>LULX01000529.1_pt1 | contig 19147 bp, 17 predicted proteins | sample 729511 | NCBI WGS metagenome assembly LULX01 (sample SAMN03860278, study PRJNA289734) | marine metagenome | biome: seawater column; feature: ocean; material: water; isolation source: Red Sea water column Station 91 - depth 500m | place: Saudi Arabia: Red Sea | collected 2011-10-15 | depth 500 m
GACCGAAACACATCCCTAACCAGGCCACTATCCTTACGTAGATGGACACGCAGATCGTCACAAGTCACCATACCCGCGGCATCCTGACCGCGATGCTGCACCACAGTCAGTGCTTCATAGATAGCGTAATTGACCGCCGATTGACTCACTATACCTATCACACCACACACTGTTAATTACCCCAGTTGCTATTGGTTCAACTACTGTTCTTTTTTTTCGCCGCCTTACTGGAGCGAATCTATATCCAACTGATTCACTACCTTGGTTTTGAACCAAGTGAGCGGGGCTTCGAAGTATGGCACGATCTGGGAGTCTCTGAACCACGCCTGACCGCTTGCTGGCGTCCACTCGGCTATAAACAATAGAAGTGCAACTATCACGACACCTCTTAGACAACCAAACAATCCTCCCAAAAGACGATCGATGCCTGAAAGCCCAACCACCCGGAAAAGCTTAAATAGCAAGGCTACAACCAGTGAAAGCAGAACAAGAACTGCCACAAAAACCACCAAGTAGCCGATCAAACTACTGAGTCTTTCAGACTCGAGCCACGGCACAATGACAATGGCCAGATTATCTCCAAACAGATAAGCTAACCATATTGAGACAATCCAAGAACTCAAAGACAGTATTTCACGCACAATCCCGCGGAAAATACCTAACCCAAACGAAAGGACCAGGGCTGCAATTACGACCGCATCAACCCAGACAATCTGATCGAGATTTATCGAACTCAACACCGGCATCTCCCTTGTGTCTTAGATCCTAGTCGAACCAGTATCTACGGATAACGTGCGACAAAAGCTTTATCGTTTGTCACCATAACTGCCTGTGCTTTCATACGCTCAGCCTCATCCTCTGTTGAAAACGGCCCCAGGAACACCCTGATCGCTGTCTTACCATCCAGTTTGGTTTCCTCCAGATTGACGTTAAATCCATTTTCGTCAAGCAGAGACTGCCTTTTCTTCGCATTTTCAGCTATCTGGAAGACACCCACCCTAACTACCCAACCGGAAGGCAATCCAATCGAATCGGTCACTGGTCGATTATCATCTACTCCCTGATCTTTCACATCCTTGGCGGACTCTTGTGTATCGGACTCTTTCCCTGGTTCAGATTCATCACTGACGCTCTCCGCGGAGTTCTGCTGTGCAAAGACATCAGGATTATCTACCTCTATTCGCGAGATAAACGTCTGCTGAATCGGAACCGACGCGCCGCCGTTACCGATTAATGCATGGCGATGGTCTTGTTTCTGACCTGGCAGAATGAAGGGAAGAACGATTACGGCAGCGACTATTAAAACTGCAGCGCCAACAAGTCGATGCTTTAAATCAAACGAATAATCGTTGGGCTGTGGCATTCACGCCTGGAGAAGGTGTCCTGGAACTGATTTGAGTATAGCACCCACAAGATAAAACGATCCAAAAACAACCACCCTATCGCCCGGGCATGCTTGCTGCATAGCCATTTCGTAGGCTTGCAAAGGATTAGGCCACATCTTGATTTCCGAATTCGAATGGATAGACACAACATCAGCTAAGTCTTGTAGTGTGGCAGCCCGAGAACCGTCTAGTTGGGCCAGGTGCCAGCTGGCTATTCTAGATCCGATAAGACGGACGACTTCAGCCAGGTCTTTGTCTTTCAGCATGGAAAATACAGCGATGTTACGTCTGACAGGATGACGCCTATCAATGAACGCAGCCAGATTGGCGACACCAGCGGGGTTATGGGCCACATCAATAATTTGTTCAATTTCACCCGGTAGCACCTGGATCCGACCAGGCAGTTCTGTGTTTGCCAAACCTTCGCGAACCGTATCTTTACGGACGGGTAAATCTGCGTTCATCGATTCAACGATTGCGATCGCCCCTGAGGTGTTTTGCAGGGCGGCATCGTCCCCTGACCCAGGGATCTGCAGGTCGCTATATGTCCTAGCCGTGCCCCATCGCGACGGATCCGGATTCCAGGCAAAGCGACCGTCCGATTCTGTAAATCTATAATCTATACCGATCCTTTTTATCTTACATTTCAACCGATCTGCCCTATCGACGATCGAAACTGGTACGCTGTGGTCATTCAGTACCGCTTTACTGCCGAAACGAAGGACACCGGCTTTCTCAATCCCTATCTGCTCACACGTTTGTCCAAGCCAGGCCTCGTGGTCAAGTGACACGGGGGTAATACAACTGAGATTCGAAGTGATCGAATTGACAGCGTCTAGTCGGCCTCCCAATCCAACCTCTAGCAGAACTACGTCTAACTTGTTGCTCGAAAAAATATAGAGCGCCGCTAAAGTACCAAATTCAAAATATGTCAAGGGGATCCCTTGCCGGGCCTGATCGACTACCCTGAACGCCTCCACCAACTCGTCGTCTTCTGCGATACATTGGTTGAGCTGAATCCTTTCTCCATAGTCAACTAAATGGGGAGAAGTATAAGCACCCACTCTATAACCCGCTGATACGTAAATCGACTCAACACATCTCACTGTTGAACCCTTACCATTCGTACCGGCAAATGTTATTACCTTAGATGGCAGTCGAAGCCTCATCTGATGAAGCACACGCCGTACACGATCCAGGGCAAGATCCTTCGATCGAAAATGAACTGACTGAATATATTCGAGCCACTGATCCAAGGTCAGAAGTGACAAGGGCGCGGACAACTCAGTCGTTGGGGTGGTTCTATTTCAGCCTAAATAAACGAGAGTAAAAATCATCTCTAGAACTAAAGAACCAACTCCCCCTCTACACTACGTCCGGGACTTGGCCCTAGTATTTTCAATAAGCTGGCAATAGTCGCAGACATTTGATCTCTTGTTACGATCATGTCAATGGCACCGTGTTCAAGCAAAAACTCAGCACGTTGGAAACCTTCCGGCAAAGACTCACGAACAGTCTGTTCAATCACCCGAGCTCCTGCAAACCCGACCAGCGCTTTCGGTTCAGCAATGATAACGTCGCCCAGCATGGCGATACTTGCCGACACACCCCCCATTGTGGGATCTGTAAGAACTGAAACATACGGCAACCCCGCTTCGTGTAGTTTATTCAGTGCAGCAGTAGTTTTTGCCATTTGCATTAACGACAAAATTGACTCTTGCATTCGGGCGCCTCCACTGGCAATGAAACAAACCAGAGGCGCCCGTATTTGCAAAGCATGTTCGGCAGCTCTAACGAATCGCTCTCCGACCACCGATCCCATCGATCCTCCCATGTATTTGAACTCAAACGCGACCGCAACCAGTTCCGACCCAGCAACTCTGCCATGAGCACAGATCAATGCTTCGGACTCCCGGCTCGCCTTCTGGGCGTCGCTAAGCCTTTCCTTATACCTTTTAGAATCCTTAAACCTTAACGGGTCAGTGGATTGCAGACTGGTTGCCAATTCAGTGAACTCGGCCTCGTCAAATAATGTCCGCAAGCGTTCACGGGCGCCCAGCCGCATGTGATGCCCACACTTTGGACAAACCTGATTGGTTCTTTCAAGTTCAGAGCCATACAACACTGCGCTGCACGCTGCACATTTGTGCCACAATCCTTCTGGAACACTGCGTTTACTTAGTGCATCTCGAACCTTGATCTTAGGTGGAATTAGCCTCTCGAACCAGTTCATGGTCAGTCTGCCTCCCGTTTGTGAGTTTGCATCTGATCATGATCTCTAACCGCACAGATAAATGATTCAATCTTCTCTGTGTTCTTCTGACCGGGCGACGTTTCCACCCCGCTTGAAACATCAACTCCATACGCCCCAGACTTCGTAAGTGCGGTAGAAACATTACTCGCCTCTATGCCTCCGGCGATAATTACCGGACTGCTCTGGCATTGTTTGGCTCGTTCCCACGAGAATGCCGAACCTGTGCCGCCGTATCTCTCTGATTCGTAGGTATCCAACAAAAGCGCACAGGCTTGCGGATAGGACCGTGCATAAATTTCAGGTTCGGCATCATCCGACATCCTCAATGTTTTGATGTATGGCATTCCAAAGCCGTTACAAAACTCAGCCGATTCGCTGCCGTGAAACTGGAGCAAAGTAAGCCTTACTTTGCTCAACACCGTGTCAATTTCTTTTTTATTTGGGTCCACAAACACACCAACAACATGCACTAGTGCCGGTAAACTGTCAGCAATATCCGCAGCCTGCCGTATACTTACTGCGCGAGGACTTGGACCATAGAAAATAAGGCCGATTGCATCCGCACCGCAGGAGATTGCGGTCGCAGCATCCTCAACCCGGGTAATTCCACAAATTTTTATACGCGTTCGCAAGACAATTTACTGGTTAGTATGACTTGTAACAGATGAACCACATCAACAGGTTCCGGGTTCATGTTACCAGAACCTACATGGCGGCGGTGCTGGGGGAAAGTTATATCTAGCCGAGTAGGAAACACCACATAAATACAACCCATCGGCAGTGGCTGTTACGCCACCTTTCGTTCGATCACGTGTTTCCAGCACTTCCCTCGACCAATCTGGCTCGCATTCACCCGCACCAATAGCTATAAGGACCCCGACGATGTTCCGAACCATGTGCTTAAGGAACCCATTCGCTTTAATATCAAACCATATCCAGCTTTCCTTCTGATTGATTTCGAGTTCGTGGATTATTCGGATTGATGTATTTGATTGGCATGATACTGCCCGGTAAGCGTTAAAGTCGTGTTCACCAAGCAAAGGTTTCGCAGCCATCTTCATTTTGTTTATATCAAGTGGCCTGTAGTACCAGGAAACTCGTCCGGACAGGTAGGTCGGCCGCACCGGCCTATTCAGCAAAACATATCGATAGGAGCGGGTAAGTGCTGAATACCGCGCATGGAAAGTAGCCGGCACCGGCAGAACCCACGACACAACAACAGACTCCGGCAAATTAGAGTTAATTCCCCGCAGCCATCCTTGGCCAGACCGATTGGACCGAGTATCGTAGTGAACAATCTGCCCCGTCGCATGCACTCCTGCATCTGTCCGGCCTGCTGTAATCACCTGAATCTGCTCATCCGCTACGCTGGACACCGCCCCTTCCAAGGTCTCTTGCACGGTTACTACCCCTTTTTGTATCTGCCATCCATGGTAACTACTACCATCGTATTCAAGACACATGGCGATTCGAGATATACCGTTGGGATTCATGTTGCACCGCGCCCTTAGGACATCCGACTACGCTGAAATGGAATATTGGAGATAAAACACCCTACACTCGGCTAAATCGCGCCCTTAATAGTCGTGAATCGGTCGTACTATACGACTCAACTTGACCGGTGGTTGATTACAGTCGCCTTAGCGGGCACTGGTACAATAGACAATAATTGGCATTCTAGCTACACACTATAACGCACTCATGACTGCAAATAACGCAAAGCCAGAATCTTATCGTAGTGGTCCGGACGAATCCGGCCATTTCGGAATGTTTGGCGGTCGCTTCGTGGCCGAAACGCTCATGCCGCTGATTCTTGAGGTTGAACAAGCCTATAACCAAGCTCAACTCGATCCAAGCTTTCAGTCAGATTTCGACTTTTTTGCAGAACATTACATCGGCCGCCCAAGCCCGCTTTACTTCGCTGAAAGCTTAACTCAGGAACTTGGTGGCGCGCGAATTTACTTCAAGCGTGACGAGTTAAATCATACTGGCGCCCACAAGATCAACAACACACTGGGGCAGATTCTGCTTGCTCGTCGAATGGGCAAAAAACGCATTATTGCAGAGACAGGTGCCGGTCAGCATGGCGTTGCAACTGCTACGGTTTGCGCTCTGTTCGATCTACCCTGTGTCGTGTACATGGGCTCAACAGACATCGAACGCCAGGCACCTAATGTATTCAGAATGAAACTACTGGGAGCTGAGGTAATTCCGGTGGAGAGCGGAACAGCGACCCTTAAAGACGCAATGAATGAAGCACTTCGAGACTGGGTCGCTAACGTAGAAGACACCTTCTATATCATCGGCACTGTTGCTGGTCCACATCCCTACCCAGCCATGGTTCGGGACTTTCAAAGTGTGATAGGTCGGGAAGTGAAGGAACAGATTCTTAAGGCAGAAAATAGATTTCCGGATGTATTGGTGGCTTGTATTGGCGGTGGTTCAAACGCTATGGGCCTGTTCCACCCCTTTCTCGATGACAATTTAAGGATCATAGGGGTTGAAGCAGCGGGCCTTGGCGTTGATTCAGGTAAACACGCTGCTTCGCTTACCGGCGGAACGCCGGGTGTTCTGCATGGTAATCGAACGTATCTGCTACAAGATTCCGACGGACAGATTATCGATGCACACTCTATTTCTGCCGGACTAGACTATCCTGGAATCGGTCCTGAACACTCGTGGCTAAATGATGTGGGTCGGGTCGAATATGTATCGGTAACTGACAACGAAGCATTGGATGCATTTCAATTATGTTGCCGGACAGAAGGAATCATCCCTGCGCTTGAGCCTGCCCACGCGCTTGCATACGTTACCAAGATTGCATCTGCGCTTGATAAGGACAACGTAATAGTCATGAATATGTGCGGCCGTGGAGACAAAGATGTTTTCACCATCGCCCAAGCATTGGGAGTAGAACTATGAGCGGCAACGCAGCAGAGACCAGACTGACTCGTAGATTCGCTCAGCTTACCAGTGACTCCCGTGGTGGACTCATTACTTTTTTGACGTCCGGGGATCCAACTCCATCCATATCCAGAGAACTTCTGAGCCGACTACCTGCAGCCGGTGCGGACATTATCGAACTGGGTATGCCTTTTTCAGATCCCATGGCTGATGGGCCAGCTATACAAGCCGCCAGCCAGCGCGCTTTGAAGTCAGGCGCAACTTTGAAAGGCACTCTTAGCATGGTCAGAGATTTCCGGCTAGAAGACTCCCAGACTCCCATTATCCGGACTCATTATCGTAGATCTGCCTCCTGAAGAAGATGAAGAGCTTTGTCATCCTGCCCTGACGGCGGGCCTTCACTGGATTCGCCTGGTCACGCCCACCACAGACCATAAACGCCTCATATCTGTTCTACAGAATACCAGCGGTTTTGTTTATTACGTATCTATAACCGGTATAACCGGCACACACTCTGCTGACCCTGAAACTCTCAAAAGGGCGATCACTCAATTAAGAAAGGTTACTGATCTACCGCTTGCGGTTGGGTTCGGAATAAAGTCATCAGAACAGGTCCACACTGTCAACGAGTTTGCAGAGGCTGCAGTTGTAGGTTCGGCATTGGTTAACATAATCAGGGCAAATCTAGATAACAGTGGCCGACCGAAAGCAGAACTGTGTGATAACGTTATCGAGTTTGTACAGGACCTGGCTAGCGGTACAGTACGGTCCTGATCAGATCATCTGCCAGGAATTCGTAGATCATTTATTGTCTAGGGTCATCAGCATCGCCTCAGCGCTTGCCTTTTGATCCGAATCGCCGTGTTGTACCACTTCGTTGAGCATATTCTTGGCGGCACTGTTGTCCCCCATTTCAATATAAGCCCGGGCAAGATCAAGGCGAGTCCCAACATCCATACTATCAGTGCTATCTGGATCTTCGGTCGACTCATCCGAATCAGAGATGCCAGGACCGTAGACTGTTTCTTCTACGGGAGGTTGCACCGGTTCCTCTGACAATTTCAGGTCAGTCGACGATGACCGCGGGGTTACATCCGGTTGCGCGTCTGGCGGTGAACTGATCGCTGGGGTTACCATTTCTACCCCTGGCTCTTCAAGTTCAAGATCAATCCCGATTTCTTCAGTCAAGATATCGCTGTCACTGGCTATTTCATTGTCTGCATCAGGCTCCCTGAGAGGCGTCGCTGTGAAAAGCGAACTATTCGAGGACAAGGCACGACCCATTTGAACGACTGATAGCCATTCAGAGGAGTCCACTGGCAAAGATGTGGACAACTGGCCGGCCGTCTGTTCGAATTTTTCTAAGTTTCCTTGCGCCTTATAGACCTCCAGCAACTTCAGCTTCAAATCAGTTCTGGTTGGTTCACTAAGAATCGCGGATGTCAGGACCTGCTCAGCTTGATCGTGGTGACCGTAAGTGAGGTAAATGCCCGCTTCAGAAATAGGATCGGTCGCCTTGCCTTGTTCAGTCGACGTGTCGTCTGATTTTTTTGGTATTTGGGACTGTTCAGAACTTCCGTTGGAGTCATCTCGTTGGCTCGCACCAGCCGACTGTTGAGCAGAATTTTCGTCATCTCGCTTGCTGGTCACCGCCGGCACCACGATCGGTATCGTCTCGGACGGTGTATCATCATCTGGACCGATCGAACGTTTTCTACGTAGAACCAGTAGCGCCAGCAATAGCATCAGTATGATTGCTGCACCTAACATTGCGACGAGCTGCTCATCCTTTTGGTAAAGCCTGTTGAGCCCGTCGATCGTGGCCAGGCTGCGAATAATAGCCATCACCGACCCCGGCGATCCAGGATCACTCGAGTCGACTGATACAGCAGTTGTTGTGACGCCGGAGGATTGTTGCTGTCCGGATTGCAGCTGCGTCGCGGAAGCCGGGCTGCCTGCTTCCTTGTTTTCCCCATCTTCGACTGCACTTGGCGAGGTCACCACGACGCTCTCAGAAGAGTCGCTAACCTGCTCAGACGTGCTCTTCTCTTTTACTCCACTACTGGTACTCGCGTTTTGATCTGACGAACTCTGCGAGGCAGCGCTTCCGATATCCGAGGTGGCCGCTACGGCTCTCTGATCATCGCTATCTGCTGTCTGGTCGGTCGAGATCTGTGAACTATCAACGGTTGCATCCGGCACCGCCGGTGTAGCGCTTGTATCCGCTGACCCAACTGAAGAAGCTGCTCCAGTTTGCTGCGTTCGTAGTATTGCCTGTTGCTGTGCCAACGCGAGTGCTTCATCTTGTAAGGCAATCAACCTGGCCGACTTGTCGATCTGCTCTGCTAACAATGCGATTTGGCGTAACAACTTCTCATTTTCGAGCTCCGTCGACGCCAGGTTTTCCTCGGTCAACGTCAGGCGATGCTTGATATTCTCCAACTCAGGATCGATTAATGGCTTGTCAGCTGGCACCGGTACCGTATCGGTATCTTTGACCTCTGTTGCGGGTGGAACGGTCGGGTCGGGTTGAACGATCCTGAGAACATATCCCCCTGTCGTGGTGGCGGTTGTCGTTGCATCAGCACTTTCGCGTTTGCTGTCCTGGCCGGCCTTTGGCGTATCAACTGGCATTTCCTTGACAGTTGTTTTTTCAATTTCTTTGACAACGACCTTTTCGATAGGCACTTCCTTGATAATTGTCTTTTCAACCTCTTTGACAACGACCTTCTCATCTCCCGGTATCAGTGATACCCAGAGTCTCTCGCCAGACTGGGACTTACCCTGTGCGATACCCTGGTGATAATCAATCCATTCCGATAGCTGGCGAGTATATTCCTCTCTAGCTACAATTCTTGAAATGCCCGCCATCATTTCAACAGAAGGGATAATCAATGTAGCCCCTTCTCGGAGCAGATTCATGTTGCCACGAATAAACGCCTCAGAATTGATGTGCATCAACGCAAACATTCTCTGATATATAGTCACGTTTTTATCGACGTCAATATTTGTAGCAATACCCATCAGCGTCTCACCACTTCTAACGGGTTCGTAAGTATCCCCTGGCAGTAGTACCCGCTGATCAGTCGCCCTGGGTAACGTCACTGACTGACCAGCTACCGTGTCGTAACCCGGTGGGTCCAGCAAGGCGGTATATTCGCGAATAATCCTACCGCCCGACCACTGTATGGCCGCTAGAAAATGTAGAAACGGCGTGCGAACGGAACGATCTGTTGTTACATGAATCCATGGGCCGGTTTCACCATTGATCACATTAAACTGCAGCAACTTGACGACCGGTTCGATTGAGATATTGGCACGTCGAAAGTCAGAATCTGTTGCCAGCGTGATTTCCAGACTCTCAAGCACATTGTCCTCAATGGAAGCAATCGATATCTCTGCATCAAGTGGTTGATTCAGCGCAGAATTGACCACTATTCGGCCCAAGCCGATAGCCTGGACATTGGTTGTCACCAGCCAAAGGCAGACCGATAAAACAATCCAAACAGCTGGGCGTTTAGGTAAAGTTCTGATCAATTTGCTAAAACTCGGCTTTCCAGTGAATAGCTCGACGTGTTTTTCTCATGCTAATTGACATAGACATTAAACACTCTTAAATAGATATTCGGCTATCTGCACGCTATTTAGTGCCGCACCTTTCCGAATATTGTCTGATACAACCCACATGTTGATACCCTGAGCACACGAAACGTCCTCGCGAATCCTGCCCACATACACTCCGTCGCAATCGGCACCATCGGAAACGGGGGTGGGGTAACCGCCCGGCTCACATTTATCAATGACAACAACCCCCGGTGCAGCTTGTAACAGTTCTCGAACCGCTTTGGCAGTAATCTTTTCGCGGGTTTCGATATGTAAAGCCTCGGAGTGGCCATAAAACACCGGCACACGCACACAGGTTGGGTTTATGCAGATGGTATCATCACCGAGTATTTTTTGGGTCTCCCAGATCATTTTCATCTCTTCTCGCGTATACCCGTTTTCCTGGAATTCATCGATATGAGGCAATACGTTGAAGGCAATCTGCTTTGGCATAACAATCGGACTGACCGGCCTGCCATTTAGCAGTTCGACTGATTGCTGCCCCAGTTCGGCAATGGCACGTTTACCCGCACCTGAAACAGCTTGATAGGTCGCTATGTTGATTCGGGAAATGCCCACAGCATCATAAATAGGCTTCAAGGCAACGACCATCTGAATGGTCGAACAGTTGGGATTGGCAATAATGCCATCGTGCCCGTCTATTGCGTGCGCATTGACTTCTGGTACGACGAGAGGAATTTCCGGATCGTTGCGAAAATAGGAAGTATTGTCAACGACTACGCAGCCCGATGACGCGGCCTTCGGCGCGAAGACGGCGGATACACTTCCGCCTGCTGAAAACAAACCAACATCGATCGAGGAAAAATCAAACTCGTCCAGTCTTTTTACCTCGATTGATTTGCCCCTAAAGTTGATCGTACTACCTGCTGACCGTTCACTCGCTAGCGGAAACAAACAACCAACCGGAAAGCTGCGTTGTTCGAGAATGCCGATCATTGCCTCACCGACCGCTCCGGTGGCTCCGACGACGGCAACATTTAGGCTATTGGCCAAGAGATTCTGTGTTCCAAAGACACAAGAATGGCAACAGAAATGATTCGAATCCAGACAAACCGCACAACTTCATCTTAGGAAATATCCTCAAACAACCAGGGCATCCTCTGCTTATGTATCGCCTCAAACTCCGAAATATCTTTCTTATGCCGCAAAGTCAAGTCGATGTCGTCGAAACCATTGACCAGGCAGTACTTCCTAAAACTTTCAATTTCAAATGAATATTGTGTGCCATCTGGGGTGATGACACTTTGAGAGTCCAGGTCCACCTCGAGCATATAGCCTGGTTCATCTTTGATCGATTCAAACAAGACATCAATAACATCATCGGACAATACAAGGGGCAGCAGGCCGTTCTTAAAACAGTTGTTGAAAAATATATCGGCAAAACTTGATGCGATAATCACCTTAATGCCGTAATCATGAAGTGCCCACACCGCGTGTTCGCGAGATGATCCGCAGCCGAAATTACTGCGAGCCAGCAAAACCTCCGCACCGGTATAACGCTTTTCGTTCAGTACAAAATTTGGATTTATTGGCCGATTGCTGTGTTCCTGTCCAGGCTCACCATGGTCCAGATATCTCCATTCATCAAATAGGTTTGCCCCGAAGCCCGAGCGGGCTACCGACTTCAGATATTGTTTCGGGATAATCGCATCAGTATCAACGTTCGAGCGATCGATCGGTAGGACAACGCCCTTTACGGTTCTAAAAGCTTCCATCAGGACCTAACCTCCAACTCGGCAGGGTCAACAAAATGTCCTGCTACAGCGGCAGCTGCTGCCATTGCAGGAGAGACCAGGTGTGTACGCCCACCCTGACCTTGCCTGCCCTCAAAATTCCGATTAGAGGTTGAGGCACAACGCTCGCCAGGCTCCAATCGATCCGCATTCATCGCAAGACACATTGAACAACCGGGCTCTCTCCACTCGAATCCGGCCCCAGTAAAAACTACATCCAGCCCTTCTGCTTCAGCCTGACGCTTAACCAGCCCGGACCCCGGAACGACCATTGCCAGCGACACATTTGAGGCAACACTATGACCTCGGGCAACTTGCGCTGCGGCTCTTAAGTCTTCAATTCTTCCGTTTGTACAAGAACCAATGAACACCTTGTCCACCTTGACCTCATTGATCGGTGTCCCAGACTCCAGGTCCATGTACTCCAATGCGCGTACCCAACCGTCTCGGCGAGTCTCGTCAGCTTGACCTTGCGGATCAGGAATCACCCCATCAATCGGAATGACCATTTCGGGTGATGTACCCCAGGTGACCTGCGGCGTAATCGCCTGTCCATCAAGCTTAATTTCCCGATCAAATACTGCATCTTTGTCCGAAACATAACCAGACCAGAGTTGTTTCGCTTCGACCCATTGCTCGCCCTTGGGGGTGTAAGTCCGATTCTCGAGATAATCGATCGTTACCTCGTCAACTGCAATGATGCCACAGCGGGCTCCTGCTTCAATCGTCATATTACACAAAGTCATTCTCGATTCCATACTCAACGCACGGACCGCGCTGCCTGAGAACTCAATGGCACAACCTGTACCGCCCGATGTTCCAATTTTGCCTATGATCGCGAGGATCAAATCCTTAGCACCAACTCCAGGCCGCAATTCGCCGTCTATGGTGATCCGCATCTTGTGCATTTTCCGAGACACAAGGCATTGTGTCGCCAGTACGTGCTCAACTTCAGAGGTGCCTATACCAAAAGACAGTGCACCAAAAGCACCGTGGGTAGCAGTATGGGAATCTCCGCATACGATCGTCATTCCTGGGAGCGTTGCACCTTGTTCGGGGCCAATCACATGCACAATCCCCTGTCGCGGATCGTTCATATCGTATTCGGTAATACCAAACTCCTTGCAGTTCTGATCAAGGGTCGTAACCTGAAGCTGTGACACCGCATCACTGATTCCGTCGGTTCGATCAGTCGTCGGTACATTATGATCAGCAACTGCCAAGTTCGCGCCGACTCGGCGTGGTAATCGTCCAGCTTCTTTGAGACCAGCGAAGGCTTGCGGCGACGTCACCTCATGAATCAGATGGCGATCTATATAGATCAGTGATGTGCCGTCATCTTCTTCACGCACAACATGGCTATCCCATAGCTTGTCGTACAGGGTTTTTCCAGACATTTTTAGTGAAACTCAATTAATGATTGTGGAATAAAATTGTAGCACATCACCGAGCCATCCTTGACTGTCACTGGCGGTTGCCACCCGATAATTTAGCGTAAACTCCAAGATCCTGGTGACACGACAGACCCTTAATAATCTATTCTGCCAAACAGCAACCTAGTACGAACAAATGACCAACTTTCTGACACTGTTCCAAAGATTGCAAAGCGAGCTTGGGGAAGCGGCTCTGCCGCTTTACCCTGAAGCAAAAGCGCCTCGGGAGTTGATCCTGAGTCAGGCACTTCATCCAGAATTATCTAAGGATGCCGCAACGCTCATTTTTAAACACAACCGTTGCGCCAATCTACTAGACCCGATTTCGCTGTATCCCACATTAGATGCATTAGGCGCTTTGAAAGCTCAGATTTTGCAAAGTGGTCGCGCAGACATCGATGCCATACGATTCATCGAAGACATGGGATACCTCGTGACGCAGCTACTATCAGATCTAGACGAGCAATCGTTAGACCGAACTGAAAACCCCCTTACAGAAGTCAGGATGTAGCTTTCAAATAGCGGCCAGGGCCTAAGTTTTTTTATCTGGTTTCGGTGTGTCCGTCGATGCGGAGATACAGGGGCCTTTCGACTCTGCTGCAAGACTGCGGTGGCGCAGCATATGATCCATCAATACTAAAGCGAGCATTGCTTCAGCTATCGGTACTGCCCGTATACCCACGCAAGGATCGTGACGCCCCGTTGTAACAACCTCAACGGGTTCACCATGTATATCGACACTACGCCCGGGGATTTGAATGCTCGAAGTTGGTTTCAGCGCAATTGAAACTACGATCTCCTGACCACTAGAAATACCCCCTAGAATTCCACCGGCATTGTTGCTCAGGAATCCTTCCGGGCGTATCTCGTCACGGTGTTCTGAGCCATGCTGTCTAACACTGTCAAATCCGGCGCCCAGTTCTACCCCTTTGACCGCATTTATAGACATCATTGCCTTAGCTACTTCCGCATCCAGTTTGTCAAATACCGGTTCACCCAACCCGGCCGGAACATTTGTCGCCTCAACATTGACCCGTGCACCAATAGAGTCTCCAGCTTTACGCAGCGCTTGAATCAGTTTCTCAAGTTTTTCGATCTTATCGGCATCGGGGAAGAAAAACGGGTTGCGGGAAATTTCATCGAAGTTGTGTTGATCGGCAACGATGTCTCCCATCTGCTGGAGGTAACCGGTGATCTGTATACCGCTGTTAAGATTTAGATATTTTCGGGCGATGGCACCTGCGGCGACACGGCAGACCGTTTCGCGGGCCGACGCCCGCCCGCTGCCCCGGTAGTCTCGGATTCCGTACTTTCTTAAATAGGTGTAATCAGCATGGCCCGGTCTGAATTGCTCCCGAATCCGTTCATAATCCTTCGTTCGCTGATCTTCGTTTCTGATCACTATACCAATCGGCGCACCGGTGGTGACACCGTCAAACACACCTGACAGGATCTCGGCACGGTCAGACTCGCGCCTTTGGGTCGTATGTTTTGACTGTCCGGGCCGACGCCGATCCAGATCCTGAAACTGTTGCCTGCCATGTCTCGTTCTCTTGATCAGGCCTTGGGCAACGTTACACCAGTCTGCCCCTGGTATTTACCGCGGCGATCCTTGTAGGATACTTCGCAGGGTTCATCGGCCTCAAAAAATATTACCTGTGCCACACCTTCATCTGCATAGATCTTGGCTGGCAAGGGCGTTGTGTTGGAAAATTCGAGCGTAACATAACCTTCCCATTCAGGCTCAAACGGGGTCACATTGACAATTATCCCACAGCGCGCGTAGGTCGATTTTCCAAGGCAGATCGTGAGCACGTTTCGCGGTATTCTGAAATATTCAATGGTCCGAGCCAATGCGAAAGAATTTGGGGGAATGATGCAGACATCGCCCTGATAATCAACAAAACTACTTTCGTCAAAATTCTTCGGGTCGACTACTGCTGAGTTGATATTCGTGAATATCTTAAATTCGTCCGAACAACGAATGTCATAGCCATAACTGGAAGTACCGTATGAGATGATTCGATCTGCTCCCATACTTGAGATTTGACCGGCCTCAAACGGCTCGATCATTCCGTGTTCATCCGCCATTCGACGAATCCAGCTATCAGATTTAATCGACATCGACGACTCTGAATCCGGTTTCAATCATTCTGAATGACAATAGAAGGAAATACCTCGCTATAGTTACGTTTGCGGGCTGACAGAACCCCAGAAGCATTTCGTGCGATGGTCCGATATGCCTGCGCTAAACCACCATCCGGGTCTGCAACCACCGTTGGCCGACCTCCGTCACCATCTGACCTGATACGACCATCAAGCGGAATATCGCCGAGGTGTTCAACACCATACTCAGCCGACATCCATTTGCCGCCGCCGTCCCCAAATATGTGCTCCTCATGACCACAGTTGCTGCAGATATACGTACTCATGTTCTCAACGATCCCAAGAACCGGAATCTCCACCTTCTCGAACATTTTCAGTGCCTTTCTCGCGTCCAGGAGTGCAATATCCTGGGGAGTGGTCACGATCACTGCGCCGGAAACTGGCACCTTCTGCGCCAGTGTCAACTGAATATCTCCGGTACCCGGAGGCAAGTCGATAATCAAATAATCAAGATCACGCCACTGGGTATCTTGCAACAACTGTTCCAAGGCCTGAGTAACCATAGGTCCACGCCAGATCATTGGCGTATCTTCTTCGATTAAAAACCCAATCGACATAACTTGAACTTGATAGCTGTTCATCGGTTCGAGACTCTTTCCATCTTTAGACTCAGGTCGTCCACCGACCCCTAGCATCCGCGGTTGACTAGGCCCATAGATATCCGCGTCCAAAACACCGACATTCGCGCCTTCCCTAGATAAAGCCAGCGCCAAATTGGCTGAGACGGTCGATTTGCCGACACCTCCTTTCCCGGATGCAACAGCAATCACATTACGCACGTTCTTAAGTGGTGTAATTCCTTTCTGAACTTCGTGGGCGACCACCCGCGTTTCTATTTTCACGTCTATCGACTGAACGTTCTCTATCATGGACACCGCGTCCACCACCTGCTGCTTCAAATCGGAGTGCCACCCTTTGGCTGGATACCCCAAAACCAGATCAATCGAAACGCTCTTACCCTCTAAACTACAATCTTTCACTGACTTACCGGTCACCAGATCGAGGCCTGTATGCGGGTCGACAATCTCAGACAGGGCGTCCTGAACGGTATTTTTTGCTACTGTACTCATAAGAGTTTTACGGCCTCTTCAAGATGGGGTTGTGCCGGATTAAGCGATCAGATCAAACCAGAATCTACCCGGTTAATTTGGTATGCGAATGCTAACACAGGACCAGTAGACCTTTCGTATCGGCTAAAATATGTTTGAGGGCCTAGAACGAGACAATTCGCCCGCGCTCGCGAGCCGGCGCAACCTATTTCGTCAACACTACTAAATTCAGGTATTCAAGCAACCCGACATCCATGACAACGTTATCGAAAAAGATCCTGGTCACGAGTGCATTACCGTATGCGAATGGCCCAATTCACCTCGGTCATATGCTGGAGGCCATTCAAACAGATACCTGGGTCCGTTTCCAAAAGCTCGTCGGACACGATGCACGTTATGTCTGTGCCGACGATGCGCACGGTACGCCCATCATGCTCAAAGCACGATCCGATGGCATTGAGCCAGTTCAATTGATTGAAGAGATGCTCAGTGCGCATCAGCGTGATTTCGCAGGATTTGATATTCAATTCGATTCTTATCATACGACTCATTCGGAAGAAAACCGTTATTTTTCTGAGACTATTTACAGCCGTCTCAATGAAGCCGGCTACATTACCAGGAGAGTCATCCGGCAAGCCTATGATCCAGATGCCAAGATGTTCTTGCCAGACCGCTTCATCCGCGGCGAGTGTCCCCGCTGCGGCAGCGCGGATCAGTATGGTGACAGTTGTGAATCATGCGGTGCGACCTACTCCCCCGGTGACCTAAAAAATCCTATCTCTGCGATCTCTGGTGCCACTCCTGTAGAACGGGAATCTGAACATCATTTTTTCCGATTACCAGACTTTGAATCGATGCTAAAGACATGGATTGGCTCGGGACGCCTACAACCCGAGGTGGTCAACAAGTTGGCCGAGTGGTTTGATTCCGGACTACGCGACTGGGACATATCCCGAGATGAACCCTACTTTGGCTTCGAAATTCCTGGATATCCTAAAAAATATTTTTACGTGTGGCTGGATGCGCCCATTGGCTACCTAGCCAGCTTCAAGGCGCTATGCAACCGTGAAAATCTGGATTTTGATGCTTATTGGAAACCGGATTCTAAAACCGAGTTGTACCATTTCGTCGGCAAGGACATTCTCTATTTTCACGCCTTGTTCTGGCCTGCGGTTCTTCAAGGGGCAGAATTTCGGACGCCAACGTCAGTATTCGTTCACGGTTTTCTGACCGTCAACGGCGAAAAAATGTCCAAGTCGCGAGGCACTTTCATAAAGGCAGACACTTACCTTCGTCACCTGGATCCGGACTATTTACGCTACTACTTCGCAGCCAAGTTGAATAACCGTGTCGAGGATCTAGACCTAAGCTCGGAGGATTTTGTCCAGCGCGTCAATTCTGACCTCGTGGGCAAGGTCGTGAACATCGCTTCACGATGTGCTGGATTTATAAATAAACGATTCAGTAACGAGATCGGTGATCAGCTCGACGATCCCGCCCTGTTCAAGAAAGCCGTCGACGCGGGACACTCAATAGCCCAGGCTTACGAGAATCGTGAATTCAGCCGGGCGATACGAGAGATCATGAGCGTAGCGGATGAAGCGAATCAATACGTCAACAATCGGCAACCCTGGATCGTTGCCAAACAATCCAGCTCCGATCCAGAACTTCAGGCCATCTGCTGTCAGGGTCTCAACCTTTTCCGACTACTGATCACCTGGCTAAGTCCAGTGACTCCCTCTCTAGCGCAGCGTTCTAGTAGTTTTCTGTGCTGCGTAATCTCAGGACCTGGACAATGGTCGAACCTGTCTCAGCCGTTGCTGAACCATCGAATCTCGGAATACCAACATCTATTAACGCGAATTAACCCCAAGGATGTAGAACAGATGATTGCTGACTCTATAGAACCCGAATCACCCGTAACTAAATCTCATCTCTCAGACGAACCCATCCGACCGGAAATCACCATTGATGATTTCTCGAAGATAGACTTGCGCATCGCTAAAGTTGTCGATGCCCAAGCCGTCGAAGGTGCCGACAAACTTATCAAGTTACAGCTAGATCTCAATGGCCAATCTCGCACTGTATTTGCCGGTATCAAAAATGCCTATAAGCCCGAAACATTGATCGGCCGCCATGTCGTGTTGGTCGCTAACCTCGCTCCCAGAAAGATGCGGTTTGGCACATCTGAAGGCATGATCCTGGCAGCTTCCGGAATCGATGATGCATCTGGTATTTTCGTCATAGAACCCGATAGTGGTGCAGAAGCTGGAATGGGTGTACGCTGATCGTCCAATAACCATTCGATGTGCCAAGGAATCTAACTCGCAATGAGTGGTGCGGTCGATCCCCACATAATTGATCAGTGGCTGCCCCAGACACAATGCCAGCGCTGCGGGTACCCGAACTGCTGGGAGTATGCGCTGGCTATAAGTGCTGAGGCTGCTCCAATAAATCGTTGCCCACCGGGCGGTGATATCACGCTTCGTGCACTGGCTGAAATCACAGCCAAACCACTGTTACCGCTAGACAGAGACTGCGGCACAGCGAAGCCTTTAACCTGCGCTGTCATCAACGAGGCGCTGTGCATCGGCTGCAC
>LULX01000332.1_pt1 | contig 18558 bp, 14 predicted proteins | sample 729511 | NCBI WGS metagenome assembly LULX01 (sample SAMN03860278, study PRJNA289734) | marine metagenome | biome: seawater column; feature: ocean; material: water; isolation source: Red Sea water column Station 91 - depth 500m | place: Saudi Arabia: Red Sea | collected 2011-10-15 | depth 500 m
ACTTCAGATTCTGTGAGCGGCTGATATCGTCCGGATACCTGACCGGGCTGAACGGCACGTTCGTCTTCGGGTATCGGTGCGGCTCGAAGCGCTTGCCTTGCGGCCCGCCCGCCCATTCGTCCCGATGCGGAGGAACGCCGCCTACTGTCCGTCATCACGATTACCTTTAAGCATTAGTAATTGCCGATTAGGTAGTTATCAGACACCGAACCGCGAACCGGAATTGTAGACCGCCCTATAAATTAGGGAAACCCGTACCTGCGACTCTGAGACTTGATTGTCAGTCGAGCACCCATACACGTTAAGACCTGAATTTGTTCATTGATCCTGTTGTTCCCAAATTTGTTGTGAACGTTGCCGGGCTCCGGGGCATCCGCCGCCCTCATCATCCAATTGGTCCAAAAGACTGAGAACCACAGCAGAGGTTCCACCTGTAGCCAAGGCCGCACCTAACTTTAAACTCTTCAGAATGTCACGATCCTCAAGCTTTAATCTTTCCAAGAGATTTCTACCGTCAGGATCCGGTACCACAGTAGGCCGTCGAAGCTTCCCTTCGATTCGATAACAGGGTGGATACAACAGGGATAAGCCAGACTGGTCCAGAAGGCTGTCAATGGATATTCGCTCACGACGTGGTTTGGAGCAAGCAGATAGCCCCAAGTTTTCCTCGGAAAGATCCAGATCGCCGAAGGCCGATAATTCAAACTCCTCAGCTTTTATGGCTATTGTGTGATGTGGTGGTGCCACACTGTGCCCCACACCATCTGTGATCTGAATACCGATCACCCCGCACTGTATATCATAAAATTTCTTGCGCTCTGCCCATGGACTAACTTCGCGCAATATTTGCCCGACAATATTGAGAGGAGTTGTAGTTCTAAGCTCTTCGCGACCGCGGGGAAACTTTATACTTTCAAGATCGGTGAAAAGATAACCATTACCAGTCTTTGCAATGTCGTGAAGAGTTTCTCCTGCGCCCGCTAAATAGCCGTGCGTGCTCAAAACACCTGATACATCCAAACCGCCCTTCAGCCCCGGTGGCAGCAAATCAAGATTCAGGTGTTTCCAATCATAGGAATAATTAGCGGGATGCGGGACTATTTGCGTATCCAGGTCAAGTTGCACTTCCAGATCACCGCCGGCTGATATGCCCTGCAACTGGAAATTGACCAAACCGTTCAGTGAATCCACTGTTAGTGCGAGGTCCGTCACTTCGTATTTGCGTCGCAGCAGATGGTCTGCAGCAAATTCCAGATCAACGTCAGTGCGATGTGCCCAATCTAGCGGTATGCGTTCATCACCAAACAGATACTTCTTTTCTTTTTTTGGAAATAGATCATTTAAATTTAAATATCTAGACACAAGCCTTCCTTTGATCTTCTGCCTATCGCCATCGTTCTCATTCAGCACGTAGGATATTTCTCCATTAATGTCGTTGCGGCCTGATTGCACTTTAAGCTCTTTCACCAGCAACATCTCACCATTGGTAGTAACGGTCGCCTGGGCCTTCAAAGGAGTCTCTCCTTGAAATGAGAATAAAGGCAGAGCTGACAATTTAGAGACCTGATCCACCGTGAATGTCATATCAAGCTTCGTGCCTATCTTCCACTGTTCCCCCAAAACCCCCTCTGCCGCAAACTGACCGAGTTTCTCCGACTCGAGGTTAACTGATCCTGTAATTGATTCGTCTGTATCCGTTGCACGACTGACCTCGCCTTTCACCTGCAACCGGCCCATAGGCGGCAAGTCAAAACCTGTGATCAGACGCAATTCGTGAGAATCTTCCGCAGTCAGCACAAAACTGGCACTGAATCCGGACTTGTTGTCAAATGCTTCAAACTCACCAGCGAACTCAGTAGCCAGAGAATCAGTCAGCAACTCGCCCCGTACCATCAGCGGTAGCGCTTGCTTATCGGACGGGCGTACCTGTAACTGAATCTGGGCGGATTCGTGATAATCCCCTGGCCCGCCATAGTATTCAATCAGCTGGCCCAGTTCAGCTACATCGAGGTCGAGATCCCACGTCGGGCGTGGAACATGCATTAAATCGATCAAGCTACCGGTAAACCGGCCACTGAGCCCAGCACCGAAAATCTGACCCACCAACCCAGACAGTCGAGCCTCATTGCCGTGTAAATCAAGCCAGCCTGTGACGCTGGCCTCCAGTTGGGGGGGTATCAGCCATTGTCTGCCCCAGGCTTGGGCAAGCACAGCAATATCTTCAGTGTGGCCTTCGAAATTCAGTGCCAACTGCGGCTGCTCGTGCAGCCTGTCAACCTGCCCACGGCCACTGACTTCCAGTTGAGGGGAGCTGATCCTGACATTCACGAGCTCTATGCCACAGCTGCTATTGGCGCAGGTGAGAACGCCATTTGTGCTGGCAGTACCATCGACGGGGAGCTGTGTACCCAAACTGCCTGCAAGGCTCTGGACACTTCCAGTTCTAGCGGTGAACTCGAATTGTCCTTCCAAACTTTTCTGCAACAGGTCGAACTGACCTGTACCGTCGAGCGTCAGATCTGCAGCTTCAAAAGAAGCCGAAAGATCACTCAACCGGTAACCTTTGCCGCTAGCGTGCAAAGCACCCGCCACCTGAGCGCTCCCGTTTAAGCTCATCTCAAGTTTGAATTGCCTCAACAGTTCTGCCAGCTTGTCTGAGGTCGCTTCGATATTGAGTGCAAGATTGGGGCCGTCAGCTGAGTCCAATTGACTCGCACTGCCTGTTAACTGGATACCCAGATGTGGGCTCTCTCCGATCAACATAATCTGATCCAAACGGAAATTGCCGGGCTGCCCAGACAATAGACCCTGACCCGAGACACGGACATCTGTCGGTACATCAAGGCTCATGAGCGACGTGAAATTCTGAAGGCTCTGATGCTTCACCTGCAGACGCAACTCGCCCATTGAACGGTTTAGTCTGACATTGGCTGGCACCAGATCGAGATCACCCTGGGCTGTGAAATTAAACGGCTGTGCTGTTGTGGACAAGCGGACCGATTCCAGTCGGAGGTCCCGTCCGGGATTTCCGACGAGGTGACCGGTTGCATTCACTGTGCCACTGAAAATGGCGTCGTCCTGCCACGGCAGGCCTGGCAATAGATTAGTCAGATTTCTTTCGAGGCGTCCTGTCGATACGTCGAGATGCAAATCAGCGTTAGGTGCTTTCCGTAGATTGCTGACCACGCCAGAGACACTGCCGCTTACACCGTTACCCATGAACGTCAGATTGATCGGTGCCAGCTGATCAGAAACCAGACCGTTAAGAGACCCCAGTGCGCCACTCACTTCGATGGCGTCTCCGGCATAGCTCAGTTGTCCGTTGATCTGACCCTTTTGATTCTGACCCTTACGTGGTAAAACATAGGCCAGCGTATCAGCCCGAATTTCCCACTGGTCTGCCTCAGCGCCAGACCCAAATGTAAGAGTCCCATCTACCACCGAAACTCGACTGACCGGAAGCGGTAGAACCGGCACTGTCAGTCCCCGATCAGACTCCCAATTAGGACTGCCGTTGGGGTCGACTTCCAACTGTAGGGTCGGCCGCTCCAGAGAAATCTCGCGAATGCGCAATTGCCCTTGTGCAAGAGCCCCCATATCCAGTTCAAATCGGACGTTCTCTACTGCCAGGAAATGTTGCTGATAATTGCCAGCCGGATTACCCACAGCCAGCCCTTTGACCTCTAGCCGAACTGAGGGGAAAAGACGGGCTGACAAGCCCTGGTCAATCGACACTGGTCGATCGATTGCCTTGCTTACCTGCTGTGCCACGGCATCGCGATAGCGATTCCAGTCAACCCACTGAATAATGGACGCCAGAACCAGAATGAGGCCACAGAAACAGACAACCATCCAGCCAATTACTTTAGTGAGCCGCAAGAAGTCTGTTCCCTGTGTATGATTCGCCTTTCGGAGAACGCATTGCGCGACCCTAACACAAAGCGCACTATTGTGGGTTTGGAAAGAACATCTGACAGATATATCGGGTTACCACATGACAATGACAACTTTACACCCCAGCCATACATCACGGAAACTTGAAAAACGACTTCGTCGCGAAGTCGGACGAGCCATACAGGACTACAACATGATCGAAGAAGGCGATCGCGTTATGGTCTGCATTTCCGGTGGTAAGGATTCTTTCTCCCTGCTGGATATTCTGTGTCGATTGAAAATCAGAGCACCGATTGACTTCCAGTTAACCGCCGTCAATGTTGATCAGAATCAGCCCGGGTTTCCAACTGAACAACTCAAAGTTTACCTGCAGGGGCTCGGGGTTGATTACCGAATTATCGATCAGGATACCTACAGTGTGGTCAAGAATATCATCCCTGATGGCAAAACAATGTGTGGCCTTTGTTCACGACTTCGCCGGGGAATACTGTACAGCTTTGCAAAAAGCCAGGGGATGACAAAAATCGCATTAGGCCATCATCGAGACGATATCGTTGAAACACTTTTCCTTAATATGTTTTTTGGTGGTCGACTCAAAGCAATGCCACCGAAACTGTTGAGTGATGACGGAGACAATGTGGTCATACGACCACTATCCTATTGCAGTGAAAAAGACATCACGCAATACGCCCAGCTGAAAAAGTTTCCGATTATTCCCTGCAATCTTTGTGGCTCACAACCGAACCTCCAACGCCAAACTGTCAAACGAATGCTCGCCGAGTGGGAACAGCAGTACCCCGGCCGGTCAGCGACCATATTCCGAAGCGTCACGAGCATCTCACCCAGCCAACTCGCCGACCCAAGTCTTTTCGACTTTGCCAGACTCGGGGCTCATCACGAGCCCGCAACATGGCTACCCGAAGGGAACACAATTGACGTAGAGAACGCCAGACTATGAATGAATCAGATTTCAATAACGGGCTGCTCGAGTTTCTAGCTGGCTCACCCACTCCTTTTCATGCAGTGAAACAACTGAAGCAACTGTTGACAGCAGAGGGGTTTGAAGAGCTTGCAGAACACAGCAGCTGGTCGATTAAACCTGGAGGACGCTACTTTGTCGTTCGCAATGGCTCGTCAATCGTGGCCATCAGAACAGGCTCTGTTCATCCAGCTGATGAGGGGCTGAGGCTGATCGGCACCCACACCGACAGCCCCTGTCTCAAGATCAAACCCGCACCGGAGATCACGCGTCAGGGCTTTTTGCAGCTGGGTGTGGAAGTTTACGGTGGAGTCTTGCTCTCGCCCTGGTTTGACCGAGACCTGTCTCTGGCCGGCAAAGTCACTTGCCGTCTGGAAAACAAAGAGATCAACAGTGTGCTCATCGACTTTCGGCGCCCTGTGGCGACAGTACCCAGTCTCGCAATTCATTTAAATCGAGATGTGCATAAAAACAGGACAATCAACCCACAAAAGGAAGTGGTTTTACTGGTGAGTTCAGGTGACGGCGACCGCAGAAGTTTCCGACAACTGCTTCTTGAGCAGATCCAGCATGAGCACGCCAACATACCCGTTGCCGAGGTCCTGGACTATGAAATCAGCTGTTACGACGTGCAACCCCCTGCAGTGATCGGACTAAATGATGATTTCATCGCCGCCTCAAGGCTGGACAACCTTTTGAGTTGTTATGCCGCTTGCCGAAGCATAATCGACGCCTCTGGAGATACCCCTGCCGTGATGGTCTGTAATGATCACGAGGAGGTTGGCAGCCTGTCGGCCAGCGGTGCCCAAGGGCCATTTCTACGTTCTACACTCGAACGTCTGTGTGGGACTGGAGAGACAATGGATAGAGCCATGGACTCGTCCGTGTTGCTTTCCGTTGATAATGCGCATGCGGTGCATCCTAATTACGAAGACAAGCATGATCCACAGCACCGGCCTTGCCTCAACGGTGGTCCGGTCATCAAATACAACGCTAACCAGAGATACGCGACAAACAGTGAAACTGCGGCGCTGTTTCGCAATTTATGTCAAACCCTCGATATACCCGTTCAACAGATTGCCATGCGAAATGATATGGCGTGTGGCAGTACCATCGGACCAATAACGGCAGCTGAACTGGGCGTCGCAACCGTAGATATCGGATCCCCGCAGCTTGCCATGCACTCCGTGCGTGAGCTCACCGGGCGCAACGATCCGGTACTACTCTACCGCGCGCTCAAGGGCTTCCTTGATCAAACGTCCCTGTGGCGCTGATGTACATCAGCTCAACAATTTACTGGGACTGACTCACCATGTAGTCGACAGCCGCTTTGACATCATCGTCGCTCAGATGAACGAAACCACCCTTGGCGGGCATCATGCCGGTCTGTCCTTGAAATCCCTGAATAGCGTTCTCATACATCACCTCGATGCCTTGTGCGATCCGGGCAGCCCAAGCATCTTTGTCGCCCAGTTTAGGCGCACCGGCGACACCGGGCATATGACAAGCCAGACAGCCACTGTTATAGACTGCTTCTCCATCGGCGCTAACACTCGTCCATACAGCTGAGCCCATCATCACTGAGGCCAGCACCAGTACTTTGGTAAATCTCATCTAGACTCTCCACGGGTTTATCTCTTGCAGGGAAGTGTATCGCGAATGCTGCAAGCGACGTAACACAAGATAACGCCGGCACTTTGATTTGGATCAGGTTTTCTTATCCAAAACCGTCAGACCCTGGCCGCGACACCGACGTCCGGTTGCCCTGGTGCCCGGCATGAGTGCTATTAATCAACGGAACAACGACTCAGTCCGAAAGATATAACCGTCGCGACCCCTTCAATTAGTGATCGGTCAAAGATTTATCCTTTAGTTAATTATTTATTAGTTTATTAAATAATTATATTACTATAATTCCTTAGTATTTCTGAACTGAACCTCCGGCCAGCGCTCCATCGCCAGGCTTAAATTAGCCAGATTCGGTGCGATATAGGTTAGATCTCCACCCGCATCGAGTGCCAGATTCTGTCGAGCTTTTCTCTGAAATGCTTCAAAATCAGGCTTTTTATCGCAAACTACCCAGCGAGCAGTCGCTATCTGCACCGATTCAAAACTGCAGTCCACCCCATATTCATGTCGCAGGCGGTGTACGACCACGTCAAACTGCAGAATTCCGATCGCGCCCAGTATCACATCGTTCGACATCAGTGGCCTGAACACCTGAGTGGCACCTTCTTCGCTCAACTGGTCTAGCCCTTTGTGCAGCGCCTTTGCCCGCAATGGGTCGTCGAGGCGCACCCGTCGAAAAAGCTCCGGGGCAAAATTGGGTACGCCTGCAAACTTTAGATCCTCGCCCTCGGTAAACGTGTCTCCGATCTGGATAGTACCGTGGTTGTGCAAACCGATGATGTCACCTGCGTATGCCGACTCGGCCGACTCGCGCTTTGAAGCCAGAAAAGTGATGGCCCTGTGAATCGGTGTGGTCCGATCTGCCCGAACTTGATGAAGCTTGATACCCGGCCGATAAACACCGGAATTAATTCGCAGAAATGCCACCCGATCATGATGTGATGGGTCCATATTGGCCTGAATCTTGAAGACAAACCCGGTGAATTTTTGCTCGCCACTATCGACTTCTCGGGAGCCGGCATCCCGGGGACCCGGACAGGGCGCGTAGTCTACAAAACTGTCAATCAACTCGTCAGTCCCTTCACTGGCAAGTGCTGAACCAAAAAACACAGGCGTTAACTGCGCCTGCAGATAGGCCTGTAGATCGAAAGTGTGGCTGGCTCCAGTCAGCAGCTCGATCTCCTCCCGCAGGCGATCAGCATCCGCACCAATCGCGTCGTCCAGATCATGATTTGAAAGACCACAGATTGTTCTTTCAGCCGATACTGAATTTCCTGATTTTCTTTCAAACAGGTGAATGTTGTCATCGTAAAGCCGGTAGACTCCACAAAAATGGCGACCAGTCCCCACAGGCCATGTCATGGGTGCACACCGAATTCCCAACACCGACTCCACCTCGTCCAGCAGTTCTACCGGATCCCGACCTTCCCGATCGAGCTTATTGATAAATGTCATGATCGGTGTATCGCGCAGCCTGCACACCTCCATCAGCTTGATGGTTCTGTCTTCGACGCCCTTTGCTGTCCGAAAAATCAGCATGCCCCGGCGTATCTAGCAGATTGATAACATATTCACGATACTCGAACTGCATGATTGAAGACGTTACAGATATCCCTCTTTCCTTCTCCATCTTCATCCAGTCTGAAGTCGCATAACGTCCCGTCTTACGGGCCCGCACCGTGCCCGCCGCCTGAATGGCGCCACCGTAGTGAAGAAATTTCTCCGTCAGGGTCGTCTTCCCCGCATCGGGATGCGAGATGATGGCGAAAGTCCGCCGACGATTAACTTGGTTCACGTGTTCATTCATAACTCAAGCCAGCAAGGGCGTGAAAAAAGCGCGAATTATAGCCAATAACGAGCCATCGGAGTCTCCCATAGTGATTCTAGCCAGCGCTTTTTACGCAAGTCATTGAGGGCCTTACAGCTGCTCAATAGGCACTGTCAGACTTTTTGGGCATACAGATCATGGTTGTCGCTTCCGGTAATGCGGACATCAACAAACTGTCCCGGTTCAATATCAACACCATCGTGAATGATGACAACACCGTCGATCTCGGGTGATTCTCCAGTGCTGCGGGCGAGCACGCCTGACTCGGAGTGAGCATCGACTAGAACCGCACATGTCTGGCCAATTCTACGACGCAATCTTTCGGCAGAGACTTCTTCCTGTACAGCCATGAAACGGGCCAAACGTTCCTCCCTAACCTCCTCAGGAACCGCATTGTCTAGATCATTGGCAGCAGCGCCCTGTATCGGTGAATAGGCAAAACAGCCCACCCTGTCAAGTTGTGCCTCGGTCAGAAAATCGAGCAACAAATTGAATTCATCCTCCGTCTCGCCAGGGAACCCAACTATGAAAGTACTGCGGATAGTGAGTTCTGGACAAATTCTTCGCCACATACGAATACGTGCCAGATTGTTTTGGGCATTTGCCGGGCGTTTCATACGCTTGAGAATACGCGGTACACAGTGTTGGAACGGCACATCGAGATATGGCACGACAAACCCTTCACCCATAAGCGGTATCAATTCGTCGATATGGGGGTAAGGATACACATAGTGAAGTCGTACCCAGATACCCAGTTCACCGAGCGCCCGAGTCAGATCAGTAATATGCGATCGCAACGGACGCCCGCGGGTCAGTTCCGTACGATACTTCACGTCCGCACCATACGCAGCAGTGTCTTGAGAGACCACCAACAACTCCTTGACACCTGCACCGACCAGTGCGCTGGCTTCATCAACAATGTCGTGGATGGGCCGACTGGCCAGACGGCCACGCATTCCTGGAATGACACAAAATGTACAAGAGTTATTACACCCTTCAGCGATCTTAAGATACGCGTAATGGCGCGGCGTTAATTTTACTCCGCCGGGCGGCAACAAATCGTGAAACGGGGCATGGCTAGGGGGCAACTCCGCTCGAACTGCCTCCATAACGGACTCGGCAGAATCGGGCCCAGTTACAGCAACCAGTTCAGGGAAGCGTCTTAGGATCTCCTGATCTCGAGTCCCCAAACATCCAGTAACAATGACTCTCCCATTCTCATCCAATGCTTGGGTTATTGCCTCCAGGGATTCTTCAACGGCAGCCTGGATAAAGCCACACGTATTCACCACCACCACGCTCGCGTCTGAATAGCTGTCCGAAATAACATAACCTTCAGCACGCAGTTGGGTCAGTATCCGCTCAGAATCAACCAGGGCCTTGGGGCAACCAAGGCTGACAAATCCAACCCGGGGGCTGTTCATTTATTCGACACTCGTTCGAGGCGAAGCTCAGCCGAGCAGTTCGCGTCGTATCTCCATCTTCTGAAGAATAGTCGTACCTATTTCTTCTATCGACATTTGAGTTGTATCCGCAAATGAAATTGCATGGCGCCGAAAAGTAGCCTGGCCTTGAGCCAACTCATATTCGCACTGTTGTCGGGATGCATAACGGCTGTCCGGTCTGCGCTCCGTACGGATTTGGCAAAGTCGCTCAGAATTTATGGTAAGGCCAAACAAGCGCCCGCGAAACGGCTGCAAAATGGCGGGCAGTGCACCGTCATTAAAATCTTCTTCAGTCAGTGGATAATTGGCGCAAAACAGGCCGAAATGAATGGCCAGGTACAAACAGACCGGGGTTTTACCAGTTCTCGACACACCCAAGATGATGAGATCTGCCTTACTATAGTCATCGATACTGACGCCATCGTCACAGTCCATTGCATAGTGAACTGCACTGATACGAGAAGTGTAGCGGTCCCGGTCAACTACACCATGGCTGTGGCCGATTTCGTGGCTCGACGCCGACTGCAGCTCCAGCTCTAACGGCTTCAGAAACGTTCCAAATAAATCAACCAAAAAACCGCGGGCACGCCGAACACCTTCAAAAAGCTGTGGACTGACAAATGTGGCAAAGATCAAGGGCCTCGCCTCGTCATTATCAGCTGCTTCGTTGATCTCACGAACAGCGTCTACCACCTTTTCGGGGGTGTCAACAAATGGCAAAGCCCTTGTGTGAAATGTTACGTTAGGGAACTGAGTCAACAGGCTGTGACTCAGTATCTCTGCAGTGATCCCGGTTCGATCGGACACAACAAATACGGTTCTTTTTGACAATTTGGTCTAGCCTCGCAATGGGTTCGTCAAGCAAAATAAGCCCTGGCCGGCAAGTGCTTGGTTCTGCTCGAGACAGTCGGGGCATAAGATCGCAGCGGTCCGACCACTAATATTGTCTAACATATGGTGGGCAAGTGAAAGAATATATTGTCTGGTTCAATCAGATAAACCTGAATGACGTAAGCCGCGTTGGCGGCAAAAACGCATCATTGGGCGAGATGATTTCCCGTTTTTCCTCTGCCGGAATTCATGTTCCTGGAGGATTTGCGACCACTGCCCATGCCTACCGGGATCATCTGGTGAACTCCGGATTGAAGGAGCGGATTGAAGCTGCCCTGGCTCAACTGGACGTCAGCGATGTGAAACAACTGGCCGAGGTGGGAGCGACAATCAGAGAATGGCTTGTCAACGCGCCACTGACAGGCGATCTGGAAGATGCGATTGAAGCCGCGTACCTGAAACTGGGGAATTCAGCTGAAACACCTGTCGCAGTGCGGTCGTCTGCCACTGCCGAGGATCTCCCCGACGCATCTTTTGCTGGCCAGCAGGAAACTTTTCTCAATGTGCGAGGCATAGCCCACGTACTGACAGCCGTCCGCGAAGTATTTGCATCGCTTTTTAATGATCGGGCGATTGCTTATCGGGTCCACCAGGGCTATGGCCACAGTGACGTGGCTTTATCAGTTGGCATACAGCAAATGGTTCGCAGCGATCTTGGATCAAGTGGTGTGATGTTCACGCTTGATACTGAATCTGGTTACGACGATGTCGTGTTCATCACAGCCTCATGGGGGCTTGGCGAGACCATCGTGCAAGGCGCTGTGAACCCGGATGAGTTCTATGTGCACAAACCTACACTGCGTGCCCAGCGACCCGCTATCCTTCGCCGTAAAATCGGCAGCAAAACCAGCAAGATGATCTATGCGGACGACTCCGCAACCGAGACCACTCGGGTAATCGAAACAACCGCAGCCGAACGACAGCGCTTTTCGCTGTCCGATGCGCAGATCGAAGAACTGGCCCAGCAGGCGATCCGAATAGAACAGCACTATGGCCGCCCTATGGACATCGAGTGGGGCCTTGATGGCGAAACGCAAGAACTCTTGATCCTCCAGGCGCGACCGGAAACGGTAAAAAGCCGTGTCACACAACAGTCGCTTGAGCGATATCATCTTCAAGAAACTGCGCCAGTACTGACAGAAGGTCGCAGCGTTGGTCAGAAAATCGGCAGTGGTACTGTCCGCGTAGTGAACTCCATCACTGAACTAGATTCAGTTAAAACGGGTGATATTCTGGTGACTGATATGACCGACCCAGACTGGGAGCCGGTCATGAAACGAGCAGCAGCAATTGTCACCAATCGGGGGGGTCGGACCTGCCACGCTGCGATCATTGCCCGGGAGCTCGGTATTCCGGCCGTCGTTGGCTGTGGAGATGCCACCCGACAACTCTCTAAAATCAGCACCGCCACCGTCAGTTGCGCTCAAGGAGATACCGGCTATGTTTATCAGGGGGAACTGGATTTCGAGATCGAAACTGTCCAGCTCGGCGATATGCCGAAACTGCCGTTCAAAATTACCATGAACGTTGGCAACCCCGACCGAGCTTTTGATTTTCAGAAACTACCGCATGCAGGTGTGGGCCTGGCGCGTTTAGAGTTTATTATCAACAACACTATCGGTATTCATCCCAAGGCTCTGCTCCACAGTAACCAGATCCCTCAGGACGTCAGGGATCAAATTAATACCGCGTCGGCTGGTTATGCCGACCCAACAGACTTTTTTGTACGCAAGCTTGCCGAGGGCATCTCTACAATTACAGCCGCCTTTTCTCCACATCCCGTGATTGTTCGGTTGTCCGACTTCAAATCCAATGAATACGCAAATCTCATCGGTGGTAGTGCCTTTGAACCCCATGAGGAAAACCCAATGCTCGGTCTGAGAGGCGCATCTCGATACCTAGACGCGGGGTTTCGTGAATGCTTTGAGCTAGAATGCCGCGCCCTCAAATATGTTCGTGAGGACATGGGGCTGACAAACCTCTGGATCATGGTGCCATTCGTTCGCACGGTGGTGGAGGCAGAACAAGTGATCGCCTTGCTGGCAGAAAATGGTCTTAACCGAGGTCAGAATGATCTTAAGATCGTCATGATGTGCGAGCTGCCATCAAATGCACTCCTGGCAGAATCGTTTCTACAGCATTTTGACGGTTTTTCGATCGGTTCGAATGACATGACCCAACTCACTTTGGGGCTGGACCGCGACTCGGCTGACATTGCTCATCTGTTCGATGAACGCGACGCAGCTGTCAAAACGCTACTGAAACTCGCGATTTCAGCCTGTCAAAAACAGGGGAAGTACGTTGGGATCTGTGGCCAGGGTCCCTCTGACCACCCTGATCTGGCGCACTGGCTGATGGAACAAGGCATCGACACCGTATCTTTAAATCCTGACAGCGTCATTGAAACCTGGTTATTTCTCAGCGGTGAACAATCCTGACACAGTTGTGTCAGCTACGGCCAACGTCGATCCAGCCCTCACTGACCATCACACAAGTACCGCCAACCCAGCTGCCAACAACACAACCGTTTTCTTTCCGCGCACGAATCCGTAGAGTACTCGGCCGACCCAGTTCTATTCCTTGAAATACGCACCAGCTGAATTCACCGTCACGCTCCGATCGATAATGTGACAAAAGAGCTGCCAGTGCGCAGTTCGCACTACCAGTTGCCGGATCTTCGGCAACACCGTCGAGAGGAGCAAAGACGCGGGCCTGAATATCAGTACTACCTGTCTTGAATGTATAAACATGCACATAAGGCACTGCGCCCTCAACAAGAAGACGGTCGAACCCAGCCATATCTATTCGTGCCTGGGATAGGACGGACAAGTCCAAGACTTCCACAAAAAGAAAAGGAAGCCCTACCGATGCGACCGTAGGAGCATGTGTGCTGACAACGATTTCGTTTTCGCGCAAGGACAAAGCTTTGGCCACCGACCTGATCGCTGGGAATTTTTGCAGTGTCAGGACCTGTGGTGCCTTGAGCTCAAACGAGGTTGGAGAGCCTAGATTAGCCTGAATCTCGATCGACACAAGTCCTGCCTTCTCTTCAAATAAGACGGTATCAGGAATCTCTTTACCCAGCGCTCCGGTTTCGGCCAGAACAAATGCAGTCCCAATATTTGGGTGGCCGGCAAAAGGGATTTCTGTTGTGGGGGTAAAAATTCGCACCTTTCGTGTGTGGCCAGTTTCAGCGGGCAATACAAATGCTGTCTCTGAAAAATTGAACTCCCGCGCAATCTGCTGCATCTGCCAATCTGATAGGTTCTGAGCATCTGGTAACACAGCCAGCTGGTTTCCACCGAACCGCTGTTCGGTAAACACGTCACAGATAAAGTAGTGGTATTTCACAGGCGATTTACAGAATTGTCTCGGTCAATTCGATTGCATTTATGCCACGATGAATTCCCGTACGCTCCATCGAGTAGATTCTGCAGTTAGCACAAGACATGATGCGCCTCCTTTAGTTCTGACCCGTCCTGCGGCACCAGGGTTCATAACCCACGGATGAATCGTTGTATCTATTCGCCGGATGTGGGTATGACCGTAAGCGATCGCTTGGGTGTCAGGATACTTTTGCCGTAAGCGGCTATGGTAATTGGTGGTGTCCCAGATCCGGTGGCCGTGTTCGATGGCAAGAACACCGCCCGGTAGATCGATCTGCAGACTTTCCGGCAGTTTGGATAAGGCACAATGGTCATCATCTGGCCACTTCTTAGGAACATCGTTGTTGCCTGCCACCGCCAGCACATTTCCACACCTGGATTTGAGTGCTGCCAGCACCGAAGCACTGCCGATATCACCCGTGTGAACTACCAGTTCCATACCGACAGCCAGTTCCACGATTGAGTCATCAACCCAGCCATGGGTGTCACCGAGCAGCAGAACCTTCATTTCACCACTACGACATCAGGATCATCTGTATCGGAGTGTTTTCCGACATGGTGCCTGGGTGAAAGACTCATTATTCGTACACCCGGTTGGGCTACAACCGTCACATCATGGCAGAAAACTGTTTTGCAAGATGGGCCCCGTTCAATCAACAATGTGATACACGGGGGCTTTCTCCATAGTCCACTCGCCGGACTCTTGGTCGTATTGGGATAAGGTAAAGCAGTGCCAATCGGTATCATCCAGTTTTGGATGATCGGCGCGGTAGTAATACCCGGGCCAACGGGTCTCAGTGCGGAACATTGTGTGGTGGGTCACTGATTCAGATGCCAGAACCCGGTGCTGTAGCTCCCAGGCCCGTTGCAGTTGGTGAAGATCTTCCGCCGCGAGATGTTCAAGGTCTTCTTTCAGCATATCAAGCAACTCTAATCCACGAGTAAGCATTGGTTCGTTGGTTATATAGTTGGCACTGATACCGCCGCAATACTCATCCATGATCTTCTCGAGTCGCTGCAACCCACTAAGCGGCAGGATGTAACTCGGCGATACGGTTCCCGCGACAATCTCATTTCGACCGACCTGGTAATTCTCCAAAGGCTGAAAGATCGTTTTCTTTAGGTCTTGGTACTGTTTTTCACTGACCTGAAACTTGTCGTTCTCCATGTCATTCACATAGTTTACTGCCGCCTTTGCGGCAATCCGGCCTTCCGTATACGACCCCGAGGAGAACTTGTGCGCGGTACCACCGATGGTATCGCCAGCGCCGAAAAGCCCGTCGACGGTCATCATTCGGTTATACCCCCACTGGTAATCCGACGGTGCGTAATCTGAAGGTCCGCTCGCCCAGGCACCCGAACAGGTCGCGTGAGATCCCATGACATAAGGCTCCGAGGTGGTCAGTTCGGGATTAACATGCTTAGGGTCGATGTTCTGTGATGCCCAGACGATGGCCTGCCCAATCGTCATTCCCAGGAAGTTCTCCCAACCAACCTGCTCCTTGTGTGGATCCTGGAAGGCTTCTTTGGTCACCATGCGAATAGGGCCTCTGCCAGCTTTCGTTTCTTCTAGGAAAGCATGGTTTCGAAGGCAGGTAGGTACGGGCTGCCGATCGATGTAATCTCCGACCAATTCCTTCGTATGGTCATACCACTTGGATTCGTATTCTTCTCCGTAGGCATTCTCGGTGTACGTCTTGAGGTGAAGAAAATAGGCGCCAACCGGTCCGTAACCATCCTTAAATCGGGTCAGTGTTATCCGATTCTCCCTCTGAGTCATTTTGGCACCGACAAGAATCGGCAAAGCATAAGCCGATGCACTGCTCCAAGGGGCGTACCACGTCCGACCCATGCCCTCGCCGACTGCCCGCGGCTTATAGATATGTGAAGCACCGCCAGCGCAAACAATGACAGCTTTGGCACGAAAGACATAGAAATCTCCCGTACGTACATTGAAACCGACCGCACCGGCAACTCGATTAGGCTTTGCTTCATCCATCAGTAGGTGGGTCACCATAATGCGGTTGTATACCTCGGAAGCAGCTTTCCTGGCCGCCTCGGCCACGATCGGCTTATAACTTTCACCATGTATCATGATCTGCCATTTTCCTTCACGCAGATATCGTCCGGTTTCCGGATCCTTCATTATCGGGAGACCCCACTCCTCAAACTGGTGCACACTAGAGTCAACGTGGCGAGCGATGTCATAACCCAGATCTTCACGGACAAGACCCATGAGGTCGTTGCGGGCGTAGCGGACATGGTCTTCCGGTTGGTTCTCGTCCCATTGCATACCCATGTAACAGTTAATTGCATATAGGCCCTGTGCAACAGCACCACTGCGCTCAATATTTGCTTTTTCGACGCAAACGACCTTTAGATCTCGGCCCCAATACCTGGATTCGTAGGTAGCACCACAACCGGCCATACCACCCCCGACCACAAGAATATCCGAATCGACGAATACAGTTTTTCTATTCGAAAACAGGCCCACTAGACCACCCCCTGTTTGAGTTGATCAGCTCTAAGAGCTGGTAATCCGCCCGGAACATTCAGCACCTCCGGTTCGTGGGCCAGTTCTTGTGAATGAATATCTTCAGCACTAGGTACTGGGAGTTCAGCCGGTGACTGGATAGAACCCCATTTAGTGGTCCGGATCGGCGAGACGAAATTCTTTTCGTGACCGTCACGGAACTTGATCTTCCAAGAAATCGTGCCCTTTTCTTCTTCCCGGAGTACTCGCACACTGTGTCCGAGTGGTGCGAAATCCGCATAACCGCGTGCATCTATCGCATTTTGTGGACAGGCCTTTACGCAGGAATAACACTCCCAGCACATGTTCGGCTCGATGTTGTAGGCACGACGGGTAGTTGTATCGATATGCATAATGTCGGAAGGACATATATCGACACAATGTCCACAGCCATCGCAACGAGTCATATAAACAAAAGTTGGCATGATGTTCTGTTATCTCCTGTGTCGCGTAATCCAGTGATGTATCGATCAATACTGCCGAGGCAGCCTGTTGTTACTCCCAAAGATTTCAGGTTTATCTGCGGGGGCTGGCAAGTTACTTCGTGAGCCGTCCGCTTCTGCGATACGTTTCTGCAGAGCGGCCGCTGGCTTGAAAAACATGTGCGAGAACTTTGACCACGGCACAGATCCAAAAAGCACTGCGGTCGCGATCAGGTATAACGCAAACATAAAGTTTGCCCCTGATGTACCTGTTGCCTGCATCCACCCCCAAACCAGACCCAACGTCACGCTGATGAGGAGCGAAAGGATGAACAAGTCGGCACGCACAATACGAAATGGAGAGTGACCTTCTGCGGCAACATCCACTCGAATGAAGAACCAAAACCAGTAGCCACCAACACAAACCAGTAGACCTCCTATATACCAGATTAAGGGCCAGATGGCGGGCGCAGGTGTGGCAGACGTTGGGTAGCAGAACACCAGAATGGCTGTGCTAATGACCTGGGCAAGGAAGCCGTACATGGTCAAAAGATGGGCAATTCTGCGCCGGACATTACAGAATTCACCAGACATTAGGCCGTCGACCACAGCTGATCGAACCGCCAGGGCCACGATTTCCCCACCACCGACTTGTCGCGCCCCACTGTTTTTTTGTTGTTGCCAGTTCTTAAAGAAGTACTTGGCACTTTTCTTATGAATAATGTCATAGAGCGTGCCACCGGCAACCAGTACTACCATGATAACGACATACGCCTGCATGAAGTCCGGTGACAGAAAGCCCGAAATTTCAGCGAAGGGATTGCTGGTGAACATCACATCACTCCATGATTTCCTGGTATAGCGCCCGTATTAGATTAGGCAGTGGCCCATCGGGGGTTCGCGTGATCTGCTGAAACCCCGTGGAAAGACCGAACTCTACGCCTTTGTTTGTGGCTAGACTAATCAGAATTTGTCACAGCCGGGATAAATAACGTTTATTTCTACTGAGCACTCCGGCGGGCTATGTCCCATAACTCACCAACCCCAGCAGCAATAGTCCGGTTCCGCACGAATCCGACATCTGTCAAGTCATACGGGACCGGCTGGCCAACAAGAGCCAAAGTCCTGCGACAAGCATTGGCAAACACAACAGTTGCCCCATCGACAATCCATCGAGAAAAACCAGTCCAAGATGGGCATCGGGCTCTCTAAAAAATTCAACCGTGAACCGCAATACCGCGTAACAGATAAGGAAAAGCCCCGACACACTCCCCGCAACTCTTGGCTTAGACGAATGGATCCAAATGATCAGAAACAGCAACAGACCTTCAAGTCCCGCTTCATAAATCTGTGATGGGTGTCTTGCTAAAGGGCCTGCGGATGGAAAGATCATCGCCCAGGGCACATCCGACACCCGCCCCCAAAGTTCCTCGTTGATAAAGTTTCCCAACCGCCCCGCACCCAGTCCCAAGGGACACAATGGTGCTAGAAAGTCTGAAACTGCCAGGAAACTACGGCCAGAACGCCTGGCGTACAAAGCGAGCGCAATAC
>LULX01000165.1_pt1 | contig 18492 bp, 34 predicted proteins | sample 729511 | NCBI WGS metagenome assembly LULX01 (sample SAMN03860278, study PRJNA289734) | marine metagenome | biome: seawater column; feature: ocean; material: water; isolation source: Red Sea water column Station 91 - depth 500m | place: Saudi Arabia: Red Sea | collected 2011-10-15 | depth 500 m
GTGCCGGAGGCGGCGACCAGTACGGCAGCTTCAACATGGCGGCCAAGGAAGATGGCATTCTCAAGGTGATCGTCGACGGTGACGAAAAGCATGCCCGCCAGGTCAGAAAAGGCGATCCCATGCTGTTGATGTCCAATGACCGCGAGGCCATCAAGGACTGGGTTTTGCAGGTTTTCAGGGATGCCTCGCGCAAGGACAAGGAGGTGTATTTTGGTCTCAAGCGCGAGTACATGGAGTACGACGAAGTCTACAGCGATGTGATTACCGAAGTACGCCGCGAGTTGGCCAGTGAGGACACGCCTCCACCATCGTTCATGATCATGCGGCCGTCGAGCCAGCTCAAGAAGATGATCACCGATCCTCCGAGAAATGCGCTGTATCCGTCCCAAAACCTGGATGGAGACATCTTCTCGGACATCTCAGCGGCGCTCGGTGGCAGCCTGGCGACCGCCAGTTCGATCATCGAGAGCAAGGACGGCACCATGCTGTTCGAGGCGCCGCATGGCACGGCACATGATCTTTACCTGAAGTATCTTGAGAGTGACGGAAAGATCGCCCACTTCAATCCATCGGCGTTGATCTTCGCGCTGGCCAACGCCCTGGAAACACTGGGTGAGCGGGAAGGTAACGAACCCCTGAGCCAATACGCCATTCAACTGAAGGCCGCGTTAACGGATACCGTCGACAGCGGCATTGTCACTGCCGATCTGAAGGGTAAAACCGTTGATCCGGATTCGGAACAGGTGGTGGATATGATTGGCTTTCTGGAGGCAGTGGAAAAGGCGCTCCGTTGATGCCCTGAATCATGGGAGCGACGGATTGGGCAGTCTGATCTGGTCCAAGGCGACAGCGTAAAGTCATTGGGGCGAGCAAAGTTACTGCCTCATCGATGGCAATCAGAAGTTTCAGACAGGAGCAGTCCCTAATGGCGTTTTACAACCGGAAGAAACTGGAACTGCAGGAGGCGTTGGCTAGGCTTGAGGCTGCCGAGAGCCGGGTTCGGGAGCTGGAGTCGGATTTCCAGGCCGTAGAGCAGGCCGTCGCAGTTCTCGTAATGACGCAGGATGGCATCATTGAGCGGGCCAACAACCGCTTTCGTGATTTGCTGGGATATGAACCAGAAAATCTTGTCGGCCAGCATCATCGGATTTTTTGTAACAGCGATTACGCCAGAAGCGAAGAGTACATCCGGTTCTGGAGGGAACTGGTAACCGGCAATGTGAAGCAGGGCAGTTTCCCAGCCGTTCACGCTGATGGCCACGACGTCTTGCTGGACGCCCGTTATTCACCGGTAAAAGGGGAACAGGGCATTTCGAGGCGAGTTATTGCGATTATCAGCGCCACTTCGCCAGAAGTCGAAAAAAGCCGCTAAATGAGAGTTCCAGAAAGCCGATCGGGAGGAAAACCGATTATTTTGCTTTGGTAGGCCGCAGAAAGTGCTAAGTTTTTGTTATGCCCATGACCTTTCGATAAAGGATAGTAGAGATGATGCGAAGCGAATTTCTTCAGGAATTGATCAAGCAGCTCTCGCCGAAACTGGACTCGACAACCTACGTCTACTGCACGGTCCCCAAGGCCAAGTATGGGGAATTGGAACATCTCAAGCCAATCGTTAGCATTGCGGAGCTGGAAGGCCTGACACTGGTTATTCCTCTGGAGCAGGCAAAGGCAGAAGGCTTGGACTATTACAGAGTGTTTCGTCGTATTACTCTCGAAGGCCACTCGAGCCTTGAAGCCTTGGGTCTTACGTCAGTGGTAACCAGCTTGTTGGCTGAAAGGGGAATTACCACCAATGTGATTGCGGGTTTCTACCACGATCACATGTTTGTTCCCAGCGATCGCACCGATGAGGCAATGAGAGCTCTTAAGGAACTCGCGAGCAATCCAGGTGGCTGAATCCTGCTGACGATCAAGAGCCAGTCAGTGGGTTGTCGTTTCGCTTTCGAATAACCTGTGTCTTGCCGGCGGCATATCTGAGCGTAATGGCCAAAGTGAAAAATGCCGCCAGGCCACCGAAAAGAGTAATCACGGGGATAACGTTCATAGGTTTAAAACCTCCAGTGGTTCAAGTTGGGTCTCTTCATACCCTTCAAGCTTATAGTTAGTATACGAAGAAGAGACCCATCCTGGCGTATGCAGAAACCATTACTGCTCATATGCAATTACCCCTAGACGACGCGAAAAAGACCGGGGCTTGATGCTTATTGCGGCCAACGAGCGCTCTGGGGGCTGCTAAACTCATTTCAAATCAGCGTGAAATTTTGCAGGAGTGTCCTGGCCAATGCACATAGCGCAGCTTGGTTTCTCAGTGCTTCTTTTGTTTCTGTCTGTCGGCGTGGCCGCTAAATACGAGACTCTCGACGCAGCAGCATCGGACCCGAATAAACTGGGTTGGATGCAAGGTTTTCCACCACCACCCGACAAACTGGTAACGCAGCCAGACTCCAACTTTTTCAGTTTTCCGAAGCTCCGTTGGACGGTTTGCCATTTTCGGGAGCTTTTGCCGACTGAGCAGGTCAGCCGTGGAATTGGCGCACCGGTTCCACTTGAGTACAACCTTGATGAGGCTGCCATCGATGCGCTGACGTTCCAGCCAATGGGCAGCAGCGAAACAATGACCTGGGAAGAATCGCTGGCAGCAAACTATACGGACGGCATTCTGATCCTTCATGAAGGAAAGATCGTCTACGAGCGGTATTTCGGCTGCCTCGACGAGACCGGCAAGCACGGAGCCATGTCGATGACCAAGTCGATAACGGGCCTTCTTGCTGAAATACTCGTGGTGGAAGGAAAGCTGGATGACAGTGCGCTGGTAACCACCATCGTTCCCGAACTATCGGACAGTGCATTCGGATCAGCTACTGTCCGACAGGTGATGGATATGACCACCGGCCTTGCTTACAGTGAAGACTACTCCGATCCTGATGCCGACATATGGATATACTCCAGGGCGGCAAGCCCGTTGCCAAAGCCTGCAGGCTATGAGGGGCCTGACGGCTACTTTGAATACCTGCAGACTGTAAATCCTGAAGGCGAGCATGGTGATGCCTTCCACTACAAAACGGTCAACACCGATGCCCTCGGCTGGATAATCTCCCGTGTGTCGGGTCTGGAAGTTACCGAGCTTCTTTCCGAGCGCCTATGGAGTCGGATGGGTGCCGAGCAGGATGCCTACATAACAGTAGACGGCAAAGGCACACCGTTTGCCGGCGGCGGCCTGAGCGCAGGCCTGCGAGATCTCGGGCGCATAGGTTTGCTGATGCTTAACGAAGGCGAGATTAACGGCCAGCGACTGTTTCCATCGAAGGTCGTTGCCAACATTCGTGAGGGTGGGAGCAAGAACGCCTTCGCCAAGGCTGGTTACACAACATTGGAAGGTGGCAGCTATCGCAGCATGTGGTGGCTGCTTCACAACGAGCACGGTGCCTATGCGGCGCGAGGCGTTCATGGCCAGACCATCTATGTCGACCCGAAGGCCGACATGGTCATCGTCCGGTTTGCTTCCTTTCCAACGGCGAAGAATGGAAAAATAGATCCTACCTCTTTGCCTGCATACCAGGCGGTAGCTGAATATCTTATGTTGGATTAGCGGGAAGCTTTTCTGGTACCGGTCAGGACCCGGGGAAAATGTTTACTTCCAAACGAATTAGTCACGCTACATAAGGCTGAACTTCCCGGGCTACCTGTTCCGTTTTACTGATTTGGGCCCGCCTAAGCTCATACTCAGTTTGCAGATTCAGCCAAAAACGTTCGGTAGTCCCGAAATAGCGGGCAAGCCGCATAGCTGTATCGGCGGTGATGCCTCGATTTTCCCGGACGATTTCATTCATTCGGGTTGCTGGAACATGGAGAGCCTTGGAGAGGGCGTTAACGCTCATTTCCAACGGCTCCAGATATTCTTCCCGAAGGATTTCCCCGGGGTGGATTGGGCGCATACCATTTGTGGCCATAGCGTTTCTCCCTTAATGGTAATCAATTATTTCAACGTCTACAGGACCATCGTCCGTCCATCGGAAACACAAACGCCATTGCTTGTTAATCCTGATGCTGTGCAAGCCTTCACGATCTCCGGTGAGCGGCTCAAGACGGTTTCCTGGCGGCGACTTGAGGTCATCGAGAACCTCTGCAGTTTCAAGCATAATCAGTTTGCGTTCAGCTACCGACTTGATCGAGGAGAACCGCCGGGTTTTACCGGTCTCAAATAATGTCCTGGTATCTTTGCATCGGAAGCTTTTAATCATGCTGGAAGGCTATGACGTTTATCGTTAAACGTCAAGCGCCCACAGCTAGAACTGCGCATAATGTATAGAAAGGAAAAACTCAGAAACTGCCAAAATTCCCTACCATGAAAAACGCGAACAACCCAGCAACGGCGCGGGTTAGAGCGGGTTCCAGATCAGCCAGAATCTTGTAAAGAATTTGTCGCCTTTGGGGCGATTTACAGGTGTCTATTTCGGCTTGAATGAGCCAGGGGCGGGCATCGACCTGTAAACAGTCGCAAGCAATAAGGATCGTATCCGGAGCCATGTGGCGCTGACCCTTGGCGATCTGGTAAACGTTCTGGGAGCTAACACACAATATCTGGGATACAGCATGGAGAGACGCCCCATCATGTTGTGCTTGTAGCATTGTCAATAGCTTTTGACCGACTGTTTCTTTCATTTTTTCGCCCTGGGCGACAAATTCACCCTGAGTATATGCAACAGCCGTTGAATGGGCATTACAACGCCCGTTGTAATTGCAACGCCCGTTGTACTATCGTTTTCCCCGTTGGTTCTCCCGAACCGCCCGGCTAGCTACCGGGCAATTTTCGGGGGACCGGTTAACACACGGGAGGACAGAAAATGTTGGGATTTGAAATCAGTTCAGCCAGAGCGGTAAGGCAGATAAAAGAAGATCAGCAAAACTACGGGGTGCAACGCTCCGGTCTGCTGGCCTCAATGCACGGAGCATTTCAGTATGACGCCGAAGTAAAAGGCGACCACGTAGCGTTTAGAGCATGTGTCCTGATTCGTCGGGCAATGCCCCACCTGACAAACGTTTGAGGGGGCGACCATGCAGACCGCAACAATCATTGATCAAGATTTCAAAGGGCCAACCCGTAACCCGAACGGCGAAGCCCTCGCCAGACTCACCCACCAGTTCAAAAACGTGACCGGACCAGAGCAGGCGCGAAAGTGCTTCAAAGCCTGGGGGCTGGCCGACGAAATCAGCCACCGGCAAGCCCGGTTCTGGGATGAATCCACCGAAGCCGAAAAGCGCCTCTTCTGCGATATGGGGCGCGTGTCCATTGCCTACCGGATGAACCGCTGGGCCGATATTCCGAAGGAACAGAGAAACAAGCTATGGCGGGCCGTGCTGGATGCAACCAAGTGGGGCGAGAGGTTAAGGGGCCGGTTTTGAAACAGGCCATCGCCATTACATGCCTGCTGTTGGGCGTTTTTATTGAATCTGCGTTATGGGATGAACACATCATGCAATCACCCGATGAATTGACCGTTACCGATTTTGAATTAGCCGAGGAAGGGCTTTCCGTGGTTCTGACAAACGCGCTCGAGGATGCGCGGGAATTGGTGGAGTGGGTATCCAAACAGCACGACGGATGCCAGCGGCTATACGTGGATAGTTTCCAGCGGGAGCCAAGCAAGACACCACTTTATGAGCGGCACGTTAGAGATGCCGCTGAAATGCAGTTCCGGGCAATGCGGGTTTTGGGCCTGCTGGAAGCGACACGGGACCGGGAAGCGGGGAGGCTGGCGTAATGTGTCAAAAGCAGAGTTTTGGCTGCATGTGTGAAAGCTGCATCAACAGCCGTAGAAGCCGGTATTCAACCGAAGCCATGAACACCGTGTATGTGGTGCAGATCGAAGATCGGTTTTACCACAAGACAAACCGGCGCGGGCACATGCAGCGTTCTATCTCTCTGGCCGGTGCGCAGACCTTCGGAAATCCAAAGGATGCTCTGGCGATCCGGAGACTGGCGGAAATGAAAGGGCACAGTGCCTGTGTTCACAAGATGCAGGTTGAGAGGGTGTCGGCGTGATAGCGGTTCTCTTTGCCAGGTCGGACAGCATTTACAAGGGTATCCCGGGGTGTGATGTGTTCGATATTGACCGGGACGCGCTCACGTTCTCCGGAGGAATGCCGGTTATTGCACACCCCCCGTGCAGATCTTGGGGGCGGCTGGCGCACATGGCAAAGCCCCGACCTGGTGAGCGAGAGTTGGCACCCTGGGCGGTTGACCAGATTAGAAAATGGGGCGGGGTGCTCGAACATCCCGTTACATCAAGATTATGGAAAGAAAAGCCGCTGCCTGGCCCAGGGGAGCGGGATCAGTTCGGCGGGTTTTCAATCGTAGTGCCTCAATATTGGTTTGGTCATCGCTGCGAAAAAATGACAAGCCTTTACATCTGTGGGATTGAGCCTTCAGAGCTTCCTGAAATCGGGTTCAAATTGGGTGAACCCGAATACGTAATCATGAAAAGCAGAAATAACCACCACCGGAAAAAGGTTGTCGACAAACCAGAGCGGGAGAAAACCCCGGAGCCATTTGCACATTTTCTGATCGATATAGCCAGGCAGTGCAGGCCGCAGGAGGTAAAGGCGGCGTGATCGACAATGCATACACTTCACCACTGAATCTTGACCGGGCGAACCGTGAGGCGTCCCGGTTTTTTTCTATGTCTGACGAATACGCCGAGCGTATCAGGCAGGCCGGGCGGAGCGCCCGAAGGGCCGAAGCCCATAGGCTAGTCAAGGCGGCGAAAAGTCCGACAGACCGTTTTCCCGGCCTGACCGGGGCATTTTTCAACCGGCCCGCACCCCGGCGCAAGCCGGTTCCTGTGGAACTGGAAAAGCCAGTGCCACACGTAGCGCCAGACCTGAGCCAGCCGGGCACCTGGGCGGTGGTTGAGCGCCGGGATTGGTGCGGTGAACACCGTATCAGGCTGGAAACCCGGCCCGGTTCCGGTGTGGACACCCCGGACAACGCGGGCGACCGCTGGACGCACATGTTATCGGAGCGGGGAGCCCGGAAAATATCGGAGTCCTGTTACTTCATGGCCTGCCAGCGCGGCGGCTTTTCCACGTTTGCAACCCTGACCCTGAACAACGCGGCCCGTGATCGGCTGGCCAAGAAGGGATTGGTGCCGATGCACCGTCTGGACGCCGCGGGGTTTCCGAACCCACCAGAGCCAGCCAGGGCGAAGCCGGGCAAATTGGGCGTTCAATACCAGACCGACGACGAAACCCCGGCCTACAACGTGGCCGAAATTAATCAGAACTGGAGCCCCATAACCGTCAACGATCCCGACCACGGCCCGCTCCGCTACAACCCCCTGAAAACCGGCTACACCTGGAGCATTCAGCGGGAAGTGTCCCGATTTTTCGAGGCCGCGAACAAAATGTATACCCGTGGCTGGCAGTATCGGCGGGCGGTACCGGGGGGTATGCCCAGGGTGAACCCGGAAACCAGCGCCGAGTTTTGCCCGATCACAGGGGAATGGGAAAACGTCAAGGTGCCGGGTTCCGATAAGTGCGTGCCAACTCGACGCACGGCCACCACCGAAGGCAACCCGGTGACATGGTTGCAGGATGGCCCCTATACACCGATCCGATTTAAGGCAGAGCCGCTGGCGTACCTGTGGGTGGCGGAAAACCCGAACCGCACCGACGAAAACGGCGACCCCCTGCCGATCTGCGATGAACACGGAGAGTACGACGAAACGGCCACCAATCCACACATTCACCTGATGATGAAGTGGCGCGTTGATTATCGCCATTTCCCGTATTGGGCGCGGCGGCTGGAAAAGCTGTGGGGGCATGGGTTCGCCCATCTTGAGAAGATCAAAGACCCCGGAAAGGCCGGTTCCTATGTCGCGAAAGCGGCGGGCTATCTGACCAAGGGCCAGCATGGCGACGACTGGCAAGGGGAAATCCGGGGCAATCGCTACGCGATCAGCAGCCGGGCCAGGGCGCCGGGCTGGATCGAATGCGAACGCCATCAAATCGGCCTGATGGGCTGGCTATTGGCCGAAGCACACGAGCAATGGAACAAAAAACACGGCGAGAAAATCGCGGAGCGGGAAAAGCTGAAAAGCCAGTTAGAAGCGGCCAACGATCCGGGACAACGCCAGAGGATCGGCAAGCTGTTGGAAGGGGTGCGGCGGAAAATCGAACCCCTGCCGAGAATCAGCAAGTACGCGGCCCTGTTCAAGTCTGAGGAACAGAAAGCCCGGTTTTTTGATTGGGCCAGCCGGAAGGGCTGGGAAGCGAAGCCACAAAACAGCCTGTGGCTGATTGAGTGGCGGCGGGAGCAATGGCGGCGGCGTCACGGTTCCCGACTCACGGCCAGCCCGGAGGCGTGGGGCGCATGGTTCGCCCTGGCCGATTCCGGCGCGGTGGCCTGCAACGATGAGGAAAGGGAACAGCTATGCGGCTAACAATCAACGTGAATGGCAAAGACGTGTTTGTAAGTGACGTTATCCACTTCATGCGAATGCTGAGTTTTTACGGACACACGGATTTCGCGCCGGTAACGGGCACGGTGGTAGTGATCCACGCCGAAACCGAAAGCCAGCGGGTAACAGAACGAACGGTAATCACTGAAGAAGAGGACGATGAAGAATGACCGAGGCGGAACTATACGGGCGGGCAAAACAGCTAGCGGAGAAAGCCAGAACGGCGAAATACCCAATGGTCATTCCGCAGTTTGCCCGGGATGCGATCAAGGAGGCGGCAACGCTGATTGAAGAACTGGCGACACGGGAGGCGAAACGATGCCGAGAGCAAACGACAAACGAAAGCCGGTAGGAACCGAGCACTGTGACACCTGCGGAACGCTGGCGCGGTTCTTCCAGGTGCAGAAGGGTAACCGGATGGGCTACCTGTACCGGCGTTGTGAATGCGGGTGCAACCAGACCAGCGGCGCAGCGCAACAGGTGAAATGGCTGAAAAGCATGAGCCCAACGGGTGAGGAAATGATCCCCCACCCACTGCAAAAACAGGCCGATGAACCTGTGGCCGAACCCGAACCGAAACCGGCGCAACCCCTTGGGGCAGATGAGGGGAACCCGGAACCGGAAAGCAAAAAGACCGGGCTGATTGGCCTGGGCATTCTGTTGGTGGCCGGTGCCGCCGCCCTTTTAACCTAAGAGGTACAAAACGATGACCGAAGCAGCCGAAGCGATCGAACACGAAGGCGAAACCCTGGACGATCTGGAGCAGGAATGGCAGGCCGAGCAAGCCGAAGCCGAAGCGGCGGAGAATGAACCGACCGCCGAAGAACGGCGCAAGGCCGAAGAACTGGCAAAACGGATGAACGCCGGGTTTCTGTGGATCGTAAACCGCACCCAATGCCCACACGTCAACATCGATGAGATTGTCGAGCGGGCAAAAGGGGATGAAGCCTTTGAACCGCTGGCCGAACGCTGGGGCGGCGAGGTGCCCGCGTGGGTGCAGCAGTTCAGCCCGTACATTGGCGCGGGCATCTACATGGCCACCACCATCGTTACCGCCCGCCAGGTAGAACGGCAGATTCTGGAAGCGGCGGAGCGTCAACAGAAACAGGAGGCGGGCCAGCATGGCGAAGAACCCGGACACGGAGCGGAGTAACCGACATTGTTTTGTCGCGGCCAAAACCGGGGGCGGGAAATCCCAGCTAATGCGGAATGAACTGATCCCGAAAACCGGGATCAGGGCGCTGTTCTGGGACGTGGACACCGACCACAAGTGCACCCGGTTTCATGACCGGGGCGCATTCCTGCGGGCGCTGAAAGCCGCCGATCAATCCGGAAAGCCGTTCCGGATCGGGTGGAGCGGTGAGGACAACCCGGAAACCTTTGAATGGTTTTGCCGTGCCGCCTGGGCGGTGCTGGACGGTAGCCGTGAAACGTGGATCGTGTGTGAGGAAATGGCCGATCTCGGCATGGGGCAAAAGATGCCCGATTTCTTTCGAAAACTGATGGTCCGGGGCCGTAAATATGGCGCAATAGTGATCACCACCACCCAGCGGTGTCAGGAAGTGCCCAAGGCGCTGATAACTCAGCCAGCTAATAGGTACATTGGCCTGCATGAAGATCAGGATGCCCGGTATCTGGAACGGGCCACCGGCCTGAAAGCGGGGGAAATCGAAGCCCTCAAACCCCTGACCTTTTGGCACAAAGGGCCGGAAGGCACACAACAAATCCGCACGAAATACCGAAAATTCACCCCATGATGAGATTCCCGAACCTAATTAGGTTCGGGCGTTTTATTCCATTTGGTTATTCAGTCAATTCTGGTTGCACGCGAGCAGCAACAGCGAACGACAACCAGCAGAGGGCGAGAGCCAAATGGACAAGGTAAGAAACTGGTTTAACCAGAACGTGGACAAAAAACAGATGGTCACCCTGATCGTCACCACGGCAGCAATCGGCAGCGCGGTCTATGTAGCGCGCAAGTCCGGTTTCGGCACAGTGGCGACCATTGCGAAGGGGGGCTGATCCGATGAGTTCACAAAAGATCAACGTCAAACTTCCGAATCCCGAAGGTGTCGCGGCGGGTGGTACGGCCACGTTCCGTATTCCGGTGGGCAAACGGATTCATGAGCTGCAACTGGTGTTCAACTACAACGCCACCACGCAGAACGTGAGCCACTTCGAAGAAATCCGGATCTATGCCAACGGCCAGGTGTTCCAGCGTTTCAGCGGCACCGAGCGCGACAAGCTCAACCAGTTTGAAGGCCGCGAGGCGTCCAGCGCAAAAGGCGTTCTGAAACTGCCGTTCGACCGTAAGGGCATGATCACCCTGGCAGGGCGTGAAACCACCGCAATCAATACCGGCGTGGCCGCTGAAAATGGCATCAAGATCAGTTCCATGTACATGGAAATTGACCTCGCCAGCGGTGTGACCATTGCCGCCGATGATCTGAAGCTGTATGCGCTTCAGTCGGACGCCATTCCAGGCGGTCCGGGCACCATTCCGTTTATCCGCCGTGAACAGCGCAACCCGGCAGGGGCCGATTCTGACTTCCAGATCGCCGACCTGATCAACCCAGGTGTTAACAGCCCGGATAAGGTGGCGCTCAACCGCATTACCTTCATTCCGTCAGCAGGCAGCATCAGCAACCTGAAAATCGACCGGAACCAGTACAACATCTTTGACCGCACGGACGGCCTGAACCGCTCCATGCAAAAAGATGGCATCCGGGTTCCCCAGTCGGGTTATTACATGATCGACCCAACAGAGCGCGGTATCTCCGGGGAAGTCATCAACCTGATGGGTACAACCGATTTCCGGTATCGGCTGAACGTGTCGCAAGCCATGACCATCACCTGTCTGTCGGAGTACCTGGGCGTACTGACCGGCTAAGGGGGCGTCATGTCACTGACTGGATATGTAACCACCGGCCTTGAGTCCCTCGGGCTCAATGGCTCGGGGGTAAAGCCGATCAACGAAGGGGTAGCGGTCGCAGTGGACACGGCAGAGAAGAAAGACACCAACCTGTGGGGCATTTTTGACGGTCTGGGCGAAACCCTGAGCGATGGGGCCAACGATCTGTTGGACGCCACCATTGACCGTTATGTGCAGAAAACACGGGGCGGGCCGGAAACCACCGTGGACAGTACCGGCGACCCGACCGACAACCCCGGCTCATCCGTGGTGCCGGAAAGCCAGCGCCAGCCAGCGGGATTCCTCAGGCGGTATCAGTCGGAACTGATCGTGGCGGGCGTTCTGTTGGGCGGGTATTTGGTCCTGCGGAGGCGGTAACGGTGAAGGTCGAGGCGGTGCCCGTGGGCTGGACGGACGATATGGACGACCGCTTGCGGGTCAGCGCCGGGGCCGATCTGGCCACCATCAAACAGGAAGTACGCCAGGGCATTGGCCAGTTATGGGAATGCAGGAAAGACGACCGGCCCGAGGCGTGGGTGGTCACCCGTAAAGACGATGATGCCTGGGTGATCGTGCTGGGCGAAGGCCGGGGATTTTTCGACTACATGCCGTTGTTTGTCCGTTACGCCAGGGACAACGGGCTGGCACTGCGAACGCATGTAAAGCGCCGGGGGCTCATCCGCATGTGGGAACGGCTCGGGCTTCATCTGGATCATTACGTTTTAAGGGGTTAACCGATGGTTCCCGGAGTATCCACCGGAGGCGGAAGCCTTCAAAACCAGAACAGCAGCGCGGCGGAGAGTGGCGACATTCTCGGCGGCACCAATAAATACAGTTTCAGCGGGCCTAATGTGGTCAACGGCCTGGACGCCAAACAACTGGCGCTCTATGCCGGAATCGCGGTAGCGGCATATGTGATTTACAAGGGGGTGCGCCGTGGGTAGCAGTTCACGCAGCCAGACGAAAAGCACCGAATCCAGCCAAACGGTTGCCGATAGCCGGGTGGTGGACGGTGACAACGCCATCATCGGCGGCAACATAACCCTATCCAATACCGGCGAGGGCTCGGGCGAATTCAACGTAACAACCACCGATTTTGGAGCCCTGGACGCGGCCAGCGAACTGTCAGGCAGGGCACTGACCAGCGTCGACAATTCGGTGGAAGCGGTGCGCACCATTGCCGGGGACGCCGGAGCCACGATCAGCGGGGCACTCAACAAAGTGACTGACTTTGCCACCAGCCAGCAGCCGGACCAGTCCAGTAGCAAAACCCTGCAACTGTTGATCATTTCCATGGCCGTGGTGGGCGCGGTCGCGCTGTACCGGAGGGGCAAGTAATGCGCCAGAATTTCAGAACGTACCCGCTACAGGTTCAGGCCGGGCAAGAATTGCAGTTCGGGGCAGAGGGCAACTTTTACGCCGTGGTCGAAGCGGAAAGCCCGTTCACAATCACTTTTGACGAATCCAACCGGATCACCAACGCGCAAGCCGGGACAGGCGGGGAATTTCCGTCATGGTTTCAGAACGTCAAGGTCAAAAGCGACACCGCGCAAACGATTGTCTTGGTGTTGGGCTATGGCCGGTTCCATGACAACCGGGCAACAGCGAATGTGACCGTAAACGCCACCGTCGAACCGGCCAACAAAATCACACCGCTGGCCGAAGTCACCGTCCCCGCCGGAGGCAGTGCCCAATTGGCCGCAGCCGATGCCACCCGCAAAGAATTGCGCGTCGGCATCAAGGCCGATCAGCCGGGCGGGGTGTACCTAGGTGATGTGGGGGTAGGGGCGCTCACGCCGGGCGGTTTCATTGAAGAAGGCGGAACCGATTACCTCACCACCGAAAGCGCGGTCTATGCCTACAACCCCGGCGCATCCGATGTAGTGGTTCACGTGGTCAGCCTGGAGCGTGTGTAAATGAGTAGGGCTAAGAATCCCAGCATTGCGGTATTAAAACGAGACGATGGGGCGGCGCGGATCGGGCGCAGCGGATCAACGGTTGACACCGATCTGACCGCCGTAGAAGCGGCCAGCGCCCAAAACGGCAGCGACATTGACGCTCTTGAAACCGGGCTTACAGGTGCGCAGCAGAATATCGCGACCCTGCAAACCACCACCAATGTGGTGCAGGGCCGGGCGCGGATTGATTACTGGTCAGCCACCGAAGTGGCCGTATTTGTGCCGGACAGTCTCGTCATGGCTGGGTTTCGCATGTTCGGCAGCTACCGCAAGCCGAACGGCAAAACCGTGGCCAGTGGGGCCGATGGGCGGGCCGTGATCAGCGTGGTCAATGATCTGGGGCTGATCAACACCCGCAAGCTGAACAACTGGTACGCGGTCTTCGCGGTCGCCAACGACGCCGACAGCCAGGTCACCTTTTTGAATGCGCCGTTTTTCCGGGTCAATGCCGTTACCGGCAACGCGGTGACCCTGGGCGATGGTGCCGAAACCGCCGGAGAAACCCCGGCGGCGACCACCTACGATTTGACCACTAACGCATTAGCTGGGGCCAGTGTGCTGGTCATTCAGGAGGGCGGGCAGTGGTCAGGACGAACCACCACCGTCACCGCCAACACCAACGGCGAAATTACGCTGGCCGACGCGGGCACCCTGGCGGCGGGCGATTTCGTGCTGGTTCAGCCACCGGGATACGACCATGCCGTCTATCTCGGGTCTTGGTATCTGGACAGCGCGGAGCCGCGCAACCGGGCCGACACCGGGCAGAAAGTCGGCACGCTCGGGGGGCAGATTCCGACTCTGACGGCGGCGGGCGCGATCAGCGCGGAAAAATGCCCGGTTCGGGGGCTGGTGTCACCGCTGGCCACCGCCTACGTGGGCAAGCTCTCGTATTCCTTGTCAACGTCCGGAACCGGCGACGTGGTGCACATCTTCGACCACGACAGCAGCGCACACAGCATTGCCCGAATTTCGGAAGTCAAGGCCAGCACGTCAACCGAAACCCACATACCGGGCACGTTTGAGGTTCCGTTTTCAAGAGAGCAGGCGGTCTGGATCACGTCAGCGGGCTCGCTGCAAGGGTCCGTCAGCAATCGTCAATTTCAGTGCTATGGATGGGTCGAGCCGTGAACGCGGTCACCGTCCTGGCCTTGGCAGCAGGGGTTTATATGATCACCAAAACGGCCAGCCGGCCAGACTTGAAACACTTTAAACCGTCGGAGTTCGGCCTCTGGTGGCCCCTGATGAACGCCGAGCTACTGACCAAGCTGGACGCCTTCCGGGAGGCGTGGGGCGCACCCGTGCGGATCAGCCCGGCCAGCGGGGGCATTGGTCGCCACCAGGGCAGCGAAGGCAACAGCCAGCACAACGTCGACAAGTGGGGCGAAGTGCGGGCGGTCGATGTGTTCCCGCTGGTGGAAGTCCGGCCCGGTGAGTATCGCTACATGAACAGCCAGGCCGACCGGCAAAGGGCGTTCAACACGGCCAAACAGGTGGGCTTTACCGGCATCGGCCTGTACACCGACACCCAGCCGGGCGACATGCTGCACGTCGACACCCGGCAGAGCGGCGGGCGCGTGGCCACGTGGTCCCGGGTGGCGGGCAACTATCGCGGCATCAGTGAGGTACTGGTATGAATCAATGGACCCCTTCCACCGTGCTCATTGTCGGCGGTGTGGCCGTCCTCGGCGCGTGGTATCTGAAAAACAAGGCCGTCGAAACCGTGAAAGACGCGGGGCAGGCGGTGAACCCGGTAAACCCGGACAACATCTTTAACCGGGGCGCGCAATCGCTGTGGGATCAGTTCACCGATGGCAAAGGCACCATTGGATCGGACATTTACAACTGGTTGCACGGTGACGAGATTGACGAGCTGCGCGAATCCACCCAGCGAGTGATCGGGCAATGACCAAAGTACAGTTCGGAACCGAGTTTGTGCCGCTGGCCGTGGTCGGCTTCATTGTCGGGGCCGGGCTCGGGTTCGCCTGGGGCAAAAAGGCGAAATCCAACGTCAGCAAAGCCGTGGCCACCAGTGTGGACGGCGGCGTGGTGACGGTGCAGGTGGATACGGTCAAGGCCGCGCGGGCGGGCCTGTCCGATGGGATCAACAGCATTATTGATGGTGTGTTCTGATGGAAATGACCTTTGTGGAGTTGGTCGGGGCGATGCTCGGGAGTGGGGCGCTCACGGGCGGGCTCACGCTGGCCGGGCTGAAAGTCGAAATCCGCTATCTACGGGAAGCCGACAAGCGCCAGCAGGCGGAGAATGCCGAAATGCGGGTCCGGGTGGAAACCATCGAAAAGGAACAGATCCAACTGTCCGGAATGGCCCACCGTGCCCATGAACGCATCGACCGCTTGCAGGCCAACCCATGATCGGCGCAATCCCCATCATTGGCGACCTGATCGGCCTGGGCTCGGAATGGCTAAAGGGCAAACAGAAACGCCAGCAGGCCAAAGCCGACGCCGAAGCGGAGGTGATGAAAACCGCCGCCACCAGCCGGGCCGATTGGGAAAAGCTCCAGGCGCAAGCCAGCGCGAACAGTTGGAAGGATGAATACTGGACGCTGGTTCTATCCGTGCCGGCAATCCTGTGTTTCTTCCCGGCCACCGTCGAAACGGTACAGGCCGGGTTCGCGGCCCTCGACACCATGCCGGAATACTACCGGTATTTCCTCGGCATCAGCATCGGGGCCAGTTTCGGAATCAAGGGATTCAAGCAGTGGAAAGCGGGACGTTAACCGGGGCCATGCCCCCGGTATTTTTTCGCCTTCGGAAAGTGGCACAGATTATTCGCGGCCTGTTCCTGCACCTGAGCCCGCAGGGTTTCTACCTGTACCCGTAGCGCGGCGTTCTCCCGCTGCAATTCCGCCCGTAGGGCCTTTTCCAGTGACCACCACGCCAGTTCCCCCGGCATGAAGCTGTAGCCGTTCGGCGCACACAAGCGGCCCGTATCCGGCATCAGTCGCCAGCCTTCCCAGCCCGCCCAGGGCAGCATCCCCCCGGCGCGAATCTCCAGCAGCATCTGGACCTGTGGCGAGGGCGTTTTGGTGCCGTTGATCCAGTGATACACCGTCTTCACCGACACACCAGCCAGCCGGGCGGCATACTCGGGACGCAACTGCACCCACGAATCACCGACCGACAGCTTAAAAAGTCGCGTTTGTTTGCGCCCGCGATTAGATTTTTTTGGATTTCTACTGGTCGTTTTCATAACGAAAAAGTCTGAAAAATGGCGCATTTTTGATCAGTTTCCTTGGTTTCAGACCCCGGCCCATCCGGGGCCAGAACCGGAAAACCTAAGCCCAAAAACGGGGCAAAACCGTAAAAAACTGTAAAACAAGGCGACATATTGAGGCCGGTCAGAAGGTGAAATCCTGACCGGAAAGTTATGCACAATTGCGCATAATGTATATTATGTTAAATAAAGTATAGACATACTCAAGCTCATCCCCATACAGTCGTTGTACTCTACCAATCCAACTCACCCTTCCGGCTTTCAGGTGTTCGTTAATGAAGTGGTACCGGCGGCTGTTTCTGTTTTCCCTGTTGTTATCCTTGATACCTCTTGGTCCCGCCGCGGCCAATCAGGAAACCATTCGGATCACTACCGGCCAGTGGCCTCCCTACCTGGATGAGAATCGGCCGGATGGCGGCTTTCTGGCGCAGATTATCCGTGAGGCGTTTGCCAGCGAAGACATTCGTGTGGAATTTTCTTACTTTCCCTGGTCTCGTGCGTTGGCGCTGGTGAAATCCCGCGAGTACCAGGCGTCGGCCGTCTGGTCATGCACCGCAGAAAGAAAGCGCGAATTCCTCTATTCGGCACCGATTTTGCCGTACCAATACGTTTTCTATCATCGTCAGAACATGCCATTCGATTGGGATGTCCTCTCAGACCTCAGGGGTATGAATGTCGGGCTAACCCAGGATTACAGCTATGGCGATACTCTCAGCGGGGCCATCGAAAGTGGTCTGGTAAACGCTGATATCACCACGTCAGATATCGCCAATTTCCGGAAGCTGCTGCTCGAAAGAATCGATCTTTTCCCCATGGATCCGGTCGTTGGTGAGGCAATGCTTGCCGAACAGCTTGGTCCGGAGGCAAGAGACAGCCTGGAGTTCCATCCAAGGCCACTAAGAAGTGCCCTCTACCATCTTCCGTTTTCCCGTGAAGATCCGGAGGCGGGTCGCCTGAAACGGGCCTTTGATCGGGGGTTGGCAAAACTACGGGAAAGCGGCCGCTATCAGGAGATTATTGAAAAAGCCTTGAAGGCTCACAGTTCCCCAGCGGCCGCTGAAATACTGGAAGACAAACTGGTGAACTGGGATGAGGATCCCAGTACTTGCGATTAGGCGTCTGGATCGACTTCCTCGACCACACTCTCGGCATGCCTCGTTGCCAGCTCTTCCAACGTCATGTATTCACATTCTTTTTCGGCCATAAACGCGTCCGCCGAGTCGATGAGAATGTTGTCATCGCGCATAAATCGCCGGCCTAACAGCGCCGGATAGGAGAATTTGCCGCGGTCTGTCAGTGAAAACTGTGTGGTATGGGTGGTTCCGGCAATGCAGAAGTCCATCATGACCACGTAGCGCTTCTGGGACGGCGCGCCTTTGCGCTTGATCAGTACGGTTCGTTCCACCGGCCTTTCAAATTCGAGGATCACGTCTTCGTGGTCCAGTTCGCCTTCAGTGGGCTGATCTTCGTGGTCACCAAGCGGGATCTGAAAGCTCACCCATTCGGCGCCATCCTTTTCGAAGGGTTCGACGTTCACAGCGTGCAATGATGAGGTTTTTGCGCCGGTATCCAGCCGTGCCTTGAGACGAAGGCTGGTGTCCTGCATGACTACCCACTCCACGTAGCCAAGCGTTTCCGGTGGACGCTGGTCATTTTTGGCCTCCGATTCGGCGGAAAGCGCCATCGTTGATGGCAAAACCAAGGCTGCGGCCAACAACGCCCTGTTGAGAACCCTCATTCAATACCTCCTGCAAATTGCTGTAAATCCGGGAAAAAAGACAGAAACCTGAATTCCAGTTCGTCGTGGTTTGCGCGGACCTCCGTAATAATACCGGCGAACTCGTTTCTGAAGCGTATGCGTCCCGCAACCCGGTCCAGAGCGTGTCCAATGTTTTCAAGGTCCTTGTAGGCTCCAAACCAGTCATTCCAG
>LULX01000168.1_pt1 | contig 18370 bp, 14 predicted proteins | sample 729511 | NCBI WGS metagenome assembly LULX01 (sample SAMN03860278, study PRJNA289734) | marine metagenome | biome: seawater column; feature: ocean; material: water; isolation source: Red Sea water column Station 91 - depth 500m | place: Saudi Arabia: Red Sea | collected 2011-10-15 | depth 500 m
TTTGCAGCGCTCGGAACAGAATGGGCGCCAGGGGTTGGTCTCGGTCCATTCCACGGACTTTTTGCAGGTTGGGCATTCAACGTTCATGGTTGCCTTCGGGATTTGGAAAGGTGTCTGGATGTCTGTGCCCGTACGTCAGGAAGAAGCTCTCAGGAGGCAGCAGACGCCTGACAATATTGTTCCAGTACTGCCCGCAGCATTTCAATATTGACAGGCTTGGCAACGAAAGAATCCATACCGCTCTGGCGGCAGCGCTCTTCGTCTTCTTCCATGGCGCTGGCCGTAAGCGCGACCACCGGGATTCGCGCGCGGTTATGGGCGGTCTCCCACTCCCGTAGGCGCCGGGTGGCTTCGAAACCGTCCACCCGGGGCATCACGCAGTCCATGAAGACCAGGTCGAAGGGATGCCACTGCCAGAGGCTGGCTGCCGCCTCGCCGTCGTTGGCGGTCATCACGTCGCAGCCCAGTTTCTCAAGCAGCCTGCGGGTAAGGGTTCGGTTGACAGGATTATCTTCCACCAGCAAAACCTTCATGCGACCACAGGGGAGTTCCCGGCGCCGCGCCGTGTCGGTAACTGCCTGCAGTGAGAACCGGGTGAGGAAACGGCGTTCGTCCCTGGCGGCATCAACAAACAACTGGTTGAGAATGGGAGTCAGGCAGGATTCTCGTAGAGATTTGCTCAGGAAGGCATCGGCACCGGCCTGGCGGAAATGTTCGGCGTCGCCCCGTTGCGGGTTGGACGACAGGATCAGCAGACGCATGTCTGCCCAGAGCGGATTGCTCCTGATTTGACGGCACAGCAGATCGCTGTCCATATCCGGAACGAATCCATCCAGGATGATCGCGTCGAACGGCTGTTGGCCATCGAACGCCGTACGCAGGGACGTCAGGGCCTCGCCGGCAGACTTCACCGCCTCAATGTGGACGTCGTGCCGGGACAGCATTTCCAGAGTGATCTTGCGGGATAACTCGTAGGAATCCACCACCAGAATCCGGCGATTCTTCACCATCCGGGTATCTGGGCGAACCCGGGCGGCATTCTCCGGGGCAATGGGCAACGTGAGTTCCATCCAGAAAGTTGAGCCCTCCCCGGGGCGGCTTTCCAGATCCATAGAGCCATCCATCAGGCCAACCAGTTGGCGGCAAATGGTGAGGCCCAGGCCTGCACCGGGGAGCTGGCGCTGGAACTGCTGGCCCAGTTGCACGTAGGGCTCATAAACCAGCGGAACGTCTTCCGGATTGATGCCCACACCAGTGTCTTCCACCGCAATGCGAATGCGCGCCCTGTCGTCCCGGCGCCCCAGCACCTCGATACTGATCAGCACGTGGCCGGAATCGGTGAACTTGATGGCGTTGGAGGTGAGGTTCAGGAGGATTTGGCGGATTCGCACCGGGTCGCCTTTCAGGGCCCAGGGCAGGTTCTCGTCGATTCGAAGTTCCAGTGCCAGACCCTTCTCCCGGGCCCGGGAACCGAGCATGTGCACCAGATCATTGAGGGTTTCCCTCAGATCAAAAGGAATGTCATCCAGTACCAGCTTGCCGGCTTCCATGCTGGAGATGTCCAGTAAGTCATTGATAATGGCCGAAAGGCTCTCGGAGGCACTCAAGAGTGTTTGAACGTATTCCCGCTGCTCCTGGTCCAGGGGCGTGTCGGTCAAAAGGTTGGCGTAGCCCAGCACGGATTGCAGAGGAATGCGCAGTTCGTGGCTGACATTGGCCAGGAACTGGTTCTTGGCGTGGTTGGCGCGTACGGCTTCGTCACGCTCACCCTGGGACTGGATCGTGGTCTGGCGCAGGGAGCGGGTGTCCTCGAGGATTTGCAGGCGCATCTTGTTCAGGGCCTGCTCCAGTTCCGAGAGCTCGTCTGGCGTTTTCCGGGTTTTGCGTCTGAGTTTCAGCGGGTCGACCAGCGCGTCCAGATTCAGCCGGGCCGCGTAATCGGCCATGGTTTCCAGATGCCGGGACAGCGTTAGACGAACGATCACCAACAGCCCCAGGGTTCCCAGCATCACCACGATTGATTGGAACAGCAGGTTCAGCAGGGCGCGGTTGCGCAGGTCCGTATATATCTGGTCGATGGAGGAGGTAACCGTCAGTGTGCCCACATTTTCCGGGCTGCGGGTGCTGGAGCGGTCGAACACCAGGGGGAACGTCTGGGAGAGCACCCGGCCTTCGGGGTAGGTGCCGGTCGTGAAGGTTTCGCCGGTGCTGGTCACCACCCGACCATACTGGACCGCGGGCACCGCCTTCATATCATCCAGGGCGTTGGCCACCTCGCTGAAATTCATCAGCCAGATGTTGTTGCTCATGCTTCCGGAAACCAGCTCGGTCGCCCGGGTCTGGTCGTTCAGAAGGTCATTCTTCCGCCGCTCGAACTCACCAATCAGCTGAACGCCGGTGGCCACCAGAGAGAGAAACACGCTGAACAGTAATACGTAGGCGAGCAACCTTGCCGCCAATGGCCGTATTCCCAATCGTTTGAACAAACGTGTTGAAGGCAAGGCACATATTCCCTGTGTCGACTACAAAATCACCAGAAGCAGTTTAACAGACCGTCAGCACTTCGACACGTTTTCGTGAATGATCATTCACGAATCGGAATCGCACGTTCAGGTCGTACAGATGCGCGCCGTAGATGCGTTCTTCTTCCCGCCCTCTGCGAAAAGAGGGCCTGGGATCGTAAGCGACCACATCCTCTATAAGGGGGCGGAGTTCCGGATAGTCTTCCGGTGAAAGTTGACGGATCTGCGCTTCCGCTTCCGGCAGAAAAACCACCTCCAGCCGTTCCGTGGGCGGAGAATCTGCCCAGCCAAGGGTGGCTTCGGGCACGGAATCGGCGAAGGGCAGGTAGGGCTTGATGTCGAGAATTGGCGTGCCTTCGATCAGGTCATGATCGCTGATGCGCAGGATAAGCTCGCCTTCTTTACGAATCAGCCCTTCATTGCGGACCACGGACAAACCGAGACTGTTTGGGCGAAACGGTGAGCGACTGGCAAATACACCCATCTTGCGGTTACCGCCTAGCCGGGGAGGGCGCACCACGGGCCGCCATTCTGCCCGCACCGCCTCGTGAAACTGGAAGGTCAGCCAAAGGTGGCTGGCGGTTTCCAGCCCCCGAAACGCATCTTCCCGGTCAAACGGTGGCTGAATGATCAGGTCGGCCCGGGCATGACGGGTAAGCCCCGGCTGGCGCGGCACCCCGAACTTGTCCCGGAAGCAGGAGCGGGTAATGGCAATTGGCGTGAGGGTAAGGGCCTCGGCCGCCGGCTTTGAGAGGTGTCTTGGCATTACAAACGATCATCCTCGATAGTACCGGAGAAAAACATCTCTACCCGGAACACGACAGACGCCCGGTCTTTGAAGCTTTCTTCCCGGGGGAATTCCAGCGCAGGAATCAGCTCCGCGTAGAGCCAATTGCTGTGGAGCCGATAGCGAAATGTGATATCAGTGAATGCAGAAGTTGTGCGCCAGGAGGGTTTGCTTTCCCCTAGCAGGCCTAGTCTCGGCGTCACGACCAACCGATTATTCATGCGCTTGCGCATGCTGAAGATCTGGCCCGCCACAAATTCCTTATCGTTGTGCACCCATTCCAGTTCCGAAGACGAGCGGAAATACCAGTCATTCCCAACCGGGCGACCAACGCCAACCCAGGTTCGCTCGCCCCAGCCGTCCTGATGAAAATAATAAAACCGCTGTTGGGCGTTCAGAACCCACTTGTCGTCAAGCCGCCATCGCTTTTCAGCCGTTGCCCGCCAGAAAGCATCCGGAGGAAGCCGAAGACGCACACCCACGTCATTGGAGAAGTTGATGGCATCGCCAATTTGGGTCAGGTAGCGCAAAGCGCCCGTGGCTTCTGTATCAGATCGCTCCGGCTCGGTAAGCTGGCGGTCCCGCTGGCGCTCTCCGAGAGGAATCAGGTCCTCGCTTTCGCTTTCGATAACCAGGCGCAGTTTGCGTCGGGTGGTGGGAATGTCCAGCCGAAATCGGGCCTCCGGCTCAAACTGTGCCGGGTCGCCATATTCGGATTCTGTAGCAAAGCCAATTCGAAGATAGCTCTCGTTGTTGGGCAGATTGTGCTCGCTGCCGGATAGTGTCCGGTCCGCCCACTGGCCAACCGTCTGAACCTTCTGCCCGTGGAGGCGCTCCTGTCGCAACACCCAGTTGCTGAATTTCAGCCAGTAGGAATCACGCGGTTCGGCCCAGTATTCTTCCGGTTCAAAGGTGTAGAATCCGATTGGTAGTTGAGCCGGGGACAGAATCTCCGCCACCGAACGCTCCCGAACCTCAAACACCGGCTCAATGGTGTGGCCCGGGGAAGAGAATGTCAGAGACAGTGCCGCGGCAAAACCTGCAAAACGAGAGCGGAAAAACCAGTCAGCCAAAGTCCACCAACAACCTTTCATGCAGCTCCCGCACCTGACGCGTTACATCATCCAGAGGGCGATCATTATCAATCACCTCATCGGCCCGCGCCAGCCGATCCTCGCGTGACATCTGCGCCGCAATAATGCGCTCAACCTGCTCCCGGGAATTGGTGTCCCGGGCCATGGTGCGTTCGAGTTGGACGTCTTTGGGCACATCGATCACGAAAATTCGATCAACTAACTCGTGCTGGTCGGTCTCGAGGAGGAGAGGGGAAACCAGAAGCACATAGGGAAGCTGGTAGTTTTCCGGGTTCAACTGCCGAATCAACTCGTCACGAATGATTGGGTGTAGCAGAGACTCCAGCCATGCTCGCTCTTCTGGTTGCTGGAAGACGATTCCGCGTAGTTGAGCCCGATCCAGGGCACCCTCGGACGTGAGGATTTGCTCACCAAAATGCTTCGCAATCCGTTCAAGCGCCGGCGTTCCCGGCTCAACCACTTCCCGGGCAACATCATCGGCATCCACCCAGTGCACGCCAAGCTCACCGAACAGGCGAGCCACAGTGGATTTCCCGGAACCAATGCCGCCGGTCAGGCCAGCAATTTTCATGAATCAGACTCCCAGGAATCCGTACCAGAACGCCTGAATTTCAGTCCCGAACCACAAACAGAGCAGGCCGGCAGTCGCCAGGTAAGGCCCGAATGGAATCGGCACCTCGCGCCCATGCTGCTTGAACACCATCAGGCTGATACCTACAAACGCTCCTACCACCGAGGAAAGCAAAATAACCGCGGGCAGCAACTGCCACCCCAGCCAGGCGCCGAGTGCGGCAAGCAGTTTGAAGTCTCCGTGCCCCATGCCTTCCTTGCCCGCAACCAGCTTGAACAGCCAGTAGACGGACCATAGAGCCAAATAACCGACCACCGCCCCCCAGAACGCGCTGTTGAAATCGGTCATGACTGCAAAATAATTCAGCACCAATCCGAGCCACATCAGGGGCAGGGTAATGCTGTCTGGCAGTAATTGAGTGTCGAAATCAATAACTGTCAAAGCCACCAGAGCCCAAACCAACAGCAGGGCCCAAAGCGCCGACTCATTCGGACCGATGACGGCAATGGTCACAACCGAGAAAATCGCAGTGATTGCCTCAATAATCGGATAGCGCGGTGAGATGGGTGCTTTGCACGAAGCGCATTTACCCCGAAGCATCAACCAGCTGACCACCGGAATATTTTCCCAAGCCCGAATGCCGTGGCCGCAGGAGGGGCAGGTGGAAGCCGGCTTGGCGAGCGTAATCCGCTCTTCCTGCTTGCGCTGCTTTTCCGGCACCTCCAGGAATTCCTCGCACTGGCAGCGCCAGTCCTGGTGCATCATTTTCGGCAGCCTCAGAATCACAACATTCAGAAAGCTGCCGACGCAGAGGGATACAAGAATAACTGAAAGGTAGAGTAGCCAGGGAGTGCCAAGCAATGTTTCAAGATCAAGCACTTAGCCAACCACCTTACCCATCTGGAAGATCGGGAGGTACATGGCGATAATCAAGCCGCCAACCAGTACACCCAGAACCGACATGATCAGCGGTTCCATCAGAGACGAGAGATTATCAACCAGATCGTCAACGACGGCTTCGTAATGATCGGCTACCTTGGAAAGCATTTCATCCAGGTTACCGGATTCTTCACCAATCGCAGTCAATTGCACGGCCATAACCGGGAAAATGTCGGCGGAGCGCATCGCTGCCTGCAATTGGGTACCGCTGGAAACCTCGTCTCTGATCCTGTTGATTCCGTCTCTGTATACTGCGTTACCGGTTGCATTTGCCACAGATTCCAGTGCGTCTACCAATGGTACACCGGCAGCAAATGTGGTCGACAAGACCCGCCCGAACCTGGCAACCGCCGATTTATCAAGAACTTCGCCTATAACCGGAATTTTCAGGGTGTATTTATCAATGGCATCTGAGAACTTCTTTGACCTGTACTTTGCCTCCTTGAAAAGAAAAACAAAGCCAACAATGCCTATCAAGCCAATGAACCACCATTTCTGCATCCACTCCGAAAGGTTTACCACCATCTGGGTGAACACTGGTAGGTCGGCCCCGAAGCCGGTGAACAATGCTTCAAACTGAGGAACAACCTTAACAAGCAAGATCGCTGTTACGATAATAGCGACAACAACAACGGCCGCTGGGTAGGTCATCGCTTTCTTGACCTTCTTCTTCAGCAACTCACTCTTTTCCAGATAAGTGGCAATCCGGTCCAGCATCTGCTCAAGAGCACCTGCTTTTTCGCCAGAGTCCACAAGGCTGCAGTACAGATCGTTGAAATGCCGGGGGTGCTTGCGCAAGGCACCTGCGAAACTAGTGCCTGACGCAATATCATTCCTGATATTAAGAATGAGTTCCTGTAGCCCCTTGTTTTCCAGGCCATCGGCAACAATGTCAAAGCTCTGAACCAGGGGAACGCCCGCCTTCATCATCGTAGCAAGCTGGCGCGTGAGCATCGCTATGTCGAAGGGGGTGATCTTCTTACTGCCACCGAAAAGCGGTTTCGACTTTTTCTTTACCTTGCTTGGCACGATTCCCTGTTTGCGAAGCTGCGCCTTTACAAGTGCAAGGTTGGTTCCGGAAACCTCACCGGTTGCCTTATTCCCTTTTCTGTCTTTGCCTTCCCAAACGAACGCCTGGAGCTTTTCTGCTTTCTCTGCCATGTCTAATCCTTCGTCACGCGGTTGGCTTCCTCAAGACTGGTCACACCCTGAATCACTTTCAGAAGCGCTGCCTGCCGCAGGTTACGGAAACCGTCTGCCTGAGCCTGTTTTGCAATTTTGATGGAGCTGGCCTCTTCCATAATCATGTTTGCCAGCTCGTCGGTAATCTTGACCACCTCGTAAATACCAACGCGGCCTTTATATCCTCCATTGCATTTATCACAGCCCTTGGGGCGGTACAACGTGAAGCCTGTATCAATTTGTTCCTGTGTGAACCCCTCCGCCAAAAGCACGTCTTTGGGGATGTCTGCAGCCTGCTTGCAGCTGTTGCAAAGCCGTCGGCCCAATCGCTGCGCGATAATCACACTCACGGAGGTAGCGATGTTGAATGAGGGAACGCCCATGTTCATCATACGGGTGAGCGTTTCGGCGGCGCTGTTAGTGTGAAGGGTAGAAAGTACAAGGTGACCGGTTTGTGCCGCCTTGATCGCTATATTGGCGGTCTCCAGGTCTCGGATCTCACCCACCATGATTACGTCGGGGTCCTGACGGAGGAAAGCTCTCAGCGCTTCCGCAAAGCCAAGCCCCACCTTGGTATTCACGTTAACCTGGTTAATACCCTCAAGGTTGATCTCGGCCGGGTCCTCGGCAGTAGAAATATTCCTTTCGGCGGTGTTCAGGATGTTCAGTCCGGTATAGAGAGAAACCGTTTTACCGGAGCCCGTTGGTCCGGTTACGAGGATCATACCCTGAGGTTGTTCAAGGGCTTCAAGGTAGATCTGCTTCTGGTCTTCCTCGTAACCCAGAACATCTATGCCCAGCTTTGCCTGGCTCGGATCCAGTATCCGCAATACGATCTTTTCGCCCCATAGCGTAGGCAGGGTGTTCACCCGGAAGTCGATGGCCTTGGTCTTGGACAGTTTCATTTTTATCCGGCCATCCTGGGGCACCCGCCGCTCGGAAATGTCGAGCTGCGCCATGATTTTTACCCGGGCAGAAATCTTTGGCGCCAACTTGATGGAAGGCCTCGACACTTCTTTCAAAATACCGTCCGTGCGGTAGCGAACCCGATATATTTTTTCATAGGGTTCAAAGTGAACATCCGATGCGCCACCGCGAATGGCATCCAGCAGCATTTTGTTCACATACTTCACAATAGGCGCATCGTCGACATCACTGGCAGAAACGGCGTTGTCGTCTTCCTGCTCGCCGCCCTCTGTCTCTACACCCTCAAGGTCTGCATCCTCCAGATCCCCCATGGAGGTATCCTGAGACTCCAGGTATTTTTCAATGGAGTCACGGAGTTTTGCGTCGTCTACCAATACCGCATCGGTACTCAGGCCGGTGTTGAATTTGAACTCATCAAGCGCCTGAATATTGGTCGGGTCAGAAACCGCAATAAACAGCCGGTTTCCGCGCTTGTAGATAGGCAGAGCGTTGTGCTTCCGGATCAGCTTTTCGTCAACCACCTTCTCGGGAATCATCTCCGTGGCAAACGCCGAGAGATCCAGTACAGAAACACCGAATTCCATGGCAGCCGAGAATGCCAGCCCGCTGCTATCCGCCAGGTTGTTCTGAACCAGGTAAGTGATCAACGGAATTCGATTCTGCGAGGCTTGAATGAATGCGTCTTTCGCAGTCGCTTCATCTAGAAGTCCGTCCTCAACGAAACGTCGGGCCAGGCCGGTGAGAGTTACTTTGCTGCTGTCAGTTGCCATAAATACGGTCAGGAGTCTGTTATAAGTTGCTGAAACGGCTTTCAGATTAATCAAAGCAGAGTTTAGATGTACATGATGGCTTTTGAAAGCACCGAGTGTTTGGCTCTTGTCTGGTGACAAAAAACGTCACTCCCTGACCATGGGCGGCGCCTTCACGTGACGATTCTGACCTGTCGCCGCTTGGGGCAGAGTATTCAACTCGCTGTTTGGAAAGAATAAATCAAAAAAAGTTTGAGTTGGCACAGCAGCTGCTTAGTGATTGGCAGGCCGCTCCCGCACTGGAGTGTGACTGACTATCTTTCGGAGATGATCTATGAAAGCAACACAAAAAGGTTTCACGCTTATTGAATTGATGATCGTTGTTGCGATCATCGGTATCCTGGCAGCGGTTGCAATTCCGGCTTACCAGGAGTACGTACGTACCTCCCAGGGTGGTGCCACCATGAAGGGTGTTACTCCGTATGTTTCCAAGGCTCAGGTTTGTGTTCAGACTGGTATTGATTGTGCGAACCTGAATAGTGAGATCGCTGCAGAGGCCGCTCTTTCTGGAGCGTCTGCCACGACCTTTGATATCAACACCGGTGGTAACCTCGTTTGGGAAAATGAAGGTTGTACTCTGACAGCGGCTATCGGTACAGCTGGCGGAGTTACTTACACCATGGCCGGCAAAGCACCGGTTACTAAAGAGCAGTGTGAAGAAGGCGCTGGCCTCGACACCTAATACAGAATGATCAATCGGCAGCTATCGCTGCCGATCTGATTCTTCCGGAAAACCCCTGCGGCCACGCAGGGGTTTTTTGATTGGAGAAACGGAAATGGCCCTGATATTTCTGGCGCTGATTACTATCGGCTTTTCGTTGTTTGCTGGCCTGATACCCAGCGTAACCGGTAATTATTCTGATCAACGGCTATTGCTCGTTGGAGTAACGTGGTCTATCTGCTGTTTCTCTCTTGCATCAATCACTTTCCGGGGTGTTCAGTTTTCAGATTCTCGGCTGTTGATCTGGTTTCTCCCTCTGATTGCCGTGTTCTTGTCCGGTGAGTTGTATCCAGCGACCTACCGGGTCGAACCCCTGATGTTTGCCGGATTTTTTTTGGGAAGCTGTCTGTGTGGAAGGCTCGTGTCACAGCATAACGACCTCAACCTGACTCTCAGGCGAATAGCTTCAATCGCAACCTTCATGGCGCTGATTTACGGATTCATTGCCCTGATGAATTACGGCTTGGCGTTGCGGGATAAGAATGCCGATATTGACACCACACTGACTTGGGGATTCCCAAACATCCGTTATTGGAGCCACTTGGCAACCTGGTTGATTCCGCTGTTCGCCATTGCACATCAAAAGGGAGTCTTTTCTGACCTCCCGCTCATGAGGGGCTTGTACCTTTTTACCGGCGCGCTCTGGTGGTGGATGTTGTTGTCAACGTCAGCGAGGGGGTCGATTCTTGGTTTAGCGCTCGGGTCTGCTGTGGTCTTTGTTCTATTTCGTCGCCAGGCGCTGATATGGTTGAAATCGGTAGGAGTGCAGTTGGCTGGTGGCCTGATGCTCTGGTTTGGGCTGACGGTCTTGATCCCTTGGTTTCTGTTTGGTTCGGTCGATCTGCGGCACGTCGATGCTGACAGCTCGGGCAGGATGCCACTGTGGCACGAAGCATGGGAAATGAGCTTCGTAAACTTCCCGTTTGGAATGGGCCCCCAGTCATGGCTGACTCATTCAATCCTTACCGATGCATACGCCAATTCCAAATCCTACGGCCATCCGCACAATATGTATCTACTGTGGGCTGCCGAATACGGATGGATCAGTCTCGCGGCTCTGGCTGTTACGGTCTCAGGCATTATGAAGTCATTGCTGGTTCGCAGTTCGGCCTACGTCGCAAAAGGCCGGGATGCCACGGTTATGGCGGGTTTTACCGCATCGGTCGTGGCTGCCGGTGTCCATAGTGGCTTTTCGGCCGTTTTAATGGCGCCGGCGTCGATGCTCACAGGATTTCTGGTGCTTATCCTATTCCTGTCCATGCTCCAGGCGCCACTCCAGGGTGACTCTCAGCGTTTATTAGTTCCAACTCCCTCATTGGCCAGGTTATCCGCGGGGGTCGCGCTACTGGCAGCTTTGACCGTTGGCCCTCTGTGGATGCAGGAAACATGGCGCTACTATCAAGACAACATGGAAGACCGATTGACCTATAAGGGCCAAGGATCAATCTATTCACCCCGATTTTGGTCACATGGTGACTTTCCTCGACAGTTAGTTCAGGATTGACATACCGCAACCGTATTGTTTTTCCTGGAAAAGCTAATTGGCGCAGAGTTTGCAGTATTCACTTCAGTCCTGATTTGAAGTGGAGTGGTTCCTGCTCATGAACAAACACCGTGGTTTTACCCTGATCGAACTGATGATCGTGGTCGCGATTATTGGCATTCTGGCGGCGGTCGCGATACCTGCGTACCAGACATATGTGGCAAGCGCACATGGCGGCGCGGCAATGAAGTCGGCGACACCCTTTGTGATTAAATTGCAGGTGTGCACCCAAACAGGCAATGGTTGCCAAACGTTGAACTCGGAGATTGCAGTAGAGGCAGACCTGAGCATCGCGCCTAATGCAGCGATTGGCACAACCTCTGCCATCACCATGATTAATGAAGGTTGTAACCTCGTTGCGACGGTCGAAGACACCGGCACCGTTAACTATGTAATGACTGGGGTAGCACCTATTACTGATGAACAGTGCCAGGTTGGCGCTGGTCTTGATTCTTGAATACTGAGGGATTTGCTGAAGGAATGGAGAGTCGCAGCAGTAGGAAAACAATAAGCGTACTATTGCTGCTCTTCATGCTGGTGCCCTCGGCTTTGTTGGTGAAGGTGTGGCCGATAGCTGCTGCCTTTTCCGATGGCCTGGCCTTGTTGCTCGGTGGTCTGATCGGTGGCGTATTATTGTTGCGCTCAGATGCAAAGCGATTTGCGTTATCACCTGTCTTAGGTTTCCTTCTGGTTTTCGTTCTGGCAATGGGGCTGTCCATTGCGTTCAACTACTATGCCGTTCCGGCTGCCTGGCACTGGTACCTTATTTTCCTTGGTTTTTCGGCGCTGTTTTTCTTTGGTATGACAGAGGCGCTTGAGCAGATAGGTACCGATCAGTTTGTCGCCCTGCTAATGCGCTTTCTCTGGTACGGTGCAACCGTCTACGCCATTCTCAGCCTGCTCCGGTATTACGGCGCCCTTCAGGGGCTGGTCCCCTCGCTGACGCCTGCCGAGGAGCGTATGGGAGGCATGTGGACTCAAGCCAATCTCAATAACATCACGTTGTGGTTGGGCCTGCTGGCGGCCGTTTTCTGTTGTAGTTGGCAGCAACAGCGTTGGCGGTTGGCGGGTTCGGTGCTCTTGTTTGGTTGGGGTATTGCCTGTTCTGCTTCGCGCGTGTCGTGGTTATTTGCCGCAGGCCTTTTGATTTGGGTGGCCCTCGCGAGTATGCCAACCTTTCGCTTGTCCGAAACATTGCCCAAAAGAAAACTATTGGCAGGTTCGGTGCTCGCCGTTTTGGCTTTGCTTGTCCTGACCCCGTTTGTCAACGCGCCCTTCAACCAATGGCTGAATGAGCAGGGCATCGTGGACCGGACCAGCACTCAGGCCTTGCTGGAGCGGGATGCGTTTAACGATAGGTTCCGGTCATCGGAGTGGCAGAAAGCGGCCTCAGCCGTGCCGGATATGTCGGTAAAGGAACTGCTGGTGGGCGTTGGCCCAGGGCAATACGCTCGGTTTTCTTCAGAAAACGATCACAGGGTCCCGACTGAGGCGCTGGATAATGGCACTTGGGGTAATGCCCACAATATCTTCATCATGCTGTTTATTGAGACCGGCTTTATCGGGTTGGCGGTTTTTCTGGCCATACTTGTCTCGATTGGGTGGCAGGTACTTAAGCGCCCTGTAGACACCAACCGATTGTTTTTAACGGGAGCTGTAGGCCTGCTCCTGATACATAGTAACCTTGAGTTTCCGCTCTGGTATGCCTGGTTCTTAATGCTGTTCGGTCTTCTGCTATTGCCTCTTTATGAGAACCGTCTGGTTGAGAACGATAGTCGCCGAACCAAGCCATTCGTAGGTGCTACGTGTCTTCTCATAACTGTGATAATGCTTATCAGCGTGGGTACCAGCTACGGCTCGTTTGCGCGTATCGCTCTGAAGGAAAACCATAACATCGATGACTTTATGCGGATGGTCGGTTTAAGCGAGCATAGCTCATTAGGTCCGTACGCATCGCTTTGGCGCTATCGAGAGTTCGCGCCTGTTACTGTCGATCTAGAACGACAACTCGATGAAGTAGAGCGAGTCGTTAACTGGCAACCACGCGATCTCGTAATGCTACGCCAATACTCGCTTTATTTGATGGCAGACAGGCTGGATGATGCTTGTGATGTAGCCACACAAACGGCTCGCCGATATCCCGGTTCTGCGCCGTTCATGGTCGACCACGTTCGGGAGAAAAAGCTGGCTCCGGCAGCAGATCTGCCGAAGCTCCAGGCGTGCATCGAGGATGGGCTTTCCATTCGGGGTAAGACCCTGACCGGAGTCAGGATCGAGAATGCCAAGGAAGCGATGGCTGAGAGGCTGAGGGCGACCCAGCCTTAAACCTCCACCTCCTCAAACAGCTCCGGCACCTCAACATCCCAGCCAAACTTATCCCGAATCCGTTTGCGCATAACGTCACTCGCGACTAGCTCACCGTGAGTGACGTAAACTTTCCCCGGCTTGAGTGAGCTTTGCTCCAGCCACTCCAGAATCTCGTTGTAGTCACCATGTGCGGATAGAGAATCCAGGTTATGAATCTCCGCCTTCACAGGCCAGTACTCACCGTGGATCTTCACTGATTCCGCACCGTTCACCAGTGCATCACCGCGGGTGCCAGGCGCCTGGAAACCAGCGAACACCACGCTGTTGCGGGGATTTGGCAATAGCGTTTTCAGGTGGTGTAGGACTCGTCCACCACTGGCCATTCCACTGGCGGAAATAATCACGCAGGGATAGCGCACCGCATCCAGCTCTATAGACTCTTCCACCGTGCGTACAAACTCGGTTTTCTCATCCATCAGTTCACATTGAGCGGCGCTCAGTTTGTGCTCTTTATGATGCTTGCAGAAGATCTCGGTAGCCTTGATGGCCATGGGGCTGTTAAGGAAAACCGGCAGTTTGGGTATCTTCCCGTCCCCCATAATCTTGTGAATCACATACAGCAGCATTTGCGCACGCCCCACTGCAAAGGCCGGTAAAAGCACGATACCGCCACGCCCCGCCGTGCGGGTAATGATTTCAGCCAGTTCTGCTTCAGGATCTGTCTCGCCGTGGGCCCGATCCCCGTAGGTTGACTCACAGATCAGCACATCGGCCTTCTGAAGTGGCTCCGGCGGGCGCATAATGATGTCGTTCTGACGTCCTACGTCACCACTGAATACAACTGTTCTGTCCGCGCCCTTGTGATGAACATGCACACAGGACGAACCCAGAATATGACCCGCCGGGGTAAAGGTTACCTGGAACCCTTTCACCGGCTCGAACGTCTCGTGGTAGTGCAGGGACTCGAAATGTTTCAGGGCTTCCCAGGCGTCTTTCTCAGTGAACAGCGGTTCCGGTTTTTCGTGCTTGGAGAACTTCTTGCGAAACGCGTACTTCGCATCTTCCTCCTGCAGAAAGCCGGCATCTGGCAGCAGAACCTTGCACAGTTCATGGGTGGCTTTGGTGCAGTAAACCTTGCCCTTGAATCCATTCTTCACCAGGGCTGGCAGGTAGCCGGAGTGGTCAATGTGGGCATGGGTGAGCACCACAGCATCAATAGTGGACGGATCCACCGGAAACTTCGCCCAGTTGCGCCGGCGCAAGGTTTTGACGCCCTGGTACATGCCACAATCCACCAATATCCGATGTTTCTCATCCGATAGAAGGTAGCGGGAGCCCGTGACTGTGCCGGTGCCGCCGAGGAAGCGAAGTTTCATAGAGCCATCCTTCTCGTTCTTTATTGAGGGAGTGTTACTATTGCCTATGATAGTTCATAACGTTTTGATCTGAAGCAGGAAGCGAATCATATGCATTACAGCTCCATCCTTCCGGACGTCATAAAAGTGGCCGATGAGGCCAGTGAAAAAGTGCTGCACATTTATCAGTCTGACTTCAAGGTGAGCTACAAGGCAGACGATTCGCCAATTACCGCTGCAGACACCGCTGCCCACGACATCATCACCCACGGGCTTAGAAGCATCAGCCGGGATATTCCGATCCTTTCGGAGGAGGGCAGCGATATCCCCTGGGAAGAACGGAAGCACTGGCGCCGCTTTTGGCTGGTGGATCCTGTTGACGGCACAAAGGATTTCACCCAGCGCACCGGCGAGGTCACGGTAAATATCGCCATGATCGAAGATGGTCAGCCGGTGATGGGGGTTGTCATCGCGCCTGCCCTGAAAGAGGCGTTCTGGGGCATTGTGGGAGAGGGCGCTCATATGCGGGACCGAACGGGCAGGGTTCATCACATCCGTGTGGCAGAACCTAAACCCCTGAAACGGGTTGTTGCCAGCAAAAACCACCTGAACGAGGAAACCCGGGCATTCATCGAGGCATTGGGTGAACATGAGCTGGTGCAGGCGGGCAGTTCCCTCAAATTATGCCGTATCGCCGAGGGGCATGCGGATATCTATCCAAGGCTGGGCCCAACCTCCGAGTGGGATACCGGTGCTGCGCAAGCCGTGCTGATGGCGGCCGGCGGCAAAGTGCAGACGCTGGACGGGGAGCCCCTCAAATATGGTAAGCAGAATGTGTTAAATCCGTATTTCGTTGCATCGGGAAGCTGGTACAGTCCCCGGCCATGACCTGGTACGCACTTCAACACAAGCCCGCTCAGGGTGACCGCGCTCTTCAGCACCTTCAGAACCAAGACATCGCCTGCTTTTACCCAAAAATCAGTGTGGAGAAAATCAAGGGCGGAAAGCGCTCGAAGAAACTGGAACCCTTGTTCCCTGGCTATCTGTTCGTAAACCTTGAGCAGACGGATCCAATGTGGTCGAAGCTTCGCTCCACCCGTGGTGTGTTGAGAATCGTCGGCTTTGCCAACAAACCGGCACCCATAAGCGATGCTGTGATCCAGCATATCAAAGAGAGCCTCGACTCGGTGGCAGAGCAGGGCGGCATCAAGCCGGGCCAGGCCGTACAGCTGAGCGAGGGGCCCTTCGAGGGCATCAATGCCATTTTTCAGGCCTATGACGGCGAAGAGCGGGCAATTGTGCTTGTCAACTTTATGCAGAAGCAGCAGAGCATCAGAGTCCCGGTATCTGCTATAAAGAAGTAACTGTTGTGGCCTTTGCCCAGGGGAAAATAATGGGTATTCGGTTCCGGCGCCGAGTAGAGACATCCTTGGCTTAAAGCATCAATAGAGGAGCGCAGATGGAAGAGATGCCGCGAGAGCGTCGATCAGAGGCAGATGACGAAGTTAGTCTTGTGGATCTGACCTTCATGTTTCTGAAGCATCGGAGAGCCTTCTATCTAGTATTTTTCTCTGCGCTGGTTTTGGGTGTCATTTACGCTTTTTTCGTGCCTCACAAGTACGAATACGTCACTCTCGTTGGGCTTGCAGAGAAGGAGCCCGGTACCTTTATTGAAAAGCCGGGTACTGTTATTGCAACTCTGGAGAATCGCTGGCTTCCTGAATATCAGGCAATATATCAAGCAAGCCATAGTCAACTCTTGCCGTTCGATATCAACTTCGTGAACCCCGAGAGTACCGCTTTGATTCGAATGTCTTCAGAAGCGTCGGTTGAGCAGAGTGAAGAGGTGAGGCGGGCGCACGGTCATTTGGTCAATGAGTTAGAGCAGAGTCAGTCAGCCGCAGTGTCGGTTGTGAAGGGGGCTCTTGAGAGCCAGATAGAGTCTCTGTCTCAGACAGTCGGCATGTTGGAGAGTTACAACGACGCCGGCGAGGCTATTGCAGGGACCGTAGGAAAGCGTTTGTCGCTGGAAGCGACCCTGAAGTCAATTCAGCCAATGGAAGTTCTTGCTGAAAGTCGAAAGAGCTCGGAGCCTGTTGGTCCGGCGCGAGCCCTGATCGTTGTTTTGGCAGGCATGCTCGGATTGATGGGAGGTGTCTTTTCCGCGTTCTTTATGGAGTTTGCCAGCGTTATGAGGGCCAGGGTGAGCGAAAGTTAGTCGATTTCCCTGCATTTGTGATCCTTTAACAATTCTTTACTGCGGTAAGCCTCTGAAACCGCACCTGTCAGACTTTTTGTCACTTGCTTGTCACAGGCGATGCCGTAAAATCGTCACGCTTCTGAAACAGAACATTCATCTACCGACAAGGAAATAGTTGGGATTCAGTTGTTCCCTTCCTTTTGCCTGTTTCCTGTCGATTTTCAGATTATTTATATTTATGACCTTTAAACACTGGGCCCTGGTCGGTGGGGCGGTAGCGTGCTTTAGCAGCCCCCACCTTTGGGCGGCGCCCTGGCTTGAGCCGGGGGATTCACGGGCCAGGTTCGCGGCTCAGAAGTTGGCAGACCGTGGCCATATGGACCGTACTGTAAGCACCTGGCCGCTGATGTGGAGTTCCGTTCACAGTGGTTTGCAGCCCAGTGTGAGTGCGGATCATTCGCCCGTAGGCTCTGCCGCGGCCTACCTACGTTTCGAGCAGGAACAGCAGGCGCACCCTGGTTTTCGCGGTGAGTACAGTCTGTATGGCAGCAGCGAGATTCCCGGTATCCGTGGGTTTGATCAGAATGCTCTTGCGAAGGTTGGAGCGGCAATCGATCTTCAGTGGCAGGGCGAAGTCTGGGCCCTCGGGCTCAACCCCGGCTACGCCCATAAACCCGATGATGATAAAGAGCTGCGCCTGGATGGCTCCTATCTTGCGGCAGCAGCCGGCAACTGGGTACTCGGTGTGGGTGCAATTGACCGTTGGTGGGGACCCGGCTGGCAGTCTAGCCTGATTCTCTCGAATAACGCCCGCCCGATGCCGGCGCTCTGGATCAACCGAAACAATACCCACGCCTTCGAAACCGCTTGGCTGAGCTGGATCGGTCCCTGGCAGTTTACAGCACTAGCCGGACAGTACGAGAGCGATCGCGCGGTACCGGATGCCAAACTCATTGGTATGCGCTTTACCTTCCGCCCCGTCGATGGCCTGGATATTGGCCTCTCCCGTGCGATTATGTTCGGTGGGGAAGGGCGGCCGGAAGGGGCGTCCACTATCTGGAATGCCCTGATCGGCCGGGATAATGGACAGCTTGAGGAAAACGATCCGGGCAACCAACTTGCTAGCATTGATGCGCGATACGGTTTCTCTGTTGCCCAGCAAACAATGGGCATTTACGGCCAAATGATGGGGGAAGACGAAGCTGGTGCCTTTCCAGCCAGGAAATCCTGGCTTTTCGGGGCAGATTGGACCACCCAGCTATTCGAAGCCGACCAGCAATGGTTTGTTGAGTACACGAATACCCTAGCTGACGACTTCCTGGGTGACGCCATTCCCAATATTACATATGAGCACTCCCGTTACCGTTCTGGCTACCGCTACTACGGTCGCAGTATGGCTACCAGTTTTGATGG
>LULX01000169.1_pt1 | contig 18352 bp, 7 predicted proteins | sample 729511 | NCBI WGS metagenome assembly LULX01 (sample SAMN03860278, study PRJNA289734) | marine metagenome | biome: seawater column; feature: ocean; material: water; isolation source: Red Sea water column Station 91 - depth 500m | place: Saudi Arabia: Red Sea | collected 2011-10-15 | depth 500 m
GGGCCTGTTGCCGGACGAGATTGATTCCACCAACCCCATCGCGCCGAACCGTGCCGAAGCCAGCAGGCTCGACTACCTCGCCCTGGGCGACTGGCACGGCACCAAACAGATTGATGAGCGCACCTGGTACAGTGGAACGCCAGAGCCCGAACGGTTCAGAAACAACGAAGCGGGTAATGCCCTGATTGTTGAGGTTGCCGAACCCGGCGCCACACCTGCGGTAACCCGGGTTCCAACAGGGCGGTACCAATGGCACCAGTTTCGGGAAACCCTGGCTGTACACTCCGATCTTGAACAGTTGCTGGAACGTTTGAATACCTTGCCCGAATCCGCCGTAGTCGACCTTCGACTTGAAGGCTCGGTGACCCTGGCCGGCGAGGAAACACTGTTGAAGGCGTTGTCGGTTGCTGAAGCGCGATTCCGCAGCCTTCGCTGCGAGCGAAGTGGGCTTCAGCTTGCCCCGACCGACGAAGACATCTCGGCTCTGAAGGCCGATGGCTACGTGGGCGAAGTGGTTGAGAGCCTGCGCGATCGGCAAGAAGACGCGCAGGATGATACCGCCCGGGATGCGCTGGCTATCCTGGCGGGGTTACTGCGGGAACGTGAACAGGAGGCGGGGCAATGAAGCTGCAGCGAATGCGCATTGAACAGCTGCGCCAGTTCCGCAAGCCGTTTGAGCTGAACAACTTGCAACCGGGCCTCAACCTGATTCACGGCCCCAATGAGTCCGGCAAAAGCACCCTGGTGCGGGCCATCCGTGCCGCGTTTTTTGAGCGTTATCGGTCCACAGCGGTGGACGACCTGCGTCCCTGGGGCGACTCCGCCGCGGCTCCCACCATCGAGCTGGATTTCGAGCACGAGGGCCGCTCCTGGCGCCTGACCAAAAGCTTTCTCCAACGCAAGCGGTGCGACCTGGTTGTTGGCACCGAGACCTACAGTGAAGACGACGCCGAAGAAAAACTGGCTGAGCTGCTGGGCTACCAGTACCCGAAACGCGGCGCCAGTAAAGCCGAGCACTGGGGCATACCGGGATTGCTGTGGGTCGAGCAGGGCACCGGGCAGGACATCGAACAGGCCATAGAGCACGCCGGTGATCACCTGAAATCTGCCCTGAACTCCATGGTGGGAGAGGTAGCCAGTTCCGGAGGCGATGACCTGATCGAAACGGTTCGCAACCAGCGGGACACCCTGCTGACCGGCACCGGCAAGCCCCGTGGCGATTACCTGAAACTGGAAAAAGACCGCGCCCAATACGAGGCTGAAATCGAAGAGCTCAAAGAGCGGGTGCACAAATACCAGGAGCAGGTTGACCGCCTGGGCAAACTGACCCAGGACTACGACCAGGCCGAAGCGGAGCGCCCTTGGGAAGAGGCTCAGCGCCAGCTGGAGCAAGCCCGCACGCGCTATCAGCAGGTGGAGCGCCTAGAACAACAGCAAGCCCAGGAAAAGGCTACGCTCGGCCAGCTGCAGCAGAACCACCGATTGTTGCAACAGAACAAGGAACACCTGGAAGGCCTGAGTCGCCAGCTTGAGGGCCGAAAAGCCGACCTGGACCGTGCGGAGCGAGACCTCGCCACCGCACAAGCGCAAACGCCGATGATTGCAGGCCGTTTGCAGGAAGCCAGAACCGCCTATGAACAGGCAGAGAAGCAACGCAAGCTTGCCGGCTTGCTGCAAACCCGTGAACGGCTGGAGCAGGATGTCCGCCGGCTTGAGCAACAGAAACAGGTGCTGACCCAGAACCTGGCCAAAGCCAAGGACTACCACCAGCAGCTGGAGCAGGCCAGGCAGCAGGCCAGAGACAACCGGATTGATTCCGCCGCGGTCAAAAACCTCAAAGCCACCGCGAATCAGTTGAACGAAGAAACCATCCGTTCACGGACCATCGCCACCCGCTTGAGCTGGCAGCTGGACGCCAGCGTGTCGTTAACGCTGAACAACGAGCAACTCACCGGGCAAGGCGAGCAGCAGCTTCTGGAAGAATCCACCCTGGTTATCCCAGGCGTGGGTACCTTGGGCATAACCCCTGGCGGCGAAGAGCTGGCCAGCACCCGCCGGAAGCTCAAAACCCTTGAGGACAGCTTTGCAGAACAGCTGAAGACCCTCGGCGTGGCATCCGTGGAACAGGCCGAAGACCGGCTTTCAGCCTTTGAAAGTGCCGGAAGAGCCCAGAAGCACGCGGAAGACTTGCTGAAATCTGTGGCGCCCGCCGGCATTGAGCAACTTGTCTCCGAACAGGGCGAGGCGGAAAGCGAACTGGAGAAAGCCAGAAGCCAATTGCAGGCCACGCCAGAACCGGACCTGAAAGAGAATGTTCCTGGCTTGGAAGAGGCAGAAGCCGCTTTTGTGCAGGCAGGCAATGCGCTGGATAAGGCCGAATCCGATGAGCGTGAACATCAGTCGAAACTATCGGCACTGAAACAGGCCCGGGATAACGCTAAAACCGAATGGCAGCGGCTGGCGGATGAAGAAAAGAGCCCGGAACGTCAGCAGCAACTTCAGCAAATAACCACCGACCTGGCGAACCTCGAAAAACAACAGACCGAACTGCAAGCCAGCCTCGAACGCCGCGAACGGGAAATCCGCGAAGCCCGCCCAGAGTTTCTCAAGCAGGACATCGAACGCTACCAGAATGCGGTCAACCACCTTCGCCAGACCCAGGAAAACCGCGGCCGCGAACTCCGCGATATCAAAGTCAGACTGGAAGCCTGGGGTGCCGAAGGGCTGGAAGAACAGCTCAACGAGAAAGAGGCGGAATACGACCAGTGCAACCGTCGCTATCAGGAATTGCACCGCCGCGCCCAGGCCCTGGATCTGCTGCTCAACCTGCTCACCGAAAAACGCCAGGCCCTCACTCGACGCCTGCAGGCACCCCTGCAAAAGCACTTCAACCACTATCTCTCTGTGCTTTTCCCGGAGGCCTCACTGGAAGTCGACGAACAGCTCCGTCCAGGCACCTTCAGCCGCGGCAGCGAGCTGGGGCAGATCACCGAACTGAGCTTTGGCGCCCGGGAACAGATGGGACTGATCAGCCGACTGGCCTACGCCGATCTTCTGCGAGAAGCCGGAAGGCCAACGCTGGTCATCCTCGACGACACCCTGGTGCACAGTGACAGCGACCGCCTGGAAGACATGAAACGGATCCTCTTTGACGCGGCCAGCCGGCATCAGATACTGCTGTTTACCTGCCATCCGGAGAAGTGGCAGGACTTGGGAGTGGCGCCTGTGGATATTCGGTCTTTGAAGGAGCAGGGCGTGTATTTTTCGGAGTAAAGCAAGGCGAGGCTGCTCACGCACAATTCCTTTCATGGGACGGCGCCGGTTGCTACCACACGAGGCGTTTTTTAAGTGCGCCAAATGAGTCGACATTGGAGTTGTACTCGGCAACATTCGAGCGCAACCGGAAGTTCATAATGAAAAAAAATGCTCACTTTGCGTGGCGACTGAAAGATCCACCGACATCTGCATCGCGATCGCTGAGCTGGTAAAAGGTGAGCTTCTTCCGGACCGAGAATTTCCCTCGATATTGATCTCAACACGTTTACCGAGCCGAAAGCCTCCGATAGAGTAGGTGCCTATCGTTGGAAGTGCAGGATTACAGATCGATCTGACTAGTTTCTTAAAATCATTAACATAAGAGTTTGCTGGGAAGGAGCGACGTGTCGGGTAATCAAGGTTGCAGGCGCTGCTAGCTCTAACTAAGCGAGTTCCCAGAAGTAATTTGTCAAAATCTTGCGTACGTGTTAGCCCACGAATGATCGCCCGATGGGGGAAGTATGTTGGATACGGATAATAAAAACATGGAAGAGGTCGTCCGTTTTTTCTCGGCGCGTGGCTTAGAGGCTACTTATCTTGTTCCAACTTCGGATGGCTTGGGTAGGTCTATCATCGATGCGCCTTCCCAGTTCGTTGGTTATGTGCGTCGGGCAGAATTACATGACTACGCTTCGCAGGTTAACGGAGCAACGGGCACTGCCATCTTCAGGACTTGGTTCGTGAAGAACGATTCCTTAGTTGAATCCGAGTCAGTTCTATATCGCTCTGAGACTAATTCCGGTAAACCACGAATCTTGATCCATGATCTCGCCAAACATGCCGAATCTGGGGACTTATTAGCAATTTTGGCGCACGGGGCCGAGATATACGTCGTGAACACCAGCGAGACCGGAGTCATGGACTCGGTCTCTGATCCCGCCAGCCCGTTCAGTCATTTACTTGATCTACTGGTTGGCGCCAAAAGCAAGCCTCTTGATGACAGGTTTGCTGAGTGGAACCTGCGACTATTGCGAAGCTTCTTCTCAGAGGCTTCTAGAGGAGAGGAAGTATTTCTCCGCGTAGATAAGGATTTGCTCGACCAAATAGGCCAAGATATTGGTGGAGATTCTGGTTTTTTGGAAGCTGTTCGCGAAGGGCCTGGTTGGATTAAGCCGAGCAGAAGCTTTGCTCGCACCATTATTGAGCTTAAGAAGCAAAGGACAGCTTCTGTGCGTGGTTATAAGGATCCCGGAAGCTTTGATCCAGTATACCGAAGACTTTGTGCGCCGACATATCTTCCTTATCTGGCGGCTCTGGTTAGAAATGACGCGGAAAACGCGAGCGCATATTACGCTCGACTTTCAGAAGATTTAAATCTCCAGCAGCAATTTGGTTCGCAGGAGATGGATCAGATTGAGACGGTTTGGGCCGACCTAGAGAAATGGACGGTGGAAACCGATGGTCGTTTCGGTCGCTTCAAGCTGCGACGGCTAGGTGGCTATCGTTTAATCGGTGTTCCCAGATCACAGAGTATTCTCAAGCCCAGTGACGTCGAGGAGCTGGCTCGGGCATTTGTGCAGGCGCAGGTTAGGCCTGGTCAAGAATTGTCAGAGGAATCTTTGACGCGAATTTTGAATGAGGCAAGGGCGTTGGGGGCGGCGTTTACTGCTGGATTCCAAAGAGCGCTTCAGATCGATGAATTCGAGCAGCCGATCCGAGCTGCCATTTTAACTGCCTATTCCGATTGGGACGGAACGTTACCTGTCAGAAGTTCCGGAGCGCCCAACGATGAGTCGTCGACTTACGTCACGAATGAATCCGAGCTTTTTATTGGTATTTCCCTCTCTGTCGTTCAAGATTTTCCTCTTCAGCTGTCTCCTAGCTGGCGGATTCCAGCGATTCAGGACATCGGCAAATTTGAACTGGCAAAAGATGAGCTGGTCTGGAGCGGGCAATTTTCCGGCACAGAAGGAGCGAACACTGCGCGAGCTGAAAACCAAGAGGCAGACTTTTGGGATGTTGCCAAGCGAGCTTATGATACGACTTTTCAGTTTGACGCCCGATGTTTTGTTAGCGAAGACTCCGAGCCGATGAGTCTAAAGCTCACGCTCATGAGAAGACCGCTTTGGGTTCTAACGCCTGCAATAGACAACTCGACTGGTGACATCGAGCTCAGGGAGGGGGACTTGCCAGCGAGCGGGTCAGCTTTTTTGATGGCGCCACCCCAGAGTGTTCAGGCACTCCAAGGGTATGTTGAACGCGAAAAACCCGAGATAGAGGTAATCTCGGCCTCAGGTGTTCCAAAAGATTGGCTTCTTGTTCGTTTAGTTGATTGCGCTTCGTTATCCGAAGAACAGCGAATACTCCCCGACGGAGAAAAGGGCGCCCGCCCACGCCCGCGAGCGATACGTTTTGTCGGGGGAAGGTCCATTCGACGCGGTTACAGCCGGATGTACTTGCCGTATGACCTTCCATTTATAGAACTAGATGCGCCTTTTAACGCAAAGCTTGATTGCCCGGGAGGTCTTGAGGTTGAAGAGCAATCTTCGCCTCTGAGGACACCCTCAGCTCACCATGCCGATTGGAAACCTCTGAGGCGGTTTAAAATCAGACTGCCTCATTCGAAAAGCGCTTCTTACGAACTCAAAGCAATTTCAGCCGACGGATCAACTATAGGGCAGGCGAAATTAAGGGTCGCGGATTTGGGCGGCGATGTAGTGGATACTGGCAAACCGTTCAGTCTTGACAGTATTGGAAGACCGATCCACTCATACGAAGGGCTGTCAGGTGCAGTCCTAGGTAATGTACCCGACAATTCGGCACAACTGGCCAGCGAACTGAAAGACTACACTCTGCAAGATAATGAGTTGGGTTTCAGTATCGACTGCCAGACTATGAAGGTTGGTGTCCATGAGATGTTCCTCGATGCACTAGCTCAATATGGTAGCTTGGATTATGGGGTTGCTAGAGACCTGCTGCAGCGACTTTTGCTCTCAGCCGGTGAGTTGGATGAGCCGGTTTTTCTCTTGTTGGAGCTCAGGAGACGAGGTCATTTAGGTGTTTCCACAACACACAAGGGACATATCGCCCGCATACACTCGATCCCACCAACCCTATACTCACTTCCTATAACTTTTGCTGGCCAGCCTATTTGGGCTGTGGCAGGTACCCTACGTATCGATCATTGGAAAGTAATCGCTCGTGAGAGCGAGGCCTGGTCGGCACATCAAGTTCACAAAAGCCAGGGCGTATTCGAGCCTTGGCGTCTGGTCATCAGAAATAAATCCGATGCCCTGACGACTAGCAGCCAACTGGGCTTAAAATTTTCGGAGAAACCTTGCGTTTCGGTTGCTTGTTGGTCTGCATCCCTCGGATTATTCAGGGACGAAACGTTTAGAAATACCATGGAGTCCATTGGTAGCGCTCGAGAGGGCGCAATGCGATTAAATGCATCCACGGGGCGCTTTACTGCGTCCCCTTTTGGTGATGTGTGTGAATTATGGAGGATTCGGGATCTTGATATTGGGGTGGGGCATTTGTACGTTCTTGCAGATAAAGGCAGGTACTCGTTTGTTAGTGACTCCCGCTGGGGGGTCTGGGTGGCACTTGATGCGTTTGCCAAGCACATAAGCTCTTATCCTGGCATGAACGACGTTCATCCCCTGCCCATCACGTACGAATCCGTCAAGAGAACGATGTGGATCCCAGCCCGCATAAGTTTGCCAACCGTACTAGAGCGAGCCCTCGTCCTTTGCAGTGGTGACTCGCCAGATGTTCTAACACTCCAAAAAGATGTTGCTGAAAATGCGGGCAGCAGACTGCGGCTTTTGCGAACAGAAGATGGCATGCCTGGATTTTCCGCTAACAAATTTTACACAGATATGGCTAATGGAAAGTGGCTCGCATATCGATATGTCCCCGAAAACATTGCCAGGGTAATTGCTGACAAGCTTGGAGCCATTCTCGACGTGATCTGAAACACACGGCTATACCAAAAAATATCGACAGGAAGGACGATGAAAGATCCAATAGGCGCGCACAAAGCTGTCCAGGATGGGATAAAAAGATACGTTACCTCAGCTTTTGGGACTAACTCCTCTACCTTCGAGGAAGATAGAAAGAATCTATTAGATCAACCGGGAGTTCTCTTTCAAAGAGCTTATGTTGAACCAGCCCAGTCGTATAGGTCGGGCAGCTTCCTAGCTAACCTCTCCGACGATGATCTTCCCGGCTTTAGCCCAGCTGGCAGAGTGGCCTTCAAGGAGATAATTGGAGCCGGCCTGTTTAATGGCGAGTATCCACTTTATAAGCACCAGCAAACAATGCTTCGGGAGTCGCTGAAAGGTAAGCATTGCGTTGTCGTAACTGGGACGGGGTCTGGAAAGACAGAATCTTTTCTGCTTCCTGCGCTAGCGAACATTATTCGAGAAGGTACCAGTTCCTCGAGTCAATGGCCCCAACCCACGAGGACTCCGCGAGAGTGGACTACCAACAATCCGCCGAGATGGGATTCAACCAGAAAAGAATTGCGGGGGGAAGATCGTCCAGCTGCTGTTCGAGCACTCGTACTGTATCCAATGAACGCGTTGGTGGAAGACCAAATATCTCGTCTCCGTCTCGCGCTTGACTCTGACGAGGCTCTAGAAGCTCTGGATCGCCACCTCGCCGGAAACAGGATCCGCTTCGGCCGTTATAACGGATCAACACCAGTTGCTGGGCATCCTTTCAAGGCCGATGGAAAATCAAATAGCAGCAAACGGCAAACGCTCGCTTCGGAATTGAAGGCGGCCATTAATGACCATGTCTCGATGCGGAATAAACTCGAAAGGTGCCGCAAAGAGCTAGCTGACGCAGAGGCAACTGGAAACAAAAAAACTATAGAGGCTGCTGAGAAGGAATTGTCCGATGCAGTTGAAGAAACTAGTTTTATAAGGCGCATGTCGCCAGATGCTGCAGAGATGTTCCACCGGTGGGAAATGCAAGCAACGCCGCCTGATATACTGGTTACAAACCTGAGCATGTTATCGATCATGCTGATGAGGCATCCCGACCCCAGCATTCCCGGTGACCGGGCTGACTCCGATATCTTCGAGTCAACGCGGAAGTGGCTCAGCGAAGATCGCGAAAACAACGTCTTCCAGCTAATCATCGACGAACTGCATCTCCACCGCAGCTCTGCAGGTACGGAAGTCGCTTATCTGGTACGCCTTCTAATAGATAGGCTGGGACTTACCCCGGACAGTCCGCAACTTCGCATTCTCGCCTCCAGTGCATCTTTGGATGGCAATGATGATCTAACCTATGAATACCTCGGTGGATTTTTTGGTTATACGCCTAAGGAAGCAAAAGCACGCTTCCATATAGAATCAGGGGAACCCAAATATCCGTTGGACGGGGAAATTCCTGAATTCGATCAAAACTTGACGGAAACCTGCCTCACGATTGGTAAGGCACAAGCGCAAGGTTACGACGAGAAAGCGGCACTGGAGGCCGTTGTAGATCAGTTAAAACTCGATGAAGAACGCACCAACAAGTGTATTTTGGCCGCGTTCGATTCCAATGGCCAGATACGAGCCAAGCCGTTGGATGAGATTTCCAACTACTGGTTTTCGAGTTTGTCACCAGACGAGCGAGTAACAGCAACTAGGGGGCTTTTCTGCGCGTTTGGCTCCGACTATGCGAAATCCAAAAAGCTGGCATTACCCAGCCTCCGATTCCATTGGATGGCAAAGAACATCGATGGCCTCTGGGCTACGATCGGTTTGCGAGAGGAAGACGGGTATCGGCGGGTTGGAGATCTCTTGCCTGAGCGAAAGCTCTCTATAGAGGGGCGGCGAGTACTAGAGGTTCTATATTGTGAATGTTGTGGAACCCAACTGCTCTGCGGAAACAAAATTGCGCTTAAGAACGGCTTAGGACTAGAAAGAGATTTCGAATTAACGTCTCTCGAAACACAAATAGAGGGACTCCCGGAGACTACAGTCGAAACTCGAACTGATGCACAGAACTATAGGGATGTCGGTGTCGTTTGGCTGCGCGCTCCCGAGGATAAACCTGCCTCTGAGGACGATCTAAAATGGCAGCACGGTACAATTGAGACAAATTCAACGCATGATCGTCCTGGAAAGCCATTAGAGTACATGCCTGCCCGCTGGGTTGCTGCCAGTATAAATCCAATCACCGGCCTGGTTTCCCTTGGACGAAAAGTAGAAGAAGGACAGCTGGCTTGCTATTGGTTTCAGATTGATCCAACGAAATGCGCAGAAAAGGATCTGCATCGATACTCTGCGATGCCCCAACGTTGTCCATCTTGCCTGATCGATTATTCAGAGCGGTATGGGCGCCGTACGCCGATCCGTTCTTTTGTAACTGGTTTGGCAAGAATGTCGCACCTTTTCTCAAAGCACGTCATGGGTACCTTGCCGAATGGCAAAGCTAGAAAGCTCGTCGCTTTTTCAGATAGTCGAGAAGCTGCAGCTAACCTTTCAGTTGGAGTGGAAGAAGAGCAATGGAAGCTCTTACTGCGAACGTTCCTCAATAGAGAACTAAAAGAGCGTGCTGTAAGCGGGCTTGATCCCGCAATGAGAGAGGCGCTGATTCTCATAGAGTCAGGGCAGCAAGACAAGATTCCTGAGTTGCGAAAAAGGATTAAACAAGCATTCGGTGAAGAGGCTGGGGAATTACATAAGTTCAACCTTTTTGTTCAAGCGGCGAGTTTTGTGAAAAATGATGCTGAAGGTGCGCTTCCTGAGCAGCTCGCACAAGTAGAGCGTGTTCGCGCTTACAAGGAAGGCTATGTTCGGGTTGATGATATTCTTGCTAAGCCTGATGCCAACAAAGTAATTAGTCCTTTGTGGCAGGATTTCATCGAGATGGGTGTCAATCCTGGAGGCGCATCCATTGATAAGAAGATGATTGCAAACAATCGAGATTGGACCTCAATCTTCGAGTCAGCTGATGGCCGCCTGATTCCGAAGTTAAGTGATGACGCGAGGCCTGAGGATATCGAGAAAATCGGCACGTCCCTTCGCAGAAATGCTTGGCGAGCTTTGACTGGACGTCTTTTGTATGACCTCGAAGCTCAAGGGATTGGCCATCTTGCGTTTCCACCTCTGCCGACTTTACAGGCACCATCCGGTTTGTCGTCTGAAGTATTCCGTCAAATATGTGATAGCGTTCTACGTATCCTTGCTGAAGAAAACCAATTGGATCCCACACCCTGGGATCGACCCTCTAATGGTTGGCAACACAACCAGCCTACTGGCGCACCGAATGAAGGGCCGAAGAAAAAGCGTGTTTATAATTATCTAGCCAAGGTGGCCAGTGACAAGACGATAAACCTTGAAGTACTTAAGAAGAGCGTAGTAGATGCCTTTAAATCAGTAGGACACTCGCCAAGCGCTGACTCGTGGGCTGTGGTCAAGTTAGAAAAACTATGGGTGCGGGTTGTCAAGCCTGAAGACCAGCCATGGGAATGTGGAAACTGTGGGCAAGTTCATTGGCAGGCATCGGCAGGTGTTTGTTCTCGTTGTCTTAATAAGCTAGAGATGCAGCCAAATGGAAAAACCTCGGCTGGTCAAAAGGAGGAGAAACACTATTATGCATACGAAGCCAAGGATGCGTCGTCTACCTTCCGAATTCATTCCGAGGAATTGACCGGCCAAACCCAAGATCAGGCTCAACGCCAACGGCATTTTCGCGATATTTTCTTCGACGATGAGAACGTTGAAGAAATAGGGACGCGCAGGGCGCTAGAAAATGTAGATGCTATTGATTTTTTGTCTGTCACTACGACGATGGAAGTTGGCGTTGATATAGGTTCGCTGCAAGCAATAATGCAAGCAAATATGCCTCCGGAGCGCTTTAACTATCAGCAGCGAGTGGGCCGTGCCGGGCGGAAAGGCCAAGCATTTTCCGTAGCTTTCACATTCTGTCGCGGTCAAACTCATGATCGTATACATTTTGAGCATCCCAGAGAAATGACCGGAGGTGTCCCACCACAACCGCGCCTTGCGATGGGGGATGACCAGCGCATATTGGCTGAACGGCTGATTGCCAAGGAGGTTTTGCGACGAGCGTGTCGAGATGCTGGTATTTCTTGGACATCTACCAGTCAAGAACCGGATACACACGGAGAAATGGGAACTTTAGCTGAGGCTGGACAAACTATTTCGTCAGTCGAGTACTGGATAGACCAACATCAGGGGAGCATTCGTGAACTCGTGCATCTTGTAAGCGCTGGTTCAGGTGTATCAACTGACGCCCTTGAACGGTATGTGCACGCGTTGCCGGGAAAAATTCGTGAGGCAGTCGATAACACTGGGTTTGTCGCAACTACGCTTGCTCATCGTTTAGCCGAGGCAGGGATTTTGCCTATGTTCGGTATGCCGACAAGTGTTCGAGATTTGTACTTCCATTTACCGAAGGGTGGCAAGAGTGAAGCAAAGACTCTAAATCGACCGGCCGATCAAGCAATCGCAGATTTTGCTCCGGGCGCAGAGCGGACTTGGGACAAACGCCGCTTGATTCCAAAATACATAGTAGCTCCAATTTTGAGCAAGCCTGGGGAGTATGGTTGGAGGGTGTCAGGGCCACCCATTGGAGCGGCGTATATTCATGTTCGTTGCGGAGCCTGTCGACAGTTAAACACGGAAGCTGTTCCGATCGGCCAACTACACGGATTTCTTGGTAAAAAAGGGGTTTGGAATCCAAGCTGGTTGCTGGAACCTCCGCAGGCTGTAGAGTGCCCGAATTGTCGGATTGTAGGCGCAAGACCATTCATGGCTGTTTCGCCGCGTGCTTTCGCGACGGATATGAATATATCCCGACCGGCATTGGGGGGAGGCGAAAGTAGGGGTCGGTCTGGTTCTACGGATATCGCCAGCCCAATGCTCAGTTCGGAGGGTTTTGCTAAGGCTTGCAATGCTTATGTCAAATTGGAGAGGCAGGCCCCAGTTTTTCGCACCAATACCAATTCCGGTGACTATTTTGGCTTTCGGGATAGTAGAGGCCTTCAGGAAACGTATGTTGAGGCTGAATCTATTTGGTGCGCCGATGAAGACAATCCTGAATTGAGGGTTGCGCTTACATCTGCAAAAACAACAGACATACTTGCTATCCGTATGTTGGATGGTAATGGACTAACGTATTTTGAAGGAGTAACTGAAGCACGCCTTGCGAGGCGCCGGGCTGCTTGGTACTCGGCGGCAACTATTTTGCAGCGCGCCATTGCTCTAGAGCTCGATGTAGATTCTTTAGACATCGAAATCGCTTCTGTCCATGCGGTCACGGATAAAGGAAAAGGCGGTGGCGAACTATATTTAGCCGATGCTCATCCGAATGGCGCAGGCTTGGTAGATAGCACGAGAGAACAATTAGAGTCCATTTTGAGAGGCTGCTTGTTTGGAAAAGGCGCGACTCCGCGGATGGGTAGGATGATCCGTGAGGAAATTGAGCTATCCCTCGAAGCAGGTAACGAATGGCGGAGTCCAGATCTATTACTCCGAGGCTTCCGAAACCGTCAGGTTCATGGTCTTTTGGATTGGGAGTTGGGCATTGAGCTATTGGCCTCAATGTTAGATGAAGACTTTAAACCCGGTTTGGACAACGTCGCGGATGGCCAGCTTTTGCCAATCGGAAAAGATGGAGACTGGCGTTCACGTGCCGGAAAGCTTGTCGATACCTGGGTCTCAAATGGCTTTCCTGCTGATTCGGTCGTACATTCAGATACAGTCCACGGTTGGGTTGACGAGGGTGTGCTCAACGTAGTTGTGCACCCACTGTGGGATGGAAGCCCGAGTGAGCGAAACGCTATAGGCGACGCACACCTTCTGGCTGCTGGGAAAGACCTAAAAGAAATACGACGTGTCGATTCATTTAACCTAGCTAGGCGCATGGTTTGGGTCAGAGCTAATCTCTCTAATGATGATGTATTTGTTACTGAAGAAGTTGATGTAAGTTCACCCTCTGGAGCGCCTAGCATCGTTTCCGCATCCACTAAAAGTGTCGTAACCATAGACGACCTTCACAGCTACGCTGATGATGAAATTATCACCTTTGATGACCAAAGCTGGGTACGAAAAGGCCCAAAAACCCTGAACCAACTTGGAGATGGCGAGGAGTGGTTAGCGGCTATTTCGACCGGTCAGCTTTTGTCCGTCAGAGTTTTATACAAACGTGGTATGGATGCCCCAATGCTTCGGAGTAGTAATGGATTCGTTCCATCGAATGAAGCGAAACAGTTCAGCTTTGTTGCACGGCGGATTAAATAAAGGAAGTGATATAGATGCCAAGAATTGTGGGTGGTTTACCGGCAGATCGTTGGGAAGTCGAGGTGCTGAAGGCGTTTAAAAATCAGCTGCCTCCTGATTGGGTTGTCATGCCTAGCGTGCACTGGACACTTGAGAAGAATGGTTATGTCCGAGATGGTGAAGCTGACTTCGTTGTACTTGTCCCTGGTTCTGGTCTTGTGGTCGTCGAAGTAAAAGGCTCTAAAGAGTTTAAAGTGGAAGAGAATGGGATTTGGAGCCGAAAGGAAAACAATGGGACTTGGACCGAGCTCGAAGAGGCGCCTCCGGAGCAGGCTATCAGAAATATGCATGACCTGACTGGAGTGTTGAATAAAAGCTACAAATGGCTTGGGTTTCCTGGACGGTACTCCTATCTTGTTATTTATCCTCAGGGGCAGGCGAGCAGACTGCCCGCGATGTTTGATGAGTCAACGATAGCAACTCGAAGACATATGCATCAGTTAGCGTCGCGACTCCGTAACTCGCTTGAAAAGCGTGGAGGAGAGGGGCGTGGAGAGAAATTCGTTCTACAAATTGTCGAGTCGGTTATTGATCATCTCAAGAACAGGCAGTTCCGCGTATACAAGGCAGACGCTGCAGAGGATGTTGCTGATGACTCGGAGAGAATTGAGCAACTGACTCGACAGCAATTTGCCAGCTTAAAAGGTCTATTTCAGTTGCCCAATGTTGCTGTAGTCGGTCCGGCTGGTTCGGGAAAGACAGTTCTGGCGATGTGGCGTCTAAAAGCACTAATCGATCAAGGTAAGAAGGCTGTCTATATTTGCTATAACCGTGCGCTCGCTGCGTCACTACGAATGCAAAACCCAAATTACGCGGATTTCATTTGGAACGTGGACAAACTATTCAGTTCTATATGCTTAGAAGGACGTCCTACATCGCATTTAGACGAGTTTTATAGGGAGATTTTGCCTGGGAAGGTTATGGACTATGCGGACACATATGAAAAATACGATGCTGTAATAGTCGACGAAGGCCAGGATTTGTCTGAATACCAGATCATCGCATTGCTTGAACTTCGTGCAAGCGAGGGTGATTGGGCTTTTTTCTCAGACTGGGAGCAGGATTTGTTCCGTGCGGGTAACAAAACCCCCATAGGCGCTGAGGTGGTGTTTAGCCTACATCACAATTGCCGAAACACTGTTAAGATTAACGAAGCTTCAAACTCTTATCTTAATTCGAGAATTGAGTCTATGCCCGGTATGCCTGTGGGCGTGTCTCCATTGGTCGAGTTGGCCAATAACCAATCGATGCGCGCCTGGGAGATTGCCAAGAAATGGAGTGGAGAAGGCTCGGTGGTGATACTAAGTCCGTACAAATTGGAGAAGTCCTCTATGAGCGGCCAAATATCAGGACATGGTCTTCGTCTAAGTACTGACATCGGTGAGCTGGGAGAGGCTGACACTGTTTTCTTCTCAACAATAAAATCATTTAAGGGTATTGAGGCGAGTGCAATAATCGTTGTTGACGTTTGTATTCCTGGTGAGCAAGTTGCTTTTACTAGAGAGGATCTTTACGTTGCTACCACCCGGGCGACAACGAGATTAGCTCTGATTACTTCTAGAAAAGATGTTGCTGACTATTACAATGCATTTGCTTAATCCATTTTGAGAAGCTGATAGCCCATGGGCGGGCCTGCGTTTGATCAAGACCGATTGAGTAGGCTCCCTCTAGTTGACTGCTGACGCTTTACGGTGGTGGTTCTTAATTTAGTTGGTTACCAGAGGGTATGGCGTTCTTCACGCATTGTTTGCAACTTGGTCATAGTGCTCATTCATATGAAATCGGATAGGGTCTGGGAAGTCACATTCTGGATGCAAATTTGTTCATGAGTTCATGCTATTGCTACAAGAATGATTATCGATTTTTTCTGGTTTCTTTAGTTTTTCTCCGATGAGGTTTCCTGTCGCAATGGCCTTCTTCGTCGAATCTAGTTCGCACTCCCAGACAACGAGTACTGTCCATCCTGCATCCTCGAGAGTCTTTATAGTACGAGCATCACGTTCTTTGTTTTTCTCGAATTTATCATTCCAGAACTCAGTATTACTCTTGGGTGTAGTCGCCACCTTACATCCAGGGTGCCTGTGCCAAAAACAGCCGTGAACAAAAACGACTGTATTGTACTTTGGAAAAACAAGATCTGGCTTTCCTGGTGCATATTCCGGCCCATCATGAACACCCATTCCGGACGAACGTGAACACCGATTCTGGTTCAACGTGAATAGCCATTCCGATTGAAGGTGAACACTTTTCCGGATTTTCCGGAATCGGTGTTCACGATGGCGGAATCCGCGTTCACATTCCCGGAAACGGTGTTCACGTTCAACCGGAATCCTTCTTAACGCATTGTTTATTCAACCGTTTGCTACTCTGACTCCTTTTTCTGGGGAGCGGAGTTGTGCCAGCAAAGAGAATTCCAATGCGTAAAATCAGAGAGGTGCTTCGCCTAAGGCTGGAAGCCGGGCTCTCGATCCGGCAGATCAGTGCCAGCACCAAGACCAGTGTCGGGGCCATTCAGAAGCTGTTGGCCCGGGCCGATGCCTTGAACCTCAACTGGCCGTTGCCCGAGGATTTGGACGATGGCCGCCTTGCGGCCCTGTTCTATCCCGGTGCCGATCCCACCACATCGACTCGCTATCAGGTGCCCGACTGGGCCACTGTCCACCAGGAACTCAAGCGTAAAGGGATGACCAAGCAGCTGTTGTGGGAGGAATACACAGCTCAGTACCCCAATCGTTGTTACAGCTACTCCCAGTACTGTGACCGTTACCGGCACTGGCTGAAGCAGCAAAAGCGCTCCATGCGCCAGACCCATAAGGCCGGGGAGAAGTGCTTCGTGGATTACTGCGGCCCGACCGTGCCGATCATCAACCCGCAGACCGGTGAGGTACGCACCGCTCAGGTGTTCGTGGCGGTGTTGGGTGCCTCCAACTACACCTACGCTGAAGCTACCTGGAGCCAGAGTTTACGAGACTGGCTATCCAGTCACGTGCGTACCTTTGAGTTCTTCGGTGGCATTCCGGAGATGGTCGTGCCGGACAACCTGCGCAGCGGTGTCAGCAAGGCCTGTCGGTACGATCCAGAGCTAAACCCCAGCTACCAGCAACTGGCCGAGCACTATCAGGTGGCCATCCTCCCGGCCAGGCCCTACAAGCCCAAGGACAAATCGAAGGCGGAGGTCGGCGTGCAAATCGTGGAGCGTTGGATCCTGGCCCGGTTGCGTCACCACACCTTCTTCACTCTCGCCGAAGCCAACCAGTGCATCCGGTCACTGCTTGAAGAGCTGAACAGCCGCCCGTTCCGGCGGCTGCCGGGTAACCGGCAAACAGCCTTCGAGACACTGGATCAGCCAGCCCTGCGTCCCTTGCCGAAACAGCCCTATGAGTACGTCGAGATCCGGCGTTGCCGGGTCAATATCGATTACCACATCGAGTTCGACCAGCATCATTACTCGGTACCACACCAGTACGTGGGCGAGCAGGTGGAAGTCCAGGCCAGCGATCATCTGGTGCAGGTCCACTTCCGGCAACGCCAGGTGGCAAGTCACCCACGGCGTCACAGGCCGGGCACCACCACCGAAGCCGGTCATATGCCTGCCCGGCATCGAAAACAGCAGCAATGGACCCCGGGGCGTCTCAAGAACTGGGCCCGGGACATCGGGCCAGACACGCTGATCTGGGTCAGTGATCGACTGGCTGAGCGGGAACACCCGGAGCAGGCCTACCGTGTCTGTCTCGGGTTGCTCAACCTGACTCGGGAGTACCCCAGCCAACGCCTGAATGCCGGCTGCCGCATCGCCAATCGGGAAGGTCTGAACCGGCTGAAGCACATCAAGGCCATTCTCCGGAGCAACCGGGACAAGCTGCCAGAACAATTGCCCCTGAACGCCGAACTCCCCCAGCACCACGAGAACATCCGTGGCCCGAAGAGCTTCCACTAGGACATCACTCATGAGCACGACACAAACCCTGGCAAGACTGAAAGACCTGAAACTGGGCGGCATGGCTGCCGCCCTGGAACACCAACAAAACCAGCCGGGCACCTACGACGACCTGCCGTTCGCCGAACGCCTGGAGCTGTTGCTGGACCGGGAGTTCCAGACCCGGGAGCACCGGAAACAGGATCGTCTGGTACGCCAGGCCCGCTTCAAACTCCGGGCCTCGATCCAGGACATCGACTACCAGCACCCCCGCAACCTGAAGAAAGCTCAGGTCGCCCAGCTGGCTCAGACCGACTGGCTGGAGCGTGGCCAGAACCTGTTGATCACCGGCCCCTGCGGCAGCGGTAAAACCTACCTGGGCTGTGCACTGGGGCATCAGGCTTGCCTGAACGGCCTCAGCACACGGTACTACCGAATCTCCCGGCTACTGCTGGAACTGACTCAGGCCAAGGCTGACGGCACCTACCAGAAGACGCTGAACCAGCTGGCCAAAGTGAAGTTGCTGATCCTGGATGACTGGGGACTCGAAGCCCTGAAACCGGCACACCGGAACGACCTGATGGAGATCATGGATGACCGTCACGGCACGCACTCAACCATGATCATCAGCCAACTGCCTACGGATCAGTGGTATGCCGCCATCGGCGATAACACTCTGGCTGACGCCATCCTGGACAGGCTCATGCACAACGCCCATCGCTGGGCTCTGAAGGGGGAATCGATGAGAAAACGACTTCAGGAAATTGACTGAACGTGAACACCCGGAGTACAAACTCCGGTGGGTGATGCGTTAAGAAAAATGGCGTTCACGTTCAACCGGTATGGGTGTTCACGTTCGCCGGAATACGCA
>LULX01000382.1_pt1 | contig 18343 bp, 14 predicted proteins | sample 729511 | NCBI WGS metagenome assembly LULX01 (sample SAMN03860278, study PRJNA289734) | marine metagenome | biome: seawater column; feature: ocean; material: water; isolation source: Red Sea water column Station 91 - depth 500m | place: Saudi Arabia: Red Sea | collected 2011-10-15 | depth 500 m
GTGCACAACAGTGCCCGACCAAGACCGGGCCATCAAATTTGTTGCGAAGTACGGAACGTGCAATAGCACGCAAGCAATGAGATTCTTGATTAAGGATCTCATCGGCATGAAAGTCCAGCGCCAACCCTTTGGCATCCGCAAGCTGGACCACACGATCAAGTTGTGCATCCAGGCGTGGTGTTGGGTAGACAAAACTGCTAAGCACGCCATACGGTTGTTTCGCAGCACGTGTGGCCAGGAAAGATAACCATTCGATACTGTCCGATACGTCAGAAAAAGGACAAAGCTGTAGTATTATGCGATCGGCCCAGGTATTTGAAAGTTCCGTGAGCTGGTCAAATACTTGACTGAAATTAATAGAATTTCCATCGACGTGAGAGCGAATTGCACGAGTGCCATGTGAATAGGCTGTGCGTAGCGAAAAATCAACTCGTGTGTCCACATCGGCTGTGAATGCCGGTCCCATAGATTCCCTGTATGCCACCCCGCTGGCTCCTTCAAAACTCCCATCAGTATTTTTACTGCGCGGCCAGACCTGACCTTTGTCCAGATGGGTATGACAATCAATCGGGCAAGGCCAGGCCATAGCGTGTGCCATGTCGATATCGGTTGTGAGAACTGCACCACTACCAGCCGGTTTCACACTCTTTATCTCACTACGGTCGATAACGAGGTCAACTTCAACCAAGCCATCACTAATGCAGGACAGCTGGGAATCAGCGACAGTAACCCGAGGAAACCGCAGATTGCGCAACGAATAGGCTGTATCCAACGCAACATTTTGCAGACTTACAGCACCAGACCACGACACGGCTAATCCCTCCTTGAGTAGGTTTCGAATCAGCCCTTTTCAACCAAGTGCCAGTGGCTCTATAAGGGTCGCACACTTCATTATTGCACGCAACTTAGGCAATTTACTCACAACCTCAGACAAATTAGGACGATATCATCGAAAACAACAACTCAACAGCAGCATAGGCAAATCCAAGTCATAATTTATATCCTCTAACAAATTTAAACGAAATTTTGTTGGATACATGCCAGACTATTGGAAATTATTTTCGAGTTTAGCCTAGACTGCTGATATAAGATTACCATCGACTCAGTTTAATCGCCTTGTGTCAATAGGCCTTACAGAGGGGGAGTTAGCTTGCTGTATTTCATTCTCAAACGCGTCGGAATGATGGTACTAACCATGCTGGTCACATCGATCGTCCTGTTCCTTGTGCTTGAGATCAATATTGAAAGCCTGGCCGTAAAAGTACTCGGGCAATTTTCCACCGACGAGCAACGACTACTGTGGTTAGAAAATAATGGCTATTTTCGGCCGGTATACATACGTTACTTTGAATGGCTGGCGAGAATACTGCAGGGGGACTTCGGCCGTTCTGTTGTGTTTCAGGAAGAAGTGTCCGTTCTCTTGTGGCCGCGACTCGCTCGAACGGGACTACTGGCAGGGCTGGTTCTTGCAATTGCAATCCCAATTTCGATTATTCTTGGAATCCTCGCTGGAATGAAAGAAGGTTCCGCACAAGACCGCTCTGTGTCAGTGTTCTGCATCATCACCACGTCGGTACCCGAGTTTTGCAGTGCCACACTGATATCCTGGGTCTTTGTATTTAGCTTGAAGTGGCTGCCCGGCACCTCCAGCATGATCTCGGGCTTTAGTTGGACAGAAATGATATTGCCGGTACTGGTCCTAGTGATTTACGATTTTGGTTATATCGCACGTATGACCCGCGCCTCCATGGCTGAGGTGATGCAATCCCAGTACATCCGTACGGCACACCTTAAAGGGCTACCATTCCATAAAGTGGTTCTGCAACATGGACTGCGCAATGCGCTCATTGCACCGTTCACTGTGATCATGCTGCAGATTCCGTGGCTGCTGTCCGGCGTAATCGTGACCGAATACTTTTTTGCCTACAAGGGCATTGGCACATTACTGCTCGACGCGAGTCTGCGTCACGATGTCTTCCTGATTGAGGCTATCACACTGGTTGCCGTGTTTGTGGCAGTCACAACGCAGGCCCTGTCGGACATTGGTTACATGTACCTAAATCCAAAAATCCGGTTCAGTTGATGATCAGCGTCAAACCCAAGATTCTAAACCGGGGCTTTTTAGCCACTTTAATTAACCTCCGGGAAAGTCCAGTCGGACTGATCGGCGCAGCGATCGTGCTGTTCTGGGTCGTGATGGCAGTATTCGCGCCCCTAATCGCACCTTATGACCCATTGGCTATCCAGACGCCATTCGCAAAACCCGGCACTTCAGCCCCTGACGGCGGTTTGTTTCTGCTTGGCACAGATCAGAAAGGCCGAGATGTCCTGTCACGCATCATCTGGGGTTCGCGTACGGTACTAATCTACGCGCCACTCGCAACCTTCTGTGCTTACATGATTGGAATTGCCATGGGTCTGGCGGCAGGCTACCGCCGTGGCTGGGTAGATATATTCCTCAGCCGTATGGGCGACATCATCCTGTCTTTTCCGGTACTGATTCTGTATATCATTGCCATCCAGCAATTTGGTCGTTCAAACCTCAACATTGTGATCGCCATTATCTTTGCCAGTGCACCTGGCATCATGCGTATCGTCCGAGGCCTGACGCTGGAAATTCGGGAGCGCGAATATGTCGCTGCTGCGCAGGTTCGTGGTGAACCCAACTGGTGGGTCATGATCGTCGAAATCCTCCCGAATGCGCGAGGGCCGCTGATAGTCGATTCTTGTCTAAGGATAGGCTATGTCATCATCACCATCGGTATTCTCGGTTTTCTAGGACTAGGTTTACCGCCACCTGATCCGGAGTGGGGCGGCATGATCAACCAGGGCAGACAAGTGGCTTTAATGTTTCCCCACATGACGCTTTTCCCGGCCATCGCCCTGTCTACCCTGGTGCTGGGTTTTAATCTCATGGCAGATGGCCTGCGAGAAACCAGCCTTAAAGACTGACACAATTTTTATATCGTCATGACTTCAACCACACCCCTACTGGAAATTGAAGATCTGCACGTGTCCTACCTGACCCGGGCAGCCGAAGTTCCGGCTGTGATTGATTTCTCGCTAACGGTCAACGAAGGCGAAACGGTCGGTCTAGTAGGCGAATCGGGCTGCGGCAAATCAACCGTGGCCATGGCGATTATGAATTACATGGGCACCAATGGTCTGATCAAGAGCGGTTCAATTCGATTCCGGGGCCAGGACATCACGACTTTAGGTCCGGAACAATTGCGTGTACTACGCGGCAATGAGATCGCCATGATCTATCAGGAACCGATGGCGTCGCTGAATCCGGCGATGACCGTTGCACAGCAGTTGATGGAAGTACCTATCTTACACTTGGGCGCTTCAGAGCAGACAGCACGATCCAGCGCGGAAACGATTCTCTCAGATGTTCACATCCCTGACCCGGAAAGGATCATGGCATCCTATCCACACCAGATCTCCGGTGGCCAACAACAGCGCGTGGTCATCGCAATGGCACTACTGGCCAACCCGTCACTGCTGTTGCTGGACGAGCCGACTACCGCGTTGGATGTGACGGTAGAAGCCGGCATCGTCAAACTGGTCCGGGAAATTGCCAGCAAGTACGAGATGACACAGGTCTATATCTCGCACAATCTGGGATTGATCCTGGAAACTTGTAGTCGCGTGTGTGTGATGTACTCCGGTCAGGCAGTCGAGGAAGGTCCTGTTTCTGCACTCTTTGGCGCGCCGAAACATCCATACACCCACGGCCTTTTTAACTGTATACCACTGCCCAAAACAGATAAGCGCAATGCGCCTCTGGTTCCCATACCTGGTCAGTTGCCCCTGCCCCACGAACGTCCCAGCGGATGTACTTATGGGCCCCGTTGCCAGGCATTTGAAGCCAAGGTCTGTGATCAGGGCACCGTGGCTTATGAACGTCTGGGCGAGTCGGATCAATACGTTCGGTGCGCGCGTTGGTCGGAAATAACCGCCAACGACCTGATTCCCGACCGGCAACCAGCAGAATCCGCAGCGATCGGAGATCTTGTAATCGAAGCAGATCAGCTTTCCAAGTATTACGTTGTCGAGGGGAAAGGGTTAAGCGGTGCAACGCTGCTGGGCAGGAAAGAAAAGGTCGAGCTCAAAGCCAATCAGGAACTAAATCTTTCGGCACGACATGGTGAGACGCTCGCGATTGTCGGTGAGTCTGGCTGTGGAAAGTCGACTTTTGCCAAGGTACTGCTCGGACTCGAGACCTCGACCAGTGGAGAGCTCACACACGATGGTCAGGAAGTGGGGGAAATCGGGGTCCAGAAACGCACCCAAGCACAACTCGCGGCCCTACAGATCGTATTTCAAAACCCCGTGGACACACTTAATCCAAGTCATACGGTGGGCGCGCAGGTCGGTCGGGTCCTGCGTAAATTCGGTATCGCCCAAGGTAAAAAAGACACCCAAGAGAAATCCCTGGAACTGCTGGCCAAGGTTAAACTACCAGATGAATTTTATTACCGCCTGCCTCGACAGCTGTCCGGTGGACAGAAGCAACGCATTGGCATTGCTCGAGCATTTGCAGGCCGTCCTACGGTGGTCGTCGCAGACGAGCCGGTGTCGGCCCTTGACGTATCAGTTCAGGCTGCCATTACTGAATTGCTGATAGAGATTCAGCGTGAATACGGTACTACACTTTTACTGATCAGCCATGACCTGTCCGTGGTGCGTTATCTATCAGACCGTGTTGTCGTAATGTATCTCGGACGCATTGTCGAGTCCGGCTCACGGGATCAGATTTTCGAGCCGCCGTATCACCCCTACACCGAAGCTTTATTGGCGGCAGCACCGATTGCCGATCTTCGCGTGAAGAAACGAGATATCATCCTCGAAGGTAACCTGCCCGACCCGATCAATCCGCCCAAGGGGTGTCCCTTCTCGACCCGGTGCCCCAGACATATCGGAGAGATCTGTGACACTACCCCGCCACCAGAACACAATACAGCAGATGGACACCGAATCGCCTGTCATATACCACTAGAAGAACTTAGTCAGGTGGGTCCTGTCTTCGCTATCCAGGGTAGTTAGCCGGTTCACGAAATAGTAGATTTGACAAAGTGGCCACCAGCTTTGCAGGCCTTCGTTCCTTCTAAATTTATCCCGACATCTGGAGGCACTCTTTAGTTTCTCTTCGTTGTAACGACGTAATATCGACTTAGTATAGACAACCAAGATACAGATCCAGCAACTAAATTTCGAAATGAACGAACCTCAAACAGTAACTCACTGGTCAATGTGACCGAAACTTCTCCAACTTGTGTACGGCATCGTGAATATCTGATTGATCACTATGCATATAGCGGTCTGTCATCGTGACACTGCTGTGACCCAATAGGTCTCGAATAGTCAGCGCCTCTACACCCGACATCTGCCCTAACCAAGAGGCACACGTATGGCGAAGGGTATGGAAGGTAACTCCCTCCAGCCCTACCCTTCTACAGGCCGATCTCATTGCGGTCTTTACATCCTTGATGCGATCGCCAATCTCCGTGTTCCTAGCCCGTCGGAGATGGAAAAACACCCAAGGGGTGGATGGACAACACTCAGATCGGATACTCGCCCGACGAATCAAGACACCTCTTGCTGAAGGACTAAGGGGAACTCTCCGGGCCTTGGCACTTTTTGTATGATGGGCCTCGAGAATGATCTCGTTTTTCTGCCAATCAATACGATCCCATTCCAGTTCCAACAGCTCCTTTCTCCGACAGCCTGTCTGTACGGCGAGATCGATCAGGTCGACCAGGTGTGCTGCCTGTTTATCAACTGCTTTAATCAACGCTGTCGCGTCTTCTCGACTCAAGAAAACAGTCTTGCCAGCTGATTCTGGGAGTCGTTTACCCTGACATGGATTGGTTAAGCCCCAATCCCACTCGGTATTCGCATAGTTAATCGCGACTGACAAAAGACCTGTTTCCTTATTGCAACTCGAGGCCAAGATATTTTTCAGTCGGTGCTTCTGGTATCGAGTGATATCCGATGGCCGAAGTGTTGAAACCACACGGTCATTGCCAAAGAACTCAAGCAGTCGATCCGCCGAATAGGCGTCCCGAGCTGAACTTGCCCTCGAGGTTGTCGCTTTGAGATATTCCAACATAAGATTGACCTGCCCCCACCAACTGGTCCAGTTAGGACCACCGTCACGTTAAGAGTACCTACCGTTTCAATTAGAGAGATAGTGGAACTACCTTTGAGACATTGTCAGGTCGTGCTCACCAAACTCAACTCAATCCCGGCGTAAGCCAGCTGACAAAGCGATAGGTGTCGGATAACGCAGCACCACCACAACTGAGGAAATAACGAATGTGATTATCGTAGCGAGCTGTACAAGGGTGGCGCCGGCCGAGGTGATTGCCTTGGCGTTTACTGCAACCGCTACCAGCAACAGTGAAAATTCACTCATCTGACCCAATCGAACACCTGCCTCACTGGCAAGACTATCGGGTTCACCGGCAGTTTTAAACAAAACCGAAAATACGAGTGGTTTGATCACGACGACGGCAACTGCCAGTACCACAGCCCCCAACCATATTGTTCCAAGACATCACCAGGAAAAAATCCCTTAGTGGTCGCAGATTGTCGGCAATGTAGGCGGCAATCGGGCTGTTCGCTACAGTAATACCAGCGATAAAGGCACCAATCTCGTAGGGCAGGCCTAGACTATGGGCCAACTGACCAATGCCTAGACACCAACCGAGGGTCAGCAGAAACACATACTCACCAATCTGGTCAAATCGAGCAAACAATGGGCGCAGTACCCATCGCTCGCCGGCTAGGCCACCGAAGAATAACAAGGGTAGCGAGCCGATAAGCCAACCCGCTTGCTGCCACGAAGTGCCTTGTACCGACAGACCGTGTAAAAACAATAGGGATGCAATTGCCAAAAAATCTTGGAGCAGAAGGATACTGATAATGACTTCACCCGTATGACGATGATGAAGCACTGTCGTTGGCAGTAATTTCAGACTCACGATGGTGCTAGAGAAAGTGGTCGCCAACCCAACCAACAGACAATCCCATGGGGCCAACCCAAATATTGTTGCGATGACATAGCCGAGAATCCCAAACACCAAGGTGCTTGACACTGTGATTACAGTCGTCTGTCTTATAAGTAGTAAGAGTTTTTGTGGGTAGAGATCAATGCCCAGCAGAAACAACAGAAAGATGATTCCAATATGGGAAAGATCTGCAATCAGGTTCGCATCCTTGATGAGTCCTATGCCCATAGGACCTACAAGAAAACCGAGAATGATGTAAGTACTGAGCAAGGGTTGCCTGGCAAAGAGCCCAACAGTTGCCAGAATAGCCGCACCCGTAAAAATCAGGAAAACGGTGAAAAGAATAGAATTATCTAACACTGGGTTTCAAGGGATTCTCAGAGAGATTCATGGACAAAGCGATAGTATGGAGCAACAAGGCAGTCCGAATCCTCTATTCGCCGGAAAGCAGTTTCCCGAGTACTGTCGGTCATGAATATTTGGGCAGAACAAGTAGACATTCATCTAAAGTGGATGCCATCTTTTTGACCATGTCTACATTTTCTCTGGTTTGTACATAGGTGTGAACGGTTTTCGACGACTTACTCATTGTGTTCGTAAGCTATTTCAGGGGATTCTGCGTGGTAATGCGCAAGGAATTCAGTTTCATTATTTTCAGAAAATTCGACCCCAAGGACGCTGATTTTCGGACCTCTTCACTTTGCACTCTCCACTGCTCTTAAAAATTCTCAGGGAACGGCGAACTAGCAAATTTGGTTGCTCTTCGTCAACGCATCTGAGATAGGATTACCCGCGCACTTCGCTGGTAGGTAAAGTAAGCCCAGGACCACTCGAATAGTACGACCAGTCGGTTGCGAAACCCGATCAGCGAGGCGATGTGTACGACCAGCCAGAGGAACCAAGCAATCAAACCCGAGAAGCTCCGACCGTAGATTGAAGCCACCCCGGCCCGGCGCCCAATCGCGGCAAGCATCCCGCGGTCTTTATAGTGGAACGACGTACGCGGGTGGCCTCGGAGTACCGCTTGGATCACATTTGCTGCGTGGCGGCCCTCCTGAATTGCTGGTGGTGCCATTGCTGGCACCGGTTGGTCATCACGGTCTACGTGGGCCAGATCGCCGACCACGAATAACTCTGGATAGCCTGGGACGGAGAGATCAGACTCAACGTACACCCGGCCCCACTCGTCTTGGGGGGTATTTAAGCTTTCGGCAAGCGGCGATGCCTTGACCCCTGCTGCCCAGAGAACGGTGCGCGCAGATATTCTCTCAGGTGCTGTTGCCAGGGGTGCTGTAGACGTCAAGGTGAGGCCCGACTCATCAATGTCGACGACCTGTGAGCTCGTTTGAATTTCTACCCCGAGTGTCTCCAGCATGACTCGGGCCTTCTGCGACAACGGTTCTGGAAAGGTTGGCAGTACGCGCTCTGCCGCGTCAATGAGGACGACTCGAGTTGATCTGGGATCGAAATTGCGGAAATCCCGCGCGAGTGTGTGTTGGGCGATCTCCCGAAGGATTCCTGCAAGTTCAGCTCCAGTAGGGCCTGCCCCTACGATGCCAAAGGTAAGGTATGCCCGCTGCTTTTCAGTATCTGGCTCCCGTTCGGCTGCCTCGAAGGCCAGTAGCACCTGGCGACGAATCTCGAACGCGTCCTGGATATTCTTCAGGCCCGGGGCATGCTGCGCCCACTCGTCGTGACCGAAGTAGTTGGGCGTTGAACCCGTAGCCAGAATTAAGAAGTCGTAGGCCAGTTCACCACTGTCCAGAACGAGGCATCGGTGGTTCGGATTGACGTGCTCTATTTCGGCAAGCAGAACGGTCGTGTTGGCTTGTTGCCGAAGGATGCCTCGGATGGGCGACGCAATGTCGGGTGCCGAAAGACCGGCTGTTGCGACTTGGTAAAGGAGCGGTTGAAACAAGTGGTGATTTTGACGATCGACAATGGTTACCCGGACAGGGGCAGTTCTCAGTGAACGCGCGGCGTAAAGACCCGCAAAACCAGCTCCTGCTATAACAACATGAGGACGTTCTGCGATTGCTGTCATCTCATTCTCCCACCTGTCCCTAATCGCAACTCTGTAGGACCCGATGGACTTTGGAACCAAGTTTGTTGTATCGGCGACTCGTGCTGTCACTGTATCTGAGGTGACTGAATTGCCTTTGCAGCATCTTGTTTTTAGCGCCCTTGTTGGGCCCCAGGGCCTCGTAATCGAGGCGTTTTACCAATGTTGTCCCTGATTGCACACTGTTGATCTTCAACCATAGCATACTGGTAGAACACCTATGACCCCCGAGAGAATTTCGTTTATCGCGGTGAATAAATCGTTGATTCTAGCGAACGGTGCCGAGGATGCGAGTCTTGGTGGCCGCAAGTGGCGAGAGAAATAGCGCCGCAAGCAGAGTAAAGATAGCCTAGCATAGGCTCATCTGTAGACTCGTTTGGTGGATAAGATTGAGCAGGGCACCAAATTCAGCCTACACAGGCGGAGCGGGCATCTCAAGTTCACGTTGCAGTTCGGAAAGGGATTCGATTGGTGGGCCGCAGCTGAAGCCCTTGCAGACGTAAGCCACGGTGCAATCTCTCGGGGCACGATTTGCCAGTAGGCCCGGTAGGTTCGACTCGTCTGTGGGGATCGAAAACACCTGTCTTGCTGGGTGATAAGCCTGGTTTGTCTCTGTCGACCAGCGGTGTAATTCGTCACCGCGGCCCCGTATGACAATGGTCTGAATGCCGTGTTCCCAACTCTCACTGGCTTCCAGTAATGCGCTGGCGCCTGCAGGGTAGCGTTCGGTTGCTGGCAATAGGCCGTGGAACAACCTGTCAGCAGCCTCGAGGTACCGTGTTTCACCAACCAGGTGCCCCAGGGCCAGCAGCACTCGCGCTGCAACGCTGTTTCCAGATGGAATCGCATCATCCATCAGCGGCCTGCCGCGGTGGAGCAGTTTCTCATGATCGTCAGCGGTAAAGTAGAAGCCGCCGCGCTCGCTGTCCTGGAAATGGTCGAGCAGTGTATCCAGCAGCGATAGTCCAAAGCTGAGGTCTTCCATTCGCCAGCGAGACTGAAGGAGTTCGAGGATTCCGGATGCAAGGAAGACATAGTCGTCCAGATAACCACCGAGACGGGCGTCGCCATCCCGGATAGTGGCCAGGAGTCTGCCGCTGCGCCACAGTGACTCGCGGATAAAGTCCAGGGCTCTGACGGCCGAGTCGACCAGTTCTGGCCGTGCCAGGCGTCGTCCGCTTCGAGCCATGGCACCCAGCATCAGACCATTCCAGGACGTCAGAATTTTCTCATCCCGGCCTGGCCGGACCCGTTTGTCCCGCACTGCAAGCAGCTTGCGCCTGGCCCGCGCCAGACGCTCCGCCATCAGGGCGTCACTGATACCAAGAATCGTCGCGGCTTTCCTCGCTGGAGTGCGGATGTTGAGGTGCCAGCGGTCCCCAAAATTGGGCTTTCCTGCAATCCCGTAGACGGTCTTGATAACCAATAATTCTTCGGTGTCGAGTAATGTTGTCAATTCGTCTTCTTCCCAGAGATAAAAACGTCCCTCTTCACCCTCGGAGTCGGCGTCCTGCGTGGCGTAATAACCACCTTCGGGAGACTGCATTTCCCGAATAACCCAGTCGGCCGTTTCGCTGGCAACTGTCCAAAAGTCAGTCCGCTGGCTGACTATTGCTGCGTCTGCATAGAGGGGGAGCAGTTGGGCATTGTCATAGAGCATTTTTTCGAAATGTGGAATCGTCCAGCTTGCATCAACAGAGTAGCGATAGAAGCCGCCTCCCAGTTGGTCATAGAGTCCACCCCTAGCCATGGCTTCAAGGGTGTGGTCAACAGGATTAGTTTCACGAATGACGTCACTTGGTCGCAACAGCAGATAAAGGCCTGTCGGGTGGGGAAACTTTGGTGGAGTGCCAAACCCACCGTGAACGGGATCAAACTGTTCGTACAACTGATCCCGGGCCTTTGCGATGCATGTGTGTAAAGAAAACTCTGATTTACCTGATGACTCAGGCTCGAACTGTTCCAGGGCTTTTCGAATCGTCAACCCGTGTTCAGGCATCTGGTCGCGGTGGTCCCGGTAGTGGTTTGCGACCTGGCGCAAAACATCTCCAAACCCAGTCAAGCCATGCCGGGCTGATTTCGGAAAGTAGGTGCCTGCAAATATCGGTGTGTGGTCGAATGGTGTGAGCATCACGGTTAAGGGCCAGCCGCCGGGCCTTTGCGTGAGTAGCTGGTGGGTCATCTGATAAATGCGATCGATGTCCGGGCGTTCTTCTCGATCGACCTTGATGCAGATATATAGTTTGTTCATGAGTTCTGCAATTGCGGTGTCCTCGAACGATTCATGCGCCATGACATGACACCAGTGGCATGCTGAATAACCGACGGACAGCAGAATGGGTCGGTCCATTTCTCTAGCGAGAGTGAGCGCCTCAGGTCCCCAGGGATGCCAGTCCACTGGATTGTCTGCGTGCTGAAGAAGATACGGGCTCGTCTCCCGGGAAAGCCGGTTTCCAGATGAATTTTCAGAATTTATCATTGCACTAACACAGCGGACGTACAGCCGGGTTCCCCATAGCTATACTGACTGCAGATGATAGCTCCTCGATATATAGTCCAGAATCGTTTTCCCGACATGTTGAACTGTCCCAGTTTAATTCTGTCGTTTTCTCACCTGTACCGATGTAAAATTGGGCAGATCGGTACCACCCAATCGCTGTGCCAATTCCGTGGCCGAGCAATACCAACTCGATTTGACGATGCCGGTCGAGGGAACGCCAATCATTTTGCTTGGCAACGGAGAATTGATCAGCGGTTACGTCCCGGCCACCAGGCTCATTGAGCGCCTGAACCGCAATGATGGCTGACAGGGTTGCTGGCAGATGAAACAATCATTTGTTACCACTTAAGAGAACCAGATCATGAAATCACTCCTAACAGTGAGCGTTCTTATTTTTTCGCTGTTGTTTTTTGCGGGTCCTGCCCGTGCGTGTAGTGCTTTTCCCGATGGTCATATCGGCATCGTACTCGAACTCGACAAGGCATCCAAGAGTCTGACCATCAGTGATGGTGAGACCGGTAACCCGATCACTTTTTCGGTCGAGGACACTGTTCTATCATCCATGGAATGGGTGATTCTGTCGGTACAACAGCCAATATTCGTCCGATATCGGGTTGAAGGTGATCAACTGATAGCGACCGAGATAAAGAGATTGAACTAGACCGGCAGGTCGAATACTTGAAAGATGGGCTGGAAACACTCGGTGTAAGCACCATGTAAACGTCTAGGACAGAATCATCGCTAAAAAGGCTGACCTATGGAACTCGTTTATTCGCTGACCTAACTCTCGTAGACTTGCCGCCATACCTGGCCACGGGCCACCAAGAATGTTTGACATTAAGTTGGCAGTTAACGGCAGCAACCTTACCTTCGATTAACAAATTTCGTCAGTTAGTATTAAATCACCTCATAATAATTTTGCGTCGAATGAATAAGTGGAGAGCGGAACAGCACCGTCTGCAGTTACAAGAACCTGATCTTCCAATTTCACTCCGTAGGGTGCGCCATCTTTACCAGCATAGCATTCCAGACAAAAAACCATATTCTCCTGAATTTTTCGGTCTAAATAAGAACTCGGTTCTCCCTTGCGGTCATCGTCCGGGTAAGGTATCCCTGGGCCTTCATCTTCCAATCCTGCCTGGTGAGCCATGCCTCCATAACGGCCATTCTTATACTCAGGAGGTAGCTTAGGTGCCGAGTGCCCGAATTCTTCAAATGTCATCCCGGGTTTCATCAGCTCGCGCATACCGTTGACACAATCATACGCTATCCGATAGGCCTCTTTTTGACCGTCCGTTGCCACATCACCGCACAAGAACGTACGTGAAATATCGACAACATAGCCTTCGTATACGTTGGAGTCTGTGTCAATGCCCACCAGGTCACCAGGTTGGATAACCTTGTCGTGGGCCTCTGACATCCATGGGTTCGTGTTCGTACCCGAGGCAACCAAGCGAGTAAACATGAACTCTCCATGATGATCGAAGAGCGTCTTGTTCAGAACGCCGAGCAGCTCATATTCACGGACGCCGGGCCGGATTGCCGCCTCAAAATCAGCCAGCATTGCATCACCCGCGGCGCCATTCAAGATCATGATTTCAACTTCTTCTGGCGTTTTGACCTCACGGGCATCGACCGTCGCCGGGCTCGGATCAGTGACCTGGATACCGGCATTCTGCAGTGCCATGAATCCAAATCCATCCAGTTTATCCACAGCCAATGGTTCTCCGGCGTATCCGAGTTCAGCCATCACCGATTTGATCTGATCTGCCCACTTATTCGCGGCTACTAATCCTTCTGTAGCCTGATACTGCCACGATGGCGCCGGGCGAACGTCGTCCATGATTTTCTCGGAGACGTGCATTGAGTTCATGTATTCGAACAGTACCGGTGCACCGTCGGCTGGTACAACGGCAAATCGCGTAAGCGTCGTCGCCGTCCACACGCCCATTACTTCTGTTCCCGTGGCATAGCGGATATTGCCTGGATTGTAGAAAAGGCAAACCGGGATCCCATGGTGCTTCATCGTTTGCTGTAGACGTGCGAGACGCCCCGTGCGGAGAGCCAAAAAATCGATCTCACTCAGATTGGGTGCCCGTAACGTCTGGATATGCGGGCTTGGATCTCTATAGTGATTGCCACCAACTTCCATCGATGATTCTCCTTTGAATTACGTGTCAGTAATTTTCAGATACACAACAAACCATTTAGCCTCGTCCACAAAAACCGAGCAGGCTAGCTAATGTCCAATCGACATAAATTTTCTTGGAACCTTATGAGTGTTAGCTCGAGGGCAGACGGGTTGGAAGAGCGCTCCGCAATGGACGAATGTATTCAATCTCAAATCCGCAGCAGCCACCAATAATCTGCACGCCTTGATCCACCCACTTACGAGTAATATCCACGTATGCTTGGGGCTGAACCTCAGTATCCGTTTTTGAATCACGATAAGTCGCCACATAATCGCTGCGATCTGCATCCGGATAGAGGCCAATTGGGCCCTTCCAGTGTTTTTGCATAACTGGTAAGGCGGCTGAAGTTGCGGCCACATTTGAATGGAATATCGTCACCACATCTGGTCCCAACGCCAACAAATCATCAATGGAAGATTCAAAATCATCCCCTGAACGATAACCGACTTTCAACTGAGCGTTGTCGTCCAACCGACATTTGAAACCGGCCCAAACAGGCAGTCCAGTAGAGACACAAGCTTCAATCGTCCAGTGTCGTTGTTCCGTACTGCCTGTCGCTTCGGCGAGCAACAGGTCTACGCCAGCTTCGGCGAGTACTTCTGCTTGCTCCCGTAAGTTATCTTTGGCCTGGGCATCCGAAGTCTCGGATCGACCCGGTAAAAACGTCCCACTTCGAACGAACTGTTTCCACTCTGGCTCCGCACCTGCTAGCAGTCCAAAATTAGAGACGGAGCCCGCGACGTAAATTGGCCTTTCCTCGGCACAAGCATTCCGAGCATCCTGAGCCAGCATGACCGCCCGTAGGTTCAACTCCTCGAATCTATCACCCAAACCAAGAGGCTCCAGATTGTGCCGTCCTGCGGAATAGGTGTTAGTCGTAATGACGTCGACACCAGCCCTAATGTAATTCTCGTGCAAGCGTCGCACGGTAAAAGGATGCGTATCAAGCGCGGCTGCCGCCCATGCCTGATTGTTCATTGGCGCGCGCATGTGCTGGAGTTGCGTACCAATAGCACCGTCGAGCAAGATGATTTCATGAGCATCAAGTCGAGACTTCAGTTGTTCGTAGTCAGCCATCTGGAATTCCCCCTTTTTTGTCTGAATTGCAGGCTTTCAGTATATTTGAGTATCCCCATGAGCACAGTAGTTCATTCTGGCAGGCTGTCATACGAAATCTGAAATACTCGGTTTAACACCACCCTCTACATCGACTATCGACGTCGCCTGACACTAGGCCAAAAAAATACGGGGCCCGAAGACCCCGTAGATCGTAGATCCTCATAAGGATCTTGTCTTTTACGAAACCACTTAGCTATTCAATGCCAGTTCATGGGAAAAGATATATTGGGTTGGATGCATGTTGAAACCCACTACCTTTTTGTCCCAGGGGGTGAAACGTCCCAACCAAATGGGCTGCACAATCGGACCACGTTCCTGCATGATGGTCTCGAGCTTTCCAATCAGTTTTGAGCGCTCGCGGGCATCGGGTATCCCTTCTGCCTGCGTTAGTGTTGAATCAAACTCGGCATCGCTGAAATGAGACTCGTTCCACGGCACACCACTACGATAGGCAAGACCCAAAACCATAAATCCCAGAGGTCGGTGCGCCCAAGAAGTAAATCCCAATGGGGCCTTATCCCAGATACCCCAAAATTCAGACGATGGCAGGAGGTCGATCTCCGCTTTTATACCCGCTTCCTTCATCTGTTCAACCATGACCTCGACAGCTGCCAACTCCCAGGGCGGATCTTTCTTACAGGCTATTCCACCAATTTCGACACCGTCGGGGTAACCCGCTTCAGCCAGCAACGCCTTGGAAGCTGCAACATCTCGTGCCATAAATGGCAGTTCGTGGTAGTCAGGATGAATTGGACAGACATGGTGATGTTCGCCTGCCGCACCCACACCCCGATGCGCTACTGCCAAGGCCTGTTTTGTATCAACCGCCAGACGCATGGCTTTGCGGACCCGCGGATCATTGAAAGGCGCTATATCGCACTGACCCCGTAATACACCCGTACCCGCCGTAGAGGCTGACATTAAGTTGTAGCCCGCCAATGTCGCATAGGCATCTTTCTGCCCAACGGGTGCGGTATAGGCCCCATGGACCTGACCGGATGCAAACGCTGCGAGCTGGGCTGATGGATCATCACCCAAGTCAATCCACTCAATCGAATCAAGGTAGGGACCGCCTTTCCAGTGCTGTGCTCCCTTGCGGGCTTTCAGTACAGCCTTTTCACCCAATTTAAACTCGACCAAATCGAACACACTGGTTCCATTGGATCCCACGCCAAACTTGCCACCTTCGTCGGGATCGATAATCGCCATCGGATAGTGGAACAGGTGCTCAGGAATCGCGACGTTGGCAGTCTTCAGATTCATCCTGACGGTATGGTCATCCACTTTTTCGATCGCATTGGCATCCCACAGGTTCTCGCCAGCGTCATCCATCATGTAGCCCTTCATCAGACCCAATACCGAGGTCCGCTGTGCCACTTCCACTTCCTAAGATTTAACGTCCAACTCCGGATATCGTCACTGACGTCCCAGCTTTCGACCAGCGCCGGATGGGTGACGTTCTGATAATCCGTGTAGGTCAGATATTCGTTCGATCCTCGAAAGATATTTGACTCTGACAACCAGGAAAACGTGTGTGGGCTGTGTATTTCTTGCACCCGCATAGAAATACGTAGGGTGCCACCCTTCGGCATATTTCCCGCCTGCGCGGTCGGCATCAACAATGGCTCTCCACTGTTTACCGTATTGGCCAATTTATAGGCTGCCGTAGTGGACACTCCAAGCAGGGTTGCATAGCGAAGAAAATCACGTCGCGTTATACGACCTTCCTGCAGGTCATCCTTTAGACCCGGCATCGCGGCATGTTCAACCGGGTTCCTTCTCTGCTTAATCATTATTATCCTCCAATTAGCTGGTTTGATTTACCCTAAAAAGTCACAAGAAACCACCTTACCACCGACCGTCAACTCAATTAGGGCTAAACGGTAGCCATTTGAATCGCCAGTAAGCCCAAATTACCTTATTACCATCAGATCATCAAGGTCTTTTGGCTAGAAACGTGGGTACCGGTTACGCCTGTAAATCGGCATACAAAAATGGCCGGTATGGGGGGATGACCCATCAGGCGGGTTTGGAAGATGAGGGTCCAGGGATACCTTATCCGGATGATGACCGCAAGGGAGAACCCAGTTCTTATTTAGACCGAAAAATCCAGGAGAATATGGTTTTCTGTCTCGAATGCTATGCTGGTAAAGACGGCGCTCCGTATGGGGTAAAACTCGAAGATCAGGTCCTAGTGACGAAAGACGGTGCGATACCGCTGAGTACCTATCCATTTGAAGAAAAATTGTTGGTCTGACGTCGCCAATCTATTCGATTTACTAGCATACCTGAAATTAAACTCCTGGATTTTGAGTCTTTGGTTGTTGGCCCCAGTCACTTCCTTGGGAAAGTTGGTAACAAATAGCTGATGCATTAAGTACAGAGGGAGGATTCATTGCGGTTGGATATCCGTCCACGATGGATCAACATTTTCGATACCCCTCTGAACTGGCGATTACTTTGAGTTGGGTAACGCTGGGGACATCTAGTTCTTGTATGACCTTTGCACTTGGAATCTGTTCGCCTGTCTTAATTGGACAATGAACTCACTTTGACACTTCGGGACACTTGTTCGGTCACCGGGTTAATGACTGTCATCGGTGGTTGCTCTTAGATACGTGGGGGTCCCTGCTGAATGCGCCAACGAACGGCGTCTAACCAGGATGTTTTGTTCGCCCGGTTAATTAGATCGGGACGACTCTCATTAATAGCTTCCTGCCACCAAGTAACCCCCGCATCGGCGTACTCGCCAACGACCTCAGCGGCGTGCATTAGATCGTTGCCGGGTGTAGTCCCCTGCACCGTGACATCGAATGGGCCATCACTTTCCCGGTAATCAAGTAAAAACTGCTTCATTTCTTGAATCTGTGCTGGGTAAGTCTTTACATCAGTGCCACTTAGAATCGGGAAGACTCCATCCCACCGAGCGGCGCGCCGGAAAGGCGCCCTGTTTGGCCATTTGCCCCCGACCCAGATTGGTATGCGAGGTTGCTGTAGTGTCGCGGGAATAAAATGAGCATCTTTGACTGTGTAATGTTCTCCCGAAAAACTAAATGGTTTGCCGCGCCATAACCCGCTGACCACTTGGAGCCCCTCATCCAACATAGCACCCCGTGTTTTGAGGTCTGCTACCTCTCCAAGAGATTTGAATTCAGCCAAAGCATCCCCGATACCGACGCCAACTATCATCCGGCCAGACGATAAATGATCAAGCGAAACTGTTTCACGTGCAAACTTCCAAGGCCGACGACGAGGTAGCGGCGTGACCATAGCGCCAATGCGAATTCGATTGGTACTCGTTGCAATCGCGGTCAAAGCGACCCCTGGATCCACCATCGGCATGATCCGCCCATCCCAAGCAATGTGATCCCATACAAAGAATCCATCCCAACCGACTTCCTCTGCAGTTCGCGCCAATTCAGCAAGCGTCAAGGCATCCCCACAGTCACCGAAG
>LULX01000361.1_pt1 | contig 18272 bp, 18 predicted proteins | sample 729511 | NCBI WGS metagenome assembly LULX01 (sample SAMN03860278, study PRJNA289734) | marine metagenome | biome: seawater column; feature: ocean; material: water; isolation source: Red Sea water column Station 91 - depth 500m | place: Saudi Arabia: Red Sea | collected 2011-10-15 | depth 500 m
AATTGCCCAGAGCATCACGAATCGTGCAAGTACCGTTTCGAATATCAGCAATGTCACCGTTCTCCATCACGATGTACCTACGAGTCACTGAAAGCAGGGCGGCTATGTCGGATGCGATGAAAAACTCGTCTTCGCCCAATCCTATGATCAGTGGGGGTCCCTGACGGGCGGCGATCATACGGCCTGGTTCGCCGGCCTGAACAACCCCTAGGGCAAAACTACCCTCTAGCTCTTGAACCGTGTTGCGGACCGCTTCTGCAAGATCCTGACCCGTGTTCAGGTGCATGTAGATCTGATGCACCACTACTTCGGTATCGGTTTCGGAAGTAAAAATCAAGCCGTGGTCCGTCTGCACCTGCCGCAGTTCGTCGTGGTTCTCGACTATGCCGTTACAGACCAGCGCCAGCGTGTCTTGGCAAATGTGTGGGTGTGCGTTTGGTTCGGTAACGGCACCGTGAGTCGCCCAGCGTGTGTGAGCAAGTCCTGTTGAGCCGGAGAGATTTCTCTGCGACAGGGCCCGCTCAAGCATTTCAACTTTTCCAACTGCCCGTGAACGATCGAACCCGCCAGCATCATTGATAACCACGACACCGGCGGAATCGTAGCCGCGGTATTCCAGTCGCTGTAACCCCTTCAGCAAAAATGGTGCTACATCAACCCGTGAAACCGCACCGACTATTCCGCACATTTTGAGACTGACCGCATGTTGATAATTTGAAGTTGTCCAGCTAGGTAATATTCAGCTACTTTACTCGATCCTTTTTCTGTGGTCTTTGCCAATTATCCCGCGTGACTTGCTTGCTCCGGCTCAACGTAAGTTTCCCGGCCGGCGCGTTGCCTGTCAGTGTTGATCCAGCACCTATGGTTGCTCCAGGTCCGATCTCTACCGGCGCCACCAGCTGACTGTCAGACCCAACAAAAGCGTCGTCGCCGATCAGGGTCTTGTGTTTATTGGCACCGTCATAGTTGCAGGTAATCACGCCCGCTCCAATATTCACGTTTTGTCCGACCTCAGCATCACCAACGTAAGCCAGGTGGTTGGCTTTAGACCCCTCACCCATACGGGTTTCCTTGAGTTCTACGAAATTTCCGACCCGAGCCCGCGCCGCCAGCTGGGTACCGCTGCGTAACCGGGCAAACGGACCGATGCTACAGTCCGAACCAACCTTAGCGCCTTCAATCACACTATTCGGATTGACGGTAACACCATCGCCTAATTCGCTGTCCAGTACGGTACAGTTAGCACCAATCGTGACGTCGTTACCCAAAACAACGTGCCCCACCAACAGCACGTTGACATCGATCATACAGTCGGTACCGAACTCCATCGTACCGCGCAAATCGAATCGTGTCGGATCCCGCAAACACAATCCCGCGTGCATCAGTTCTTCAGCCTGACGTGCCTGGTAACCGCGCTCCAGCCGTGCCAGTTGCTGGGGTGTATTGACACCGCTGACCTCGTCAACATCTGTCGTCGTGTGCGTCAGGACAGGCGTGCCGCTCTCGACGGCGAGGCTGACGGCATCGGTAAGATAATACTCCCCCTGGTCATTTTCGTTACCAATGCGCCCCAGCAGCCTACTTAAAACTGTCGCGGGCGCAGCGATAAACCCTGTGTTGACTTCGCAGATTGCTTTTTCATCTTCGTCGGCGTCTCGCTCCTCTACGATGCGCTCGACGGAACCGTCGCGCCCCCTGACCACACGGCCATAACCGCTGGGGTCTGGTACTTGTGCTGTCAGTACAACCAGGTTCCTGCCTGCGACTGCGGCCACGAGTGACGCCAGGGTAGACAGTTTGATCAGTGGCACATCACCGTAAAGCACCAGAACGTCGGATTCCGGATTCACTGTCGGCAGTGCCTGCAATACGGCATGGGCTGTTCCCAGCTGTTGCTCCTGACAAACCCAGTTCACACCGGATAATTGCTGAACTGCACGCTGCAAAACACCTTCGTCATGCCCATGAACCACGTGTATGTGAGAGGCCTGTAACCCTGCTGCGACGGTCATTACATGACTGAACAAGGATTGACCAGCGAGGTCCTGCATAACCTTAGGCACGCGCGATTGCATGCGCGTGCCTTTGCCTGCTGCAAGCACAATCACTTCGAAGGTCATAATAGGGATATTACTGTAAACAGCTGGCGCATACAGTCACCTTAGCAGTGGTTTGCGGCTCAGTGAAAAAACTGCTGGGCCTGCTCACCGATATCTTCAGCTGTTGCGTCCCGGATATCGGCAACGCGTACTGTGAAGGTTACATCCTGACCGGCCAACGGGTGATTTGCATCGACGGTAATCTTACCGTCGTTGATATCGGTGACGATAAAATGCAGCACCTCGCCTTGGTCATTCTCAGCATCCCCCTCGGCACCGACGAAATGCAACTCTTCAGGCGTATTCTCAAGCTCATCGAAGTAGATCAGATCCGGGTCATGATCACCAAACGCTTCAGAGGCTGTCAGAAATACGTCGACCTGTTCTCCTTTGCCCAAACCCTCCAAGGCGGTTTCGACTTGTGGAAACAACGGGCTGCTGCTAACGCCATGCACATAGGAAAGTGGCAGATCGCTGTACTCCACGATCGAACCGCTGCTGTCTCTTATCGTATAAACGATTGAGACAAACTTGTTTTCAGTAACCAGCAAAGAAGACATCTTAAACGACAGCCACCTGACCGGCGGTTGTTTTCAGGCACGGGCGCGAAGTTTCTGAATGGCACGGAGTTGGGCGGCTGCTTGTATCAGCTCCGCCTTAGCCTTCGCCAACTCCAGTTCACCACCACGGTCAGCCAAGGCCTGTTCGGCCCTACGCTGTGCTTCCAGCGCTGCGGCTTCGTCAAGGTCATTGGCTCTGAGCGCCGTATCCGAAAGCACAGTCACAACATGGCCCTGGACCTCCAGCATGCCACCGGAAATAAAGAAAAACTGCTCTTCCCCAGACTCTTGCTGTATTCGGATCTCGCCAGGCTTAAGGCGAGTCAGCAGTGGGGCGTGTTGTGGCGCAATGCCGATTTCACCCATCTCGGCAGGTGCAAACACCATAGTGCCTTCTCCGGACCATACATCTTGTTCGGCGCTGACGATATCAACTCTGATGGTATTGGCCATATGCAGGGATCTGCCCTTAATCAGGTGATGGTTTTTGCCTTCTCAACAGCTTCTTCGATTCCACCCACCATATAGAACGCTTGTTCTGGCAGGTCGTCATAGTCCCCGTTGACGATACCCTGAAATGCGCGGATGGTGTCTTTTAGGGTCACGAACTTACCCGGTGATCCGGTAAAGGTCTCGGCCACAAAGAATGGTTGGGACAAAAAGCGTTGAATCTTACGGGCACGGCCGACGCTCAGCTTATCCTCTTCAGACAGCTCATCCATACCGAGGATAGCGATGATATCGCGCAGTTCTTTGTAGCGCTGTAGTGTGCCCTGAACTGCTCGAGCGGTATCGTAATGTTCCTGACCGACCACCAGGGGATCCAGCTGTCGACTGGTCGAATCGAGCGGATCAACCGCAGGATAAATACCAAGCTCTGCCACCTGTCTTGACAGCACCAAGGTGGCATCCAAATGAGCAAATGTTGTCGCCGGTGATGGATCCGTCAGGTCGTCCGCGGGCACGTAGACGGCCTGGAACGAGGTAATCGAGCCCGTGCGGGTTGAGGTGATCCGCTCCTGGAGAATACCCATCTCGGCAGCCAGTGTTGGTTGATAGCCCACTGCAGAAGGCATCCTGCCAAGCAGCGCAGATACTTCGGTACCCGCCAGCGTGTAGCGGTAAATGTTGTCGACAAAAAGTAGCACGTCGCGGCCTTCCTCACGAAAATGCTCCGCTATGGTAAGCCCGGTCAGGCCCACTCGAAGTCGGTTACCCGGCGGTTCGTTCATCTGACCAAAAACCATCGACACCTTGTCCAGCACACCGGATTCTTTCATCTCGTGGAAGAAATCATTCCCTTCACGGGTGCGCTCACCGACTCCCGCAAAAACTGACAGGCCGGAATGTTCTTTAGCGATGTTGTTAATCAACTCCATGATCGTTACTGTTTTACCCACACCAGCACCGCCAAACAATCCGATCTTGCCACCTTTGGCGATCGGCATGATTAGATCGATGACCTTGATGCCGGTTTCAAGGATCTCGACACTGGGGGCCTGGTCGGCATAAGCCGGCGCCTTGCGGTGGATGGGTAGGGCATGGGCTGATTCAACCGGGCCGCCTTCATCGACGGGCCTGCCCAGCACGTCCAGAATACGGCCCAAGGTTGCTTCACCGACGGGCACCGTGATCGGTGCCCCGGTGTTAGTGACTTCGATTCCGCGCTTCAGGCCATCGCTGGATCCCATTGCAATAGTCCGAACCACCCCATCCCCCAGCTGCTGCTGGACCTCGAGGGTTAGGCCGGTTTCCGAGACCGCCAGTGCATCATAGATCTTGGGTACGGATTCCCTTGGAAACTCGACGTCCACGACTGCGCCGATAATCTCTACAATGTTTCCGTTACTCATAGTGTCTTCCTCATTAAAACTGGTCGGTTTTTGTGGGTTCTATCAGACAGCCGCCGCTCCGCCGACGATCTCTGAAATTTCTTGGGTAATCGAAGCCTGACGCGCCTTGTTGTAGGCCAATTGCAGCTCGTCTATCAGGTCGCCCGCATTGTCCGATGCCGATTTCATCGCCACCATTCGGGCCGCCATTTCACAGGCTATGTTTTCAACCACGCCCTGATAAACCAGTGATTCGATATAACGCGTCATCAGGGCGTCGACCACATCCTTCGCGTCTGGTTCATAGAGATAGTCCCAATGATGGGACAAGGTCTCGTCCGGCTGTTCGGCATGAATTGGTACCAGCTGTTCCAGTTGGGGCGTCTGCGACATGGTCGATTGAAAGCGGTTATGTACCAGGTACAACCGATCTATGCGGCTATCAGTATAGGCATCCAGCATAACCTTGACCGGGCCTATCAGGTCGTCCAGATGCGGGGTATCCCCCAGCCGGGTCGCCTCTGACACAATGTTGGCGCCTACCCGGTTGAAAAACTGAAACCCCTTAGAACCGATCGCCGTCAGATCAATCTCAGCGCTCTGCGATTGCCATTCGGTCAGCGCATTCACAACGTCCCGGAACAAGTTGATGTTGAGACCGCCGCAAAGGCCCCGGTCGCTGGATACGATGATGAAACCAACCCGCTTGACGGGGCGTTCCAACGTAAAACTGTGTTTGTATTCCAGGTTAGCCTGCGATACATGAGCGATCACGTTGCGCATTTTCTGCGCATAGGGTCGAGCCTGGTGCATGCGTTCCTGAGCACGGCGCATTTTGCTGGCCGCGACCATTTCCATCGCTTTGGTGATCTTCTGAGTATTCTGGATACTCTTGATCTTGGTCCGAATTTCTTTTCCGCCAGCCATTTCCTGTTATCTTGCCGAAATCTTTGTGGGCAGGTCCGTTACCAACTGCCGTTGGTCTTAAAGTCCTTCAGGGCCGCGTGAAGCTTTTCAGCGACATCATCGTCATAAGCCTGGTCGCGATTCAGCGCCTCGATCAGGTCTGACTGCTGGCTCTTCATATGGCTTTGCATCGCTTGTTCGAAGTCCACAACCTTGTTGACTTCAATATCATCAAGATAGCCTTCGTTCACTGCAAACAAGCTGACGCCCATCTCCGCTACCGACATGGTTGAATACTGCTTCTGCTTCATCATCTCGGTCGCTCGTTCACCCCTTTCCAGCTGACGACGTGTTGCTTCATCCAGGTCAGAGGCAAATTGGGAAAACGCAGCCAGTTCCCGATATTGCGCGAGCGCGAGCCGAATCCCACCGCCCAGCTTCTTGATCAACGCGCACTGTGCTGCGCCGCCGACTCTAGAGACCGACAACCCGGCATTGATGGCAGGACGTATGCCTGCGTTGAAAAGATCGGTTTCCAAAAAAATCTGCCCATCGGTGATGGAGATGACGTTGGTGGGTACGAAGGCCGAGACGTCCCCGGCTTGCGTCTCGATTATCGGCAGTGCCGTCAAAGATCCGGTCTTTCCCTTGACTTGCCCGTTGGTCAGCTTTTCCACTTCATCGGTGTTTATCCGGGCAGCGCGCTCCAGCAGTCTTGAGTGAAGATAAAACACATCGCCAGGATAAGCTTCTCGACCCGGTGGACGGCGCAACAACAGACTCACTTGTCTATAAGCCCAGGCTTGCTTGGTCAGGTCGTCATAAATGATGAGGGCATCCTCGCCTTTGTCTCGGAAATATTCCCCCATGGCACAGCCGGAGTAGGGTGCGATGTATTGCATCGCCGCCGACTCAGCTGCTGAAGCACAAACCACAATGGTGTGTGCCATAGCGCCGTGTTCTTCAAGCTTGTTCACCACGTTCGCCACCGACGATGCTTTTTGACCGATGGCGACATAAATGCATTTGATCCCGGTGCCTTTCTGATTGATGATCGTATCAATCGCTACCGCGGTTTTCCCGGTCTGTCGATCACCGATGATCAGTTCGCGCTGACCGCGACCAACTGGAACCATGGCGTCGATTGATTTAAGGCCCGTCTGTACCGGTTCTGAGACAGACTGACGGCTGATCACCCCAGGCGCCACCTTTTCGATTGGCGATGTCTGCGCTGTGTCAATACTGCCTTTGCCATCAATCGGTGCGCCGAGCGAATCCACAGCCCGGCCGAGCAGTTCATCTCCGACCGGCACTTCTAGGATTCGGCCCGTACATTTGACGGTATCACCCTCGACAATGTGCTCGTAGTCTCCGAGCACAACTGCGCCGACCGAATCTTGTTCAAGATTAAGCGCAAGACCGAATGTATCGTTTGGAAACTCCAACATTTCACCCTGCATGGCGTCGGCCAGGCCATGAATACGCGTAATGCCGTCTGTCAAACTCACCACGGTGCCTTCTGTGCGAGCTTCGGCACTGGCATCGAAATCCTTGATCCGCTCCTTAATCAGTTCACTGATTTCGGAGGGGTTTAGCTGCATGGACATACCTGAATTCCTCTCAGTAGCTCCGTTTATGGCCGATTAGCCGCTGATAGCGGTGGCCAGTTTCTCGAGTCGGGCCCGTATCGAGCCGTCTATCACCAGATCCCCGGCGCGTACCACTGCACCGCCCAGGAGTTCCTCATTTGTTCGCACTTTCAGTTCGACTCGGCACCCCATACGCTGGCTGAGGGCCTCGGCGATTCGTTGCTGCTGGGTATCACTGACGGGCAGGGCGGATTCCAATTCGGCCTGAACAGTCTGTTCAGCCGCGCCGCGCAAGCGCTCGTACTGTTCTGCTATGGCAGGTAGCGCATGCAAGCGCCGATTCTGTGCCAGCAACCGCACCAGATTCTTGGCATTCCCGTCGACCTGGTCAGCACATATGTCCGTAAATACCCCGGCAAGGTCGTGTCTTGACACCCTTGGGTTGTTAAACAGGGCGCCGATGTTCGGGTCAGCTGCCACCGTTGCGAGCCATTCAAGTCGCTCGGACCATGCCGAATAGTCGGCATCGTTCTTAGCGAGTTCGAAAACAGCTCGCGCATACGGTCTTGCAATGTTTGAAAGTTCGGCCAAGAAATGGGTCCTATATCGACTAGTGTCGTTGGGTTCTAGAGTTCTTGGGTAAGTTCGTCGATAAGCTGAGAATGAGCCTTTTCATCGACTTCTCGGCTCAGTATCTGCCCGGCGCCTGCAACCACTAATGTGGCGAGTTGTGCTCGCAAAGCTTCGCGTGCCTGATTGACTTCCTTATCGATCTCGCCCCGGGCGGCAGTGAGAATGCGGTCTCCTTCACCACGTGCAGTGGTTTTGGCTTCCTCGACCATTTCTGTCTCTCGTCGTTCTGCTCTGCGTATGATTTCCTGCGCCTGGCCCTTGGCTTCTTCAAGCACCTCTGCAGCATGTTCTTCCGCCCGTGCTTTCTCGCGCTGCCCTTCATCGGCCGCGGCAAGGCCGTCAGCGATCCGGGTTTTGCGTTCGTTTAGCGCTGAAATGATGGGCGGCCAAACAAACTTCATGCAGAACCAGACGAAAACTGCAAAGGCAATGGTCTGCCCAATCAGTGTCAAGTTGATATTCATAACCTGTTTCCGTCCGAAAAAGCCGGGGTTTTAACCACCCACCACAGCGAACATGATGTAGAGCGCAATAGCCACACCGATAATTGGAATGGCATCTACCAACCCCATAACAATGAAGAACTGGGTCCTGAGCATCGGCAGCAGTTCTGGCTGTCGGGCAATGCCCTCCAGGAAGCGTGCGCCGAGCACGCCCACGCCCACACCGACACCCACACCGGCCAGTCCGAGCAGAACCGCACCGGCAACGTAGAGTAAAGCAGTTTCCATGAGTTTCTCCTATTAAGAAAAGTCAGCTTGATACCAAAAATTCTTTCGCCTGATGTTGGGCCGTTCAGTGGTGGCTGTGTGCCATTTCGAGATAAACAATAGTCAGGGTCATAAATATAAACGCCTGCAGTAACACGATCAGGATATGAAAAATAGCCCATCCCAATTGCAGAACGCCGCCCACCACAGCAAACGCCAGCCCTCCTGAGAACAGCAGGGCGATCAAAATAAATATCATCTCGCCAGCAAAAAGATTGCCAAAAAGCCGCAAAGATAGTGATATTGGCTTTGCAACCAGGCTGACAAACTCTAAGAAAAAATTGATCGGCAACAGAATGATTTTTAGTATCGGATTGGTGGCCTGGAACGGTTGCATCGTCAGTTCGGCAGCAAATCCCATCGGGCCTTTTACCTTGATGCTGTAATAAAGCGTCAACAGAAAAACACCGAGCGCCATACCAAATGTTGCGTTGGGGTCTGTCGTGGGCACGACTTTCATGTATTCGATGCCTATCAGATGTGCGATCTGCGGAATCCAGTCAACCGGCACCAGATCCATTAAATTCATCAATAAAATCCAAACGAAAAGTGTCAGCGATAACGGCGCTATAAGATCATTCTTCCCAGAAAAAGAGCCGCGTACATTATCGTCGATGAAATCAATAACCCACTCGACAAAATTCAACCAACCGCTCGGGGTATCCGCTGTTGCCTTGCGGGCCGCCTTGCGGAATAACCAGAGGAAGAGCACACCCAATGCCACTGACCAAAACATTGTGTCGAGGTGAATGGCCCAGAAGCCCATTTCTCTGGCTTCGGCAGCGCTATGCGCTAATCCCCATGTACCGTCCGGATGCTGGCCATAGGCCAGATTCTGTAGGTGATGCTTGATGTAGCCGGTGGTTGTCAGGCTGTCGCTGGCCATTGCAGTTTAAATCTGTCTTCCCACTTGTTCTGGTAACTCAACCGTATGTGTCGCCGCTGCAACCACAGACGCGAGGGTCACCGAGACCAACCCGCCCAGAAAAGCAACGATATTCAAACCATCGATGGCCACGAAGGCGCACCCGCACAACACGCCAATGATGACGAGTTTGCCAAATTCCGCCCGGTAAAGCTCGAACATCGCTACAGACCCGATCTTCGAGCGACTACCGGCAAACACTCGCCAAGCCGCATACCCATTCCCTGCTACACCGATTCCCGCACCAAGCGAGGCCGAGTGCAAAAGATTCGGTCCGAACAGCCAGAGAGCGAGCGCCAGCAGCGCCGTAACCCCGCACTGTGCTACCAATACCCTTCTTAACATGTTCTCGCCCAGCACGCAGTCTATCGTCCCATCGCCTCGATCATGCTGTCTCGCGATGACCAATACGCGAGATAAACGCTCCATCGCTGATACACAACGAGACCGGCACACAGCCACAGGGGCCGGGCAGTATATGTGAGCGCCCAAATACGGTCAACACGCGCTGGGGTTCTTCGGAATTTGTCCCACGGCGTTCGCCGCAGCCCCGTATTTATAGCCATCTTCCCCAACCCCACCGCCTGCACTTTACCAGCGCCCCGACGGACTGGAGGTTGGATTTCATCGGCTCGTCCCGAAGATCTCATGTGGTGCCTGTTTGATCCATTACACCGAAATCGAGCGTGCCGGTCGAAAGCGTGTTGTACGGGCGACTAAAACTCGCTGATCCGTGTGCCTGCTGCGGGCGTTCAAAGCACAGCCGGCCGGTACCACACCATGGCTGTGATAGAATTTTTTAGCTTTCTCAATCATCCCCTGCCAAACAATGGACATCGAGCTCGCCCGCTTCAACATGATTGAACAGCAGATTCGCCCGTGGGAGGTGCTGGACCCCGTGTTATTGGGATTACTAAAGAAACTGCCCCGCGAACTGTTCGTGCCCCCACAAGATCGGGATTTGGCATTTGCTGACTTAAATCTGCCGATCAGCCACGGGCAGTGCATGATGCAGCCCAAGGTTGAAGCCCGTTTGGCCCAGGCCCTAGCATTAACCTCTACCGATCGAGTCCTCGAGGTGGGTACCGGCACGGGCTACCTGACGGCTCTTTTAGCCAGCTGCTGCGCCCAGGTTACCAGCATCGATATTCACGGTGACTTTCTGAAACCCGCTTCAGCGCGGTTGGAAAGACTGGGTATCGTCAACGCTACCTTCCTAGAAGGAGACGCGGCTGAAGACTGGGCGGAAGACGACGGTTGGGACGCTATTATCCTCACTGGTTCGGTGCCCGTTCCGCCCCATGCCCACTGCAATCGGCTGGCGGCCGGGGGGCGGATGGTCGCAATTGTTGGTCAGCCACCGGTCATGGAGGCTATGCTCTATAGCCGCAGCGATGATGGAGAATCGACTGAACTCTCTCTTTTTGACACCAGCTTACCGCCCCTGATTAATGTCCGGACCCCCTCGGCATTTACTTTCTGACTTAGAATTTGCGCCGGAGTGAAACCCAATATGATTAAAGTGTTCCTTCACACCATAGTTATTCTGATCGGGTCGGGCAGCGCGTGGGTTTCAGCCCAGAATCAGTACACAGTGCAGCCTGGTGACACGGCGTGCGAAATCGCGGAACGGTTCGAGGTGCGCTGCGCAGATCTAATGGCGCTAAACGGTTTGCATGAGAACGACGTAATCTACCCCGGCCAGTCCCTTAAGATTACCAGCGAACCAGAGGTCGAATCCGACACAGAAGACAGTCAGGTCCAGGCAACCGCTGTCGCTACAGACACCTCAGATACCGCTGATAGTGAAACTCTATCGCAAGCCGACGCTGACGCGGCCGCTGATTCAGCGACAACGGTCGTTGTCGCTTCTTCGAACTCGGCCACCAGCGGCATCGACCTGCTGGCCATATATCATCTGGCGTGGTCCAGTGATCCCGAGTTCGCAGCACAAACCCACCGGCGTGAAGCTGGGCAAGAAGCGATTCCTCAGGCCCAAGCTGCCTTCCGCCCACAATTATCTGCGTCAAGCAGCTACACACTCAGCTCCAAGGATTCGACCAATCAGGCGACATCAACCACAGTGTCGCTCAAGCAATCGATATACGATCGTTCGAGTCGACTGCTGATCCAACAAGCCCGCCTGCAGACTAATGCGGCGAACGTTAACTACCAGATGGCTGCTGAATCACTGATTCTGCGCGTGGCCAGTAGTTATTTTGCTGTACTCTCGGCCCAGGATAACCTGGAGCTGTCCGAGCGCAACCAGCGGGCCATTCGTAGACAGCTAGAACTCGCCGAAGAGCGGCTTGATGTTGGCCTGGGTACCCGGACCGATCTTTACGACGCCCGGGCCCGCTACGAAAACGCTGTGGCTGAAGGTATCGAGGCCCAACGGGTGCTGGACGACATGCGGCAGGAGCTGGTGGCCCTGGTGGGTAAGGATCCCGGCACGTTGTTATCGCTGTCTCCCGCTGCGGCATTATCCGGGCCCCAGCCCGATGATGCTGGACAGTGGGTTAGCGGCGCTCTGTTAGATAATCGATCGCTCAAAGCACTGTCGTTGGACGTGTCGGTAGCTGAAACAGAGATTGTCCGACAACAGGCACTACGGGGGCTCACCGTGGGCTTGAATCTATCTGCTGAATACTCTGACAGCGCCTCGACCGACGGCACCGACGCCAGCGTGACTCTGTCGTTCAAGCTACCGTTCTATCAAGGGGGCCTCATCAACGCCCAGATCAGAGAAGCGGCTTCGAATCTCAATGCTGCCCGCGCCCGCTACGAATCGGCTCGCCGTGAGATTCAGCGCAAGACACGCCAAGCTTTTCTCAGCATCAACAGCCAGTTGCGTCGAATCAGCGCGCTGGCCGAAGCTGTTACTGCTGGAGAAAGCGCGCTTCAGGCCAAAGAAGAGGGCTTTGCCGCCGGCTTAACCACCAACATTGAGGTGCTTGATGCACAACGAGACCTGTTCCGGGCCGAACGAAACTACCTCAAAGCTCGTTATGACTATGTCCTGCAGGTCCTGTTGCTGGAACAACTGTCCGGCCAGCTTAACGAAGACGATGTTTCACGGGTTAATCGATGGCTAGGCTGATCCGGCGGTAAGGACTGTTCGGGAACCTCCTACGGGCTTATAGTTGGTCTATGCGACTCGCGTACCGTTGGGCACACTTGGCCATCCGGCGACTTGATTTGGGCCAGCGGTATCTGAAGGGCGGTGTTCGCTACAGTGCTCTAGCGTTGCTCCTGGCTCTTCCACTGCTGCTCACTGGTTGCGCTACCCCCAAAAATTCCGGTTCTAGCAGTCTTTCGCTGCCTCCGCTGTCTGACCCCCTTGAGCCTGTGAACCGGATGGTCTTTGGTTTCAATGATGGCCTGGACCGTTTTTTCATTCGCCCTGTCGCTGTTGTTTACGCCCATACCGTCCCCTCAGCGGTCCGGTTGTCGGTCAGCAATTTCTTTAGCAACCTGCAACTGCCCGTAACTATTGCCAACGATTTATTACAGGGGCGATTTACTCAAGGCCGCCTCGATTTTGAACGACTGGTTATCAACAGTACTCTTGGGGTTGCCGGCCTTTTTGACGTCGCTGGCGCTGTTGGCAGGCCGCGACACGAAGAAGACTATGGTCAGACCCTGGCCCGGTGGCGACTGCCCGCCGGGCCCTACCTGGTGTTGCCGTTGCTGGGGCCCAGCAATATTCGCGACGCCGTCGCGCTTGTCCCGGCATTTATCTACGCCGACCCCGTGTCGTATGACGCTAGTGATCGTGACCTCGCCCTGGGCTACGCCCTGCGCACGTTCAATGCGCGGGCTGAACTGCTCATTGCAGACCATGTCCTAAAACTTCAGCTCGATCCCTACTTGTTTATCCGTGAATCCTACTGGCAGCGACGTCTCGATGCGATCTACGACGACCTCTCACCCACAGAACGCCGGGCGAGGGGTTTCGAACCGCTCAATGACTGAGCGGGCCTAAGCCAAACGTTGGCCACCTGGGCCATCGGTGACGTTCAGGGCTGTATGTCTTGTCTTGAACGCTTGCTCGATAAAATCTGCTACACCCCGGCCTCTGATTGCCTTTGGTTCGTGGGCGACCTAATCAGCCGCGGCCCCGACTCCGAGGCGGTGCTCCGATTTATCAAATCGTTAAAGGACCAGGCCATTTTGTCCGGCATCTGCCCCTGGCTCATTTCGACTCCGACTTAAATGCTGCGATGTTTCACGCCGGGCTTTATCCTGGCTGGTCACTGCACCAAGGGTTGTCGTTGGCCCGCGAAGTCGAAAACATACTTCGCTCAGACCAGTGGCTGGACTTTCTTGCCCACATGTACGGAAACACCCCGGCCCGTTGGAGTGATCAACTAACCGGTTGGGACCGTCTGCGCTTCATTACTAACGCACTCACCCGGATGCGCTACTGTACGCCGGACCTTAGCCTTGAGCTGCAATTCAAGGGGTTGCCCGCCGCAGCGCCAGCTCCGCTTAAGCCCTGGTTTGATCTAAACAGGCAGTCGCTGGGTAATACGCGGTTAATCTTTGGCCACTGGTCGGATCTTGGCATTTACAACCAGCGTACGCTCTACGGCCTAGATGGTGGCTGTGTCTGGGGTCGACAACTGGCAGCTATGCATCTGCAATCAGAAAGCGGTAACATCGTCACTGTCAGTTGTGACCGTTAGAACAGGAGCGCCAACATTATGGAAAACCAGTACGACATCGATGTTCAGGTCGAAACCGCCTATGTCTCGGAACACTCTGAGCCCGATGAAGACCGGTTTGTTTTTGCCTATACCATCACCTTGGTAAACCGTGGTTCTGTCACCGCTCAACTGATTTCTCGACACTGGTTCATCACCGATGCCGACAACCGAACCGAAGAGGTCGAAGGCGAGGGTGTTGTCGGTGAGCAGCCCGTGCTTAAGCCTGGGGAGGGTTTTCGCTATACGTCGGGGGCCGTTATTGAAACGCCCGTGGGCACCATGCACGGCACTTACCAGATGGTGGCTGAAGACGGCCGAACTTTCGACGCTACTATTCCTCGTTTTATACTTTCAGCACCTCGTACACTTCACTGATAAGTTATTGATTTTATTAAATATCTAGGTGGTTCACGGCGAGTGCGTTACGCTCGATGAACGCGCGGCGCGGCTCTACATCATCACCCATCAGTACGCTGAAGATCTCATCGGCACCAACGGCATCTTCAATCTGTACTCGGGAAAGTGTCCGCTGACTCGCGTCCATTGTTGTTTCCCACAATTGGTCGGCATTCATCTCGCCCAACCCTTTATAGCGTTGCACCGTCAGGCCACGCCTAACCTCGGACATCAGCCACTCAACGGCACCGGCAAAATCCTCTACTGCAGTCTCCTTATCGCCTCGAACCACCGTCGGTTGCGAGCCCACTAATGCGTCCAGTCGCTGGCCTAACGCTATCATCGATCCATATTCTTGGGTATCGAAAAACTCAGCGGGGAGTCGCGTCTGACGATACTGCCCATGGTGCTCGCATTCAACCACCAGCGACCATTGCCCCGCGCCATCGGCATTATCGAAGTAAACGCGATACTGGGGACCGCCCTGACTTACAGTCCCGGATAGCCTAGCACTCAATAGTTGGGCAAATTCGGCTTGGTCTTGCTCGGTTAGCTGGCCCGTCTGACCCAATGGCGCCAGGGCGCTGAGCGCCCACAGCACCTCGGCCTGGTAGCGTCGGGCCAACCGGTTAATCGCTGACCTAATCGCGAAAAATTCGGTACACAGCGCCTTGAGCTCGGGCCCAGCCAGTGCCACACTGGGTTCATCTTGTCGCTGGAGTTTCGCCCCTTCCAGCGCCAATCCCAAGAGATAACGATTCATCTCGTCGTCGTCCTTCAGGTATGTCTCTTTCTTGCGCAGCGAGACCTTGTATAGCGGCGGTTGCGCGATGAATACATGGCCTCTTTCTAACAGTTCGGGCATCTGGCGGTAAAAGAATGTCAGCAGCAGCGTTCGGATATGCGACCCGTCGACATCTGCATCGGTCATGATGATGATCCGGTGATAACGTAGTTTGCTGACATCAAAATCATCCTTGCCTATCCCCGTTCCCAATGCTGTGATAAGCGTCGCGACTTCATCTGACGCGATCATTCGGTCAAATCGTGCCTTTTCCACGTTCAGAATCTTGCCTTTAAGGGGGAGAATGGCCTGGTAGCGCCTGTCGCGCGCCTGCTTGGCCGACCCGCCAGCCGAGTCTCCTTCGACCAGGTAAATCTCGCTTTGTGCCGGGTCTTTTTCTTGGCAATCCGCGAGCTTGCCGGGTAAGCCGCCCATTTCTAGGGCATTTTTTCGGCGGGTCATCTCACGCGCGCGCCGCGCGGCTTCTCTTGACCGGGCAGAATCGGCGATTTTATCGACGATCGCTTTAGCCTCTGCCGGTCGCTCCAGCAAAAAAGCCCCGAGATGCTCGCTGATCAGCGATTCGACCGGGCCCCTGACCGCGGAAGAAACCAGTTTTTCCTTGGTTTGAGACGAGAACTTCGGGTCTGCGACTTTCACCGACAGCACGGCTGTCAGGCCCTCTCGACAGTCTTCCCCTTTTACATCGACCCGGGCGCGCTTCGTGGCCCCGCTGTCGTCCATATAACGGCCCAGTGTTCTGGTCATGGCGGCGCGAAGCCCCTCTAGGTGGGTGCCCCCATCACCCTGCGCGATGGTGTTGGTGTAGCAAAAAACATTTTCCTGATAGCCGTCGTTCCACTGCAGCGCGAGATCGAGCTGAACACCATCCCGCTCCGAACTGACCGCAAATACCGTTGGGTGAAGCTTGTTTTTCTTGCTCCCCAGGTGTTCGACAAATGCCTTTATTCCACCTTTATATTCATAAATTTCCTCTGTGCCGACCCGTTCGTCCAACAATCTGTTCCGAACACCCGAATTCAAAAACGCCAACTCTCGGAGCCGCTTCGCCAAAATATCGTGGTGTAACACGAGATCCGTAAATACCTGTGGGTCGGGTCTAAAATGCACTTCCGTGCCCGTGCGGGTAGTGTCACCGATGTCCGTCAGTGGTTCAGTCGGCACGCCCCCTTGGTAATCTTGGCGGTATGTTTTGCCGCCCCGATGAATTATTAACCTGAGGCTGGATGACAACGCGTTAACCACCGAAACCCCGACGCCGTGTAAACCACCAGACACTTTGTAGGAATCTTGGTCAAATTTTCCCCCCGCGTGTAGTTGGGTCATGATGACTTCCGCCGCAGAGCGCCCTTCTTCTGTGATCAACCCGGTCGGTATACCCCGGCCGTCGTCCACTACCGACACCGTCTCGTCAGCGTGTATCGTCACGGTAATTTCTTGGCAGTGGCCCGCGAGTGCTTCGTCTATGGCGTTATCGACCACCTCAAAAACCATATGATGAAGGCCGGTACCGTCATCGGTGTCACCGATATACATACCGGGTCGTTTGCGGACCGCTTCCAGCCCCTTGAGGACCTTAATACTGCTTTCGTCGTAGACTGGTTGAGCGCTCATAAATGCTCCTTGTTGCGGGCTTTTATTATATCACGAACAAGGGTTGCTGAGCCGGGAAAACGGCGGTTTTACGGGGTTTTTTGTTGTTTCACGTGAAACAACGTGGCTTACAAACCCCGGGGGTTCAATCCCCTGGTTTCACGTGGAACAACGGCGTCCGGGGGTTGTTTTTGGGCCCAGCTTTTCTACAATCGCATGGGCATAATCAGGTACAACGTATCGTCATCATCGGGTTCGTGGAGCATGCACCCGCTGTTCCCGTCCTGCAGCTCGGCTTCCACGGTCTTTGTCGACATGGCCCGTAGGGCATCCATCAGATAAGTCACGTTGAACCCTATCTCCAGGCTGTCACCTTCATACTCCACGCTCACCTCGTCATTGGCTTCTTCTTGGTCCGGGTTGTGGGCCGACAGCTTTAATGAGCCCTTGGATAAATCCAACCGAATACCCCGATATTTTTCGTTTGTCAGCACTGAGGTTCTCGCCAACACTTCGTGTAGCTGCTCTCGGTCAGCGACCATTTTCTGTGACAGGACCTGCGACATGACCGCTTTGTAGTCGGGGAACTTTCCTTCTATCAGTTTGCTCGTCAGTTGTGCCCCGGTCCGGCTGAATCGCACATGGTTTGGATTGAGTTCCAGCGTTATCTCGTCCCCGCCGTCAGCCAGGAATCGCCCGAGTTCCAGAACGGCCTTTCGGGGGATAATCGCTTGGCGCAGCGACCCGGCAGCACTGGGCAGTTTTGTTCGGCTGCGCGCCAACCGGTGCCCATCCGTCGCTACGGCGTTGATCGTGTCGCCATCCAACTCAATCAGCACACCATTTAGAAAATACCGTACGTCTTGTTGCGCCATCGAAAAGGCTGTTTTGTCGAAAAGGCCCCGCAGTGCTGATTGCTCCAAGCGCACTCGCTCTTCCCAGTTCTCCGTCTCAAGCCGCGGGAAATCGGCAGCCGGTAGAGTTTGTAGGCTGAAGCGGCTCTGGCCTGACTTGATCTTGAGCTTGCCGCCGGTTGCGCTGAATTCCAGTTTCGCGTTGTCAGGAAGCGCGCGACAAATATCGAGGAGCTTGCGAGCTGTCACAGTACACGCACCATCACTGCCTTCCAGAACCGTGGTTTGAATGCTGGTTTCCACTTCCAGGTCAGTACCAACTAAAGTGAGGGCATTGTTCTCTAGGCGCATCAACACGTTCCCCAGTATGGGCAGGGTTTGCCTGCGCTCTACCACACTGGTGACGGTGTTGAGTGGCGTCAGAAGTTGTTCTCGCTCTATTAATAATTTCATAAGTAATCTGTTTACTGATCTAATTAGGGCTGTTGATAAACGGAAAAAGTTATTTTATACAATAAAAACATATAGTTATCAAAAATACTGGGTGTGTGTAATGTTGTGAATTAGATTGTGTATAGGGTAATAAGGTACAGCGAAAACC
>LULX01000283.1_pt1 | contig 18048 bp, 18 predicted proteins | sample 729511 | NCBI WGS metagenome assembly LULX01 (sample SAMN03860278, study PRJNA289734) | marine metagenome | biome: seawater column; feature: ocean; material: water; isolation source: Red Sea water column Station 91 - depth 500m | place: Saudi Arabia: Red Sea | collected 2011-10-15 | depth 500 m
AATCAGCTGCTGCAGTTCCGACTTGGTCGTTTCCTGCTATTGGGGTATGGAATCTTAAATAGGACCAAGTTCCAGCCTCAAAGTCTTCTATGCTATTAAACTGTATTTCACCGTTATAACGGGCAATAAACAAGTTATAGACATCCGTTTCAGCTCTTTCTATTCCGAAAGTTATGACGTTATCATCATTGTCATAATCAGCTTTAAAGATTAGAACGTCTTCATCTACCATGATGTGATTTGCACCACGGTACCTATCACCTCCCAAATAGACCCTATCTCCACCTAGGTTTATTCTAACCTCAGGGAATAATCCATCACCAAGAGAGGCATCATCTTCATCCATCTCATACTGCGAGAACTTAAGCTTGGTTCTTAGCCTATCACTTATATCGCTGTAGAGCGTTACGGACTTACGTTCAATGATTGGGGGTTTGGCGTAATAGTTATTGCTAAATACTGTTGCTCCACCATTATATTTACGTGGGTAATAACTTTCTACTTTGGAGTAGTTCATTGTAGCCCTGTTAGCGTCATTGATAATGGCATCTATTTTGACTGTGTACTCCTCATGAGTTTCTGGAAAAGAAGCTCCATTAATTATTCCAGCATCATAGCCATAGGTATTTAATGCAATATTTTTAATCTGATCTGCCATGGCACTTGTTACATATTCAGCTTTATTTTGTGCATTACTGTCTATCGTTCCGTAAAGAGCCGGATTTGACCTTTCAAATTCTTCATAACCAGCGAAGAAGAACAACCTATCTTTTATAATTGGACCTGAGATGGTAAATGTTGTAATTTCCTCATCAAATGATGGGTAATCATTTCCAGAAGTGTCTTCTCCTACATTGTCTTCATTTCTTTCAGAAAAATAGACCGAGCCATGAAAATCATTTGAACCAGATTTTGTTACCACAGCTATAGATCCTCCGGTGTTATTACCGCGAGCCACATCATAGGGTGTTATGTCTATCGAAATCTGATCTACAAAATCTAAACTTATTGGATTACGCATAGTTCCAAACCCATTTGCATTCAACCCGAAGGGGTCATTGAAACTTACTCCATCAATTGTGAAGTCATTGAACCTGTTGTTAGCACCCATTACAGAGATTTCCGTGTATCTGCTAGAAGCACTATTGACAGAAACTCTGGGATCCATTTTTGCAAAATCACCAATTGATCTATTGATTGTAGGCACAGCATCCATCTCAACTCTTGATAGAAGAGTTCCAGATCCTGTTTTTACAATGACGGAACCAGCTGCTGCTGTTACTACAACCTCTTCAGCTTCTGACCTTGCAAGATTAACTGAAACACTTTCGGTTTCATTTAGAGCTAAATAAATTCCACCAAGTTTAGCGGTTTGATAGCCTGGTGAAGAAACAGTGATTTCGTAAGGACCACCAACCGGCAAGAACGTCAACGAGAAGTTTCCTGAAGCTCCAGCTGTCACAGCTTTAGTAATACCCGTTGGAGTGTGTTCTACAACCACTGATGCTCCTGAAACATTTACATTTCCTCGTAACGACGAAGTAGTGTCTACATCTGAAAACACTGGCACCGACGCTAGTAAGAAGGTAAATATTGAAGAGAAAAGAAATAATTTTTTAAAACTTGTCATAAAGACCCCCAAATAATTATTTAAAAATACTTAAGCCAAATATTATCCTAGGAAATCCTTTTGATCTTGCCATACCTAATATCGACTGATGTGTATTCAACCCCATTAATTCCACATTGTATCCGTGGAAATATTAAAATATCTAGACGAAATAATACCTTCTTTAGTTAACAAAGTGAAATGATCAAATTAATATTTTCTTATGACTACTTTTGTATGTATTAATAGCCTATCTGATTTGTCTAATGATTTAGATAGTCCGAAGAGATTTATTAAAGAAAGGCTTTCTGGAGAGAAGATATCAGGGTTATTTTTTTATTCAAATGCCGTAAATGAATTCTTAGATGAAGCAAGATTAACTGAATGGTTAGACTACTCCTCGTCTGAAGAGATACCTGTATATGCTTGCAGAAACTCTATTATAAAAAGAAATATTTCTGAAAAAATAAGCCCTCTTATTAATGTTGTAGGACTAGGTCAGTTAATTGAAGGTGTTTTGAATAATAAAAAGACTATTGTTATAGGGAATCTATGAAAAATTTTGTTTTCAATTTCATCTCTGGAGATCAAAAAAAGTTTGAAAATGGAGAGGACCTTTTTAACTTAATAGCTACCTGTTTAGCTTTTGATCAAAAAGTTACGGTAATCTCAGATAAAACTGACGGGCGTAATCTATTTAAAGATTTAAGTGAAAATAAAAATTTAAATTTTTTAAAGTTAGAACAAGGCAATAATCTGATTAACAAAGCAGATTTTTATCTTGAATGTTAAGTTACTGTAATTACCTTTTTATCAAAATACCCTCTTAGGGCTTTTGGTACTTTCACAGAGCCATCTTCAAGCTGATTGAGTTCTAATAAAGCTAACAAAGTTCTACCTACAGCTAAACCAGATCCATTTAACGTATGAACCAGTTCATTTTTATTTTTTTCTGCATTCTTCCATCGTGCTTTCATTCTTCTTGACTGAAAGTCCTTAAAATTACTGCAAGATGATATTTCTCTATATTTTGCTTGAGAAGGTATCCATGCCTCTATGTCATAGGTTTTTGCCGCACTAAATCCTAAATCGGCAGTGCACAGAGAAACTACTCTATAAGGGATTTCTAGGGCTCTCATCACAGCTTCAGCGTGATTGGTTAATTCTTCTAGAGCGTTCTCAGAATTGCCCCCTTCTACTACTTGTACTAACTCTACTTTCTCAAACTGATGAAGTCGCATTATGCCTCTTGTGTCTTTGCCATAACTTCCTGCTTCGCTTCTAAAGCAAGGAGTATGACTTACCCATTTTATAGGTAGTTCCTTAGAATCAATTACTTGGTCTTTAAGCATATTTGAAATTGGAACCTCTCCGGTTGGGCTTAAGAAATAATTATCTGGGCCCTCTAATTTAAAAAGATCTTCACCAAATTTAGGTAATTGACCCGTTCCTACTAAGGAATCAGAGCTAACTATGTATGGAACATAAAGTTCCTGATATCCATGATCTTTTATATGCATTTCAAGCATAAATTGAGTTAAAGCCCTATGTAATCCAGCAATATCTGATTTTAAAACTGAAAATCTGGAGCCTGTTATTCTGGAGCCAGATTCCATATCAATTCCATCTACTAATTGCCCTATCTCAATATGGTCTTTGGGTTTAAAAGAAAATTCAGGAATCTTACCCCAATTTCTAATCTCTATATTATCGTCTTCAGAACTGCCTACAGGTACATCTGGATCAGGTATATTGGGTAGTTTTAAAAATAAGTTATGTAGTTCTTTAAGAGTTGAATCAAGTTTTGATGACTTCTTTTTAATTTCTTTGGTCAAAACTGAAGCTTCCTCTTCTTTTTCCTTGGAACTTTCTTTTGCTCCTTTTAGGTTTCCGATTTCTTTTGAAATTTTATTTAAAGAGGCTTGTAACTTTTCAGTGTCTGACTGAAGTCCTTTTCTGACTCCTTCCAATTTTTTAATTGATGATAAGTTTGCTTTTAACGACCTCTTTTTCAAGGAATCCTCTACTAAATGAAGATCATTTCTTATTATTTGTGGATCTAACATTATTCTAAGTTTTTATTTTTTATTTATTACCATTCCTAAAGCTAACAATATCAGTTCCTTCAGGAATATTTAATTTAAATTCGTTATTTGAAATTTTGTTTAAAGATACATTGTTAAATTTTAATGAGACCGTTTGTCCAAAAGTATCTAGATATTTAAAAGAATTAAAGACATCGTTTTGAACCCCTATATCAATCCACTTAATAAAACTCTCCTCTTTCTTGCTAGTTAGTAAACAAGAAAACTGATTTAAGTCTTTTCTGCACTCACTAAAAATAAAGAGTTCTTTAATTTCTTCAAGACTAAGTGTGAACAAGCCTACTGGAGTTTCTTCTAAAAGTTCTTCTAAGGGTTGAACATTAAGTTGTTCAAGTTCAGGATCAAATCTATAGAAATCTTTTCCGTCTGAAAACATTACTTCATTGAGCGGTTCGAAATAAGAAATCTTAAAAATACCTGACCTATGCGCCCTGATTTCTCCCTTTATCAATCTTTTCTTTCTCTCCTGTAATGTAGTTTGTTCAAAGTTAGCAGAGAAATACTGATGTTTATTAATAGAATTAAATAAATAACTGGAGTTTTCCGATAAGCCTGCTTGTTCTTTTGTATCTGTATAGATCTTACCTTCAGTACCACTAGTATTATCAACGTCGTTAGATGCGGCCTTTAAAACAGGATTTAAAAATAAAGTTAAAGAAAAAAGGAAGGAAATAAAATATCTCATGAAAAAGAAATGAATTTTAGCCGTTAATCCTCAGGTGGAGGAGCTACTAAAACTTCTCTATTTCCGTTTGCTGCCATTGGACTAACCACTCCTGCTGCTTCCATCGTTTCTATTAATCTTGCAGCCCTGTTATATCCAACTCTCAGTCTTCGCTGCACAGCAGAAATTGAAGCCCTTCTTGATTGAGTTACAAATAAGACTGCTTCGTCATAAAGTTCATCAGCCTCTCCATCATCTTCTGAGTCACCAATTGTGGGTATGCCTGGCATGCCTATAACAGCGCCTTCTTCTTGAGTAACTTCATCAATATAAATTGCTTTCCCTCTCTGTTTCCAGTCATCAGCTACTCTTTTGACTTCATCGTCTCCTACAAAAGCACCGTGAACTCTTTGTGGTATTGAAGTGCCGGCTGCTAAATAAAGCATATCTCCTTTACCAAGTAACTGTTCGGCCCCACCTTGATCAAGAATAACCCTGGAGTCCATTTTAGAAGCAACCTGAAAAGCTACTCTAGCAGATATGTTTGCTTTAATAAGGCCAGTAATTACATCTACAGACGGTCTTTGCGTAGCTAAAAGCATGTGTATTCCAGCTGCCCGTGCTTTTTGAGCAATTCTTGCTATTAGTTGTTCTGCTGTTTTACCTACTATCATCATTAAATCAGCTAATTCATCGACTGCTAAAACAATATTAGGGAGATTTTCTAAATCCGGTGCCTCGGATTCTAGTTCTTCATCTTCCTCTTTTTTCCATAGTGGATCCTTTATTGGTGTTCCTGAATTAATAGCATCAGAGACTTTCTTGTTATAACCATTAAGATTTCTTACTCCTAACTCAGCCATAAGCTTATATCTTCTTTCCATCTCATTAACACACCAACGTAAACCACTAGAAGCTTCTTTCATGTCCGTTATGACTGGACAAAGCAGATGGGGAATATCTTCATATACAGATAGTTCTAACATTTTTGGATCTATAAGAATTAATCTGACTTGCTCAGGGCTTGCTTTAAACAAAATACTCACCAACATTGAGTTAATTGCCACTGACTTTCCTGAACCGGTTGTACCCGCAACTAGTAAGTGTGGCATTGAAGATAATTCCGCTACGACCGCTGAACCGCTTATATCTTTTCCTAAAGCTACTGTAAGCGGACTTTTTGAATCATCATATTCAGTGCTTGATATAACTTCACTCAACAAAACTGGCTGTCTGTCTTCTCTAGGTACCTCTACCCCAATTGTGTCTCTACCTTCTATAACTTCCACGATTCTTACACTTGTTTTTGAGAGAGAACGGGCTAAATCTTTGTTGATATTAGAAATTTGATTTACCTTTAATCCACTTGGAAGTTTTAACTCCAGTCTTATTACAACTGGACCAGGCTGAATTGATTCAACCGTCACTTCATTAATTCCGTATTCTGAGAGTTTACTTATAACCAACTCACCTAGCTGTCTAAGTGAATGTTCAGATGTCTCATCTGAAAGCTCTTCTGCTTTTTCATCTAGTAATGAGAGTTTTGGAGGAGTAGCAGCTTCTTTGTATTCAAATAGCTCTTCTTGTTTTTCCTGCTGCGCCCTTTTGCTAGTTTCAAGCTTTTCTTTTGCTTTAACGACTTCAGGTGCTTTAATTTTTTCTTTCTTCTTGGCTTCCTCCATAACCTTCTGCTGTCTATCAAGCTTTTCTTTTCTTAACTTTTGCTTTTCTTTGATTTTATCTAGAGCTTCAGAAGCTTTCTCTCCAAAGTCACCTCCAAAATTAATTAAATACTCTTGGGCTTTAATAATTAAGTTAGTCCAAGAAATCTCAAGAGACAGTGTTAAACCCAATAGACCTAAACAAACAAATAGGAGACTACTACCAATAAAACTTAATGGTTCTAAAGTGTAGGAAGAAACAGCAGTTCCAATTAAACCCCCAGTATCTTCAGGTAGAAAGGAATAACCAGGTTCTATAAATATAGACAATAAAGTAGAAGTTGAAATTAGAAATAAAGACCAGCCCAGTATCCTTACACCTATTAGTCCAGAATAAATCTGAGAAAATTGTATTGGTCTTCTAAAAAAGATGAAATGTCTAACAAGAGGCCAAAGAAGCCAATAAGGTAAAAGGTAAGCCATATATCCTACTATTGAAAAAAGAAAATCACTCAAATAAGCTCCCCATGAGCCTACAGCATTAGAAATTCCAAACTCTTCTCCTACTAAGGGGTTGCTAAAAGTTTGAGAATTCCATCCTGGGTCTTGGGGAGAGAATGTAATTAGTGAGATTAATACGAATAATCCAAAAAAACCCTGAACAATTAATAGAGATTCAAAAAATAGTTGGTTAAGTTTTAAGCGAGAAATGGAGACAGCTTGTTCAGCTGATTTCTTCGTTGCTTGCGCCTTTTTTGCCACTTGCTGAGATATGTTTTTCGTATTGTATAGATTATTTGAACGTTGTTCTAACTTTCAACAATAACTTATTGGCATTTCGAAGTTATAATTTAACCCATGGAAGATAACTTAAAGCGAAAACTAATAATTTTAGGCTCAGGTCCTACAGGTTATACAGCAGCTGTATATGCTGCCAGAGCAGGACTTGAACCATGCCTCATAACTGGAATGGAACAAGGCGGTCAATTAACAACGACTACTGATGTAGAAAACTGGCCTGGAGATAGTAACGGACTTCAGGGTCCTGAGTTAATGGAAAGAATGCTAAAACATGTAGAGTCCTTAAATGTAGAAGTTATCTTTGATCATATTGAAAGTACACAACTTCTTGAAGAACCCCTTATTTTAAAAGGAAATAGCCATACATATGAGTGCGAATCTTTAATTATTGCTACTGGTGCATCGGCTAAATATTTAGGACTTCCTTCTGAAGAAGTCTATCTTGGCAAGGGCGTTAGTGCTTGCGCTACTTGTGATGGTTTTTTCTATAAGGATAAAAAAGTGGCAGTTATTGGAGGTGGTAATACGGCTGCAGAAGAAGCTCTTTATTTGTCCAACCTGTGTTCGTCTGTAGTACTTATACATAGAAGAGATGAACTTAGATCTGAGAAAATCTTACAAAATAGAATTTTTAATAAAGTGGAAGAAGGAAAAATAGAAATTCTCTGGGATCATACTTTGGAAGAAGTTTTAGGTGATGACCAAAAAGTTACTGGTATAAATGTAAAAAATGTAAAGACAGGAGGTTTAAATAGAGTAGATCTTGAAGGTGTCTTTATTGCAATTGGTCACAATCCTAATACAGAAATATTTCAAGATCAGCTTGATATGAAAGATGGATATATAAAAATTAATTCAGGCCTTGAAGGCAATGCAACAGAAACAAATGTTCGAGGCGTCTTTGCCGCAGGAGATGTTTCTGATCACATATATAGGCAAGCAATAACTTCAGCTGGCTCTGGCTGCATGGCAGCGCTTGACGCTGAAAAATATCTTTCAGAGAAATAATGAAACATTTGAAAATCAAAAAAGAAGGACATTTATGTTGGGTCTATTTTAATAGACCTAAATCCTTAAATGCTCTCAATACTGAAATTCTTAAAGAGTTAACCGAGTTTAATGCTTCTTTAAAAGAGGATCTGGAGTCAAGAGTTGTTATTTATACAGGTACCGGAGAAAATTTTTCTTCTGGAGCTGATTTAAAAGAAAAACGAGAACCTGTAACTAGGCTTGAAGCTTGGAGAAATAACTTTGGAAAGCCTGCTATTTGGTCCTTCCTAGAAGTAGATCAAATAACCATAGCAGCTATTAATGGGTACTGTCTTGGTGGAGCAGCCTGTATAGCTTCTGCCTGTGACTTTAGGATCGCTTCTGATGATGCGATGCTTGGTTATCCAGAAATAAACCTAGGAATCAATCTTAACTGGTTAGGCCTCCCATTAGCTGTGAGACTAATTGGACCTGCTAAAGCAAAGAAAATAGTTATTGGTGGAGAAAATGAGAATGCTGATACCCTCCTGAAATGGGGATTTTATGACGAAGTCCATTCCAAAGAACAATTAATGAAAGCTGCTGAGAAAATGGCAAATCTTTATGCTTCTAAACCCCCTATTGCAGCTCAAATGATTAAAAGAAGTGTAAATGAATTAACCTATTCAGGAGATGATGCAATTATGCACATGGATTACGATCAGACTCTTCTAACTCATGAAACTAAAGACAGGAAAGAAGCTATTAAGTCTTTTTTTGAAAAAAGAGACCCTGAATACAAAGGAGATTAAGCAGACCTTTCCTTTAAAGAACTCTTAGCCTCTTCATACTCTGCTACTAGAGCATCGACGGCTTCTCGCACAGTAGGAACTTCATGAAGATTGCCAATTCCTTGCCCTGAACCCCAAATATCCTTCCAAGCCTTTTTTTGATTATCTCCAGGACCAGATCCAAAGTTCATATCATGTTTATCAGCGTAAGGTAGATTATCAGGATCTAGACCAGCTTTTACTACACTTGGTTTAAGATAATTGCCATGAACCCCTGTAAAAGTAGCTGAATACATGATGTCATTTGCTGAACTTTCAACAATCATATCTTTATAACCTTCGCTAGCGTTAGCTTCTTTGGTAGCAATAAATCTCGTGCCAATATAAGCCAGATCAGCTCCCATAGCTTGTGCTGAAAGCACTGAAGCGCCATGTGAAATACTACCTGACAAAGCAATCGGGCCATCAAAAAATTCTCTTACTTCTCTTACGAGTGCGAATGGACTTAAAGTTCCTGCATGCCCTCCCGCTCCAGCACAAACAAGAATAAGACCATCAGCTCCCTCATCAACAGCTTTCTTTGCGTGCCTTATATTGATGACATCATGAATTACTGCCCCACCATAACTGTGTACAGAATCTACAACAAATTTAGGGGCTCTTAAGCTTGTGATAATTATAGGAACCTCATGTCTAGTACAGACTTCCATATCATGTTCCAGCCTGTTGTTAGAGTGATGACAAATTTGGTTCACAGCAAAGGGCGCTACCATTTCTTCAGGATTCTCAGATTTATATTCTTCCAATTCTTTCTTCATCATAGAGATCCATTCATCTAACTTTTCCTCTGGTCTTGCATTCAAGGCAGGGAAAGAACCAACTATCCCGGCTTTACACTGAGCAAGAACTAGATCAGGGTAAGAAACAGTAAACAAAGGAGCCCCTATTACAGGAATTCTGGTTTTATCCTTTAAAAAACTTATTACATCCATTTTATGCCTTACTGACTGGATACCCAGATATAGGTAGCCACTGTTAAACAGGTAATTATAAGAACAGCTGCGATTGCATCTGCTTTACTATCTTCTTTATCTTCGGTTTCTTTTTTTTCATCTAAATCTGACATCCCATCTCCTATTTAAATTTTAACTAATATTCTACCGACCTGATTTCCTTTCAATATACTTGTAATTTCTTTTTCAAGATTATCTAAAGAAACTTCTGTTGTAATTGCCTCTAATCCCTCCAGAGCCCAATCACCTGCAAAATGTTCCCAAATATGTTCTTTTGTTTTAAGGGGTATTTCTACAGAATCTATTCCAATTAAAGCATTGCCTCTTAAAATGAAAGGAAAAATAGAGCTTTCAAAAGAAGGGCCACCAACTAATCCTGAACAAGCAATAGCACCTCCAGGACTTAAAGAAGTTAATAAAAGACTTAAGGTTTCTCCACTGACCACATCAACCCCAATATCCCATAAACTTTTTCCAATCGGTTTTCTGGCTGTTTCTGTTAACTCTTCTCTGCTTAAAATGTTTGAGGTACCTAAAGAACTAAGAAAATCAGCTTGGTCATTTTTTCCAGTAACTGCAGTAACTTCAGAACCAAGTTTCGACAAAAGCATAACGGAGACTGACCCAACACCTCCAGTTGAACCGCTTACTATGGATTTCGTATCTTTAAAGCCTTCCCATTTTCTAAAACTATCTAGCGCATGTACGGACAAACCAGCTGTTAACCCGGCTGTTCCTAATGACATGGATTGTTTTTCACTCAGTCCTTTTGGTAAATGTATTGCCCAGCTAGCCGGTACTCTTATGTATTCCCCAAAGCCACCAGAAGTATTCATTCCTAAATCGTATCCCGTAACTATGACATAGTCGCCTTCTTTAAAATCTGAAACTTTTGAATTAACTACCGCACCTACGGCATCAATTCCTGGGATGTGGGGATAATTTCTTGTAACTCCTGGCATGCCAGTAGCAGACATTGCATCTTTATAATTTAAAGATGAGTAACTTACCTTAACCAGCAAGTCTCCTTCTGGTAAATCATCTATTTTTTTTTCAACAATCGATAAGTCAAACTTTCCTTCTGACTCGGAAGCTTCCAAAGCTCTAAAATTTGAGGTCATAGTTTTCTTTAAGTAATAAATCTATCTTTATTAAATATGTCTAATACTTTGTATACGCTTTTTTCAACTATTGCTTCAATAGCAGTACTAAATCTAGCCGTAAGAGGTTTCTTTTTAAAGTACTCAATTTCTAACAATTTAAATTTACTTGCTAGCTTTAAAAGATAATCATCTGAAGTCCCTATTTCATCGATTAAACCAAGTTTTACCGCTTTGTCACCCTGCCATACCTCTCCTGTAGATACTTTGGCTACCTTGATTTTAGGTCTATTTTCTTTAACAAAGTCTTTAAACACTACGTGCAAGTCTTCTAATTCTGAAATAAATTTTTCTCTTCCCTGTTTAGTGTTTTTTCCTAAAGTAGTTAAGGTTCTTTTAAACTTTCCAGCTGTATGCATTTCTATATCTATATCTAATTTCTTAAGTAATCTGTGAAAATTTGGTAACTGAGCAATCACACCAATTGATCCTACGATAGCCCAGGGAGCTGCAACTATCTTAGTCGCAACGCAGGACATTAAATACCCCCCACTTGCAGCTATTTTATCTATGCAAACAGTAAGTTTAATTTTATTGTCTACAAGCCTCTTCAATTCTGCTGCACATAAACCATACGCATAAGCAGAACCACCTCCGCTCTCTACCTTTAAAACTACTTCCTTGCATTTAACTTCGGAAGCAATGATCGCATTGATCTCTTGTTTGAGTTTATCAACGGCACTAGCTTGTAGATCCCCTTTAAAATCTAAAACATAAATTATTTCTTTAGGCTTACCTTTAATTGCCTTCTTTTTTTTCTTCTTCCTTTCCTTTAAGAAACTTTTATATGCCTTAGGATCCATTTCTGCACTTTTTAAGGACACCCCAATTTCTTCTAATTTATCTGATAGATTTTTTACGATTATTCTGCCTTTATCAGTTTCTTTTTTATGCTTAGAAGAGCTAGCTATAATCATAATTGGGATGAGTATTACTGCTAAAACAGTAATCATCTTCAGTAGAAAGAATCCGTATGCTATAAGAAGATCAATCATAAATTATTTAGGAGCCATTCTTATACCACCATCTAAACGTATAGTCTCTCCGTTTAAAAATGGGTTTTCTACAATGTGCTTTACTAGAGATGCATATTCTTGAGGAAGGCCTAGTCTTTTAGGAAATTGGGTCATTTCAATAAGTGGGTTTCTAACTTGATCTGGGGCCATAGCCATCATTGGTGTATCAAATATTCCAGGTGCAATTGTGTTAACTCTAATTCCCATTCTTGCTAGATCTCTGGCTATTGGTAATGTCATTCCTACAACTCCTGCTTTACTAGCACTATAACCCGCTTGACCAATTTGACCGTCAAAGGCTGCTACAGAAGCAGTATTAATTATCACGCCACATTCTCCATCTTCCTCTGGTTCATTGTTTCCCATTTCAACAGCAGCTAATCTCAATACATTGAAAGTCCCTGTTAAATTAATATCTACTACCGTTTTGAAATATTGCAAAGGATGAGCACCATCTTTGCCAACTGTTTTGCTAGCACTTCCTATACCTGCACAATTTACAACAATGTGAATCTATCTTCATTTAAATCAACTAACATTATCTTAGATCCAGCAGCTAAGAGTTTTTCTGCTGTAGCTAAACCCAAGCCAGAAGCTCCTCCTGTAATAAGTGCAACTTTTCCTTTAATATCCATAAACTCTCCTGAAATTTCTTTTTAAGGGACGCGAATATTACACGATAAAGCATTCATTAAAAACTCTTCAAGTTTATTTTGCACCCTGAAACCTAGGTTTAAAGCCAAAACGCACCATTTAAATGCAAAAAAATATAAAAAAAGGGAAATAATTGGCATTAATCTTGCATAATATTAAGTGTTGAACTGTTATTTTTTTAGAAAGGAGAAGAAATGAATAAGATAAATAGAATAGTCTTGATATCTATACTGAGCTTGGGAGCGTTTTCTATAAGTGCAGCAGAAATAGAATCCAATTTTGCTTTAAGTAATGATTACATATGGCGAGGAATGACCCAAACTGATGAAGGTTTTGCTTATTCTGGAGGAGTTGATGTTACTGCCGAAAATGGTGCTTATGCAGGTATTTGGGGCTCTAAAGTAGACTTTGGTGCAGGTGATGATGCCAACATGGAAATAGATGCTTATTTTGGCTACACAGACGAAACAGCTCGTGGAGTTACCTTTGATGTAGGATATATGTCCTATAACTATCCCGGTGAAGCAGATTTGGACTTCGAAGAAATCTATGTCGGTGTAGGTTACAAATGGGTTGGAGTGACATTTTCTGAAGGGATGGATAAAGCTCCCGATAATGTTGAATGGTCAGTTAGTCTAGCTGATTCAGGCATTGGCATAACTTATGGCGATTACGACGGTGTCGGAAAATACACTCTCGTAAGTTATGATTTTACACAACAAATAGCTAACAGAGTCTCTATAGGTATAGGTCTAAGTGATTTTAATTCAGACGACGATAGTGGGCCTGGTGATGAAGATGGATTTGTAATTACCTTCTCAATGTAAATTACTTAAAGATAGAAATTTAAAAGGGGTTAGGTACCTAGGTATCTAACCTTTTTTTTAAGTTCTCTAAAGGAGCAGCATACATTTCTAAAGCTTTTTCTAAAGTAGTCTGATCTAAATCTTTAAACCTGTTTAAAAATAAATTCTCTTTTCCTTCAAAATTTATCTTTGTGTCTATCAAACCTAATGCATGAGCAGATATATAGTTGCTGGGCCATAATTTATAATTAGTAATAATCTCTCGATCGATTAGCTCAGCTAGATTTTCAATATCTTCTACACTTTCTGTAATATTTTTTCCTATGTGGAGGTGCACCCTACCCTTACTTTCTTTTATGCCTTTTACCAGTTCACTTAAATCTCTTTTATTATTTTCTTCATAAGATAAATCTTCCCAACCTTCCCATCCGATTGCTTTGGTAATATCTAGAGGGTCGTATTCATAAGATATAGAAACAGGGGTTAAATTTACTTGTTTTATCCAGCTATTTATTTCTAAGCTTTTTCTTTCTGCTAAATAAAGCATTTTAAGCACAGCAGGATCGGTGAAATCATTTCCATCAATAGCCCTGCCCTCTAACTGAGCAATCCATATGCTCTCTTTATCCTTATTTAAAGAATGATCAATGTACCTAGAAAGGTTGCTGAGTTTTTTTAAAGTCTCCTTAGCCCCTTTTATGTTCCTGTGTACTACAAAGCTTTTATTTAATCTCATTATTTTTTCAAAAAAGCTTGAATCAAGAAGATTATCTCCGATAGCTATTCTTACGGTTGGCATGCCTTCCAAGTACCTAGCAAAATTTAGAAATAGAGAGTCCAGAGCTATGTCTCTGTGATTAGAAATATACAAAGTTGGTTTTGTACTTAAGTTTTTAACACCGGAATAAGTAAAGCCATCCGTTGTTTTTTCAATCATCTGTCCAACATAGGGAGCTAAATTATCTTGAAAATCTTTAATACTCTTAGATCTACCAAAACTTTTTTTAAAGTTTCTTTTAAATAAAATAGAACTAAAACTTGGAATAAGATTCAGTAATGAAGGGTATATTTGATGGGAAATTACCTGGTGAAATACCTTGTCTTCAATTAGTGATTCTATTACATCTGCAACCTCTTCATCTAAATAAGGAGATATAGAACCAAAGTTGCTCTTAATGATGTTATTCAAGTTTTTATTTTGAACCTTAATATTGGAAGACTGATATTATTGTTAACTTAAAAATTGGTCAAACCTATTGGTATGAACTCAAAGGATATACACCCCTTCTTTCAAGATTTTAATTTTTTTAGCTTTGTCCATAGAGGCGGAGCGGAAGAAGCTTCAGAAAATACTTTAGAAGCTTTTAAGCACGCCTCAGATATGGGATTTGTTTTTATGGAAACCGATATTCAAGGAACCAAAGATGGCGAAGTTGTGGTTTTTCATGATTACGACCTAAGCAGAATGGCTGGAATAAACAAAAAAATTGAGGATTTAACCTTTAGAGAAGTTAAGCAAATCGAACTCATTGGTGGGGGCAGAATACCTTCTTTAGATGAATTGTTATCCACTTTCCCTCAACTTAGGTTCAATATAGATTTTAAAACTGAGAATTCGATTGAGTCAGGGGTTAATATTATTCTGAATCACAGTGCTCTCAACAGAGTCTGTTTAGCATCTTTTTCTACGTCCAGATTAAACAAGATTAGAAAATTAGCTGGTCCTAACTGCTGTTCTTCAATGGGACAATTAGAAATAGTCTATTTACTGTTGAAAAGCAGACACTTGCCATTTCCTAAGGTTAAGGGGCATTGTGCTCAAGTTCCACCATCTCAATGGGCAATTCCAATAGTTACCAAAAAGTTTATTGATTATGCACATAAAAAAAATAAATTTGTGCATGTTTGGACTATAGACAAGAAATCTGAAATGGAGGAATTAATAGAGCTTGGAGTGGATGGTCTTATGACAGATAAACCTACTACCTTGATGGAAGTAATCAGAGAAAGAAATTTAATCTAGTTTTTATCGGGAACCATCCAAAGAAGTATAAGCCCTGGAATAAATAAAATTAATAAACTTAGGATGCCATAACTAGGACTTCCAGTCACAAGCGCTATTCCTGAAACCATAAAAGGACCTATAAAAACTGAAGACTTCCCAATGAAGTTATAGAATCCAAAAAATTCAGCTGCTTTGTTTGTAGGTATTAAAGTGCTAAAGAAAGATCTACTTATAGCCTGAACCCCTCCTTGCACTAATCCAACAACACATGCTACGACATAAAATTCCAGTGCCGTATCCATCTGAGAGCTAAATAACACTACAAATATATAAACGATAATGGCAAAAGATAGAGAATACTTATAACCAAACTTATCTGCGTAATAACCAAATACTAGAGTAGCTGGAAAACCAACAAACTGAGTAAGTAGTAATGCTTGAATCATGGAAGTGGCTGATAGACCAATATCAGATCCATAGGATGTAGCCATCCTAATAATTGTGTCTACCCCATCCATATACAAGAAATATGCCAAAAGGAAGATTACTGCACTTTTATATTCTTTAATCGACCCAGCAGTATTTAGAAGGCTACTAAAAGCTTCAGTAATTATTCTGTTTACAGATTTACCCGAACTACTTTGCGTTGGTTCTTTTACATTTAAGTAGATAGGTAATGAAAAAATAAACCACCATAAGGCTACGGACATGAATGACCATAAAACTGCGTCGATTTGACTTTCTAGACCGAACCAATTCGGGTAAAGAAACATGATCACATTAAGAAGGAAGAGAATACCCCCTCCCAGATAACCTAACGAGAAACCAAGGGCAGAAGTACGGTTTCTTTCTTCTTCTTTAGAAACAGTAACTAAAAGGGAATCATAAAAAACATTTGCCCCGGAAAAACCTATCACACCTAAACCATAAAAAATTACAGCTAATTTCCAAGAACTGTCAGGGATAAAGAATAAGTAGCCGGTAGTGATAATTCCTAAAAAGGCAAAACTAAACAAAAACTTTCTTTTTGAATCTCCGGCATCAGCAAAAGCTCCTAAAACAGGAGCACTAAAGGCAATTAATAGTCCCACTAAAGAATTGACCGAACCAATAGCAAACGTACTTTCAGCATCAGAAAGGTCCGAAGCCCAATAGCTTTTAAAGAAGATCGGAAAAAACCCTGCCATTACAGTAGTAGCAAATGCAGAATTGGCCCAGTCATACAGAGCCCAACTCCATGCTGACTTATTTAATTTCTTTGACGTAGGTTCCATTAATATTAATAATGCTACTTTTTAATTAGGTAATTCATATGCAAGAAGACAAAAAGACAATAATCACCTTAGGGATTTTCTTTGCACTTATTAGTGTGGTGGTTGTTCTTCAAATTATCCTGGCTATCTATCTACAGACAGTTAATTAAAATAATTAAAGATTAGTCATACATATTTGCAGAATCTTTCAACGTACGTTCCATTCCTTCAATTAAATCAGCCATAATCTCTTCAGCCGGTCTTACGGACTTAATCATCCCTATTCCTTGTCCTGCAAAACCTGGGTTTATATCTTGCCTTTGGTCTTTATTAGCAGACTGTAATACAGGACCTGCAACTCCTGATTGAAAGGGCATTGGAAGTGGATCAAGCTCAGATCTTTCCCAAAAATCGGTCCAAGCACTTCTTATAATTCTTGCGGGTTTGCCTGTAACTGATCTAGAAATAACAGTGCCTTCTTCAGTGGAATCAATTATTGCTTGTTTTTGATGATCAAAAATATCTGCTTCTTCAGACGCTAAAAAAGCAGATCCTATCCAAGCACCTTCTGCACCCAACATGAAAGCAGCTGCTATTCCTCTTCCATCGCTTATACCACCGGCTCCTAATACTGGTGTTCCATTTGCGGCATCTACAACTTGTGGAATTAATGCCATTGACCCTACTGGTGAGTTGTGTCCACCAGCATCATGGCCTTGTGCCACTATTGCATCAACACCAGCAGAAGAAACTTTAACGGTATGTCTTACAGCACCAACCACTGTCATCACTTTAGTTCCATTAGCTCTTAGTCTCTCCATCCAAGGTGCAGGATTGCCAAGTCCAGCTGCATAAACTGGTACTTTTTCTTCAATTACTACTTCCATTTGTGCTTCGAAGAATTCTTTGGTAAAAAATCCTAAATTGTCTTCTTCATCAACTTGGCGGTCCAATTCAACCATCTTTAGTCCATGTTCGTTCATAAAGTCTTTCGCCATTTTTTGATACTCTGCCAAAAGCTCAGCCGGATCTTTACCATCATTTTGCTTAAGATTACCGCCACTTCGAACTGACATGGGAAGCAGAGTATCTATGCCAAAAGGTTTATCTGTTAATTCTTTGGTTTCTTTAATCCATCTTCTCATTTGATTTGGGGTACAGGCAGCAGCCCCTAATACTCCTAGGCCTCCTGCATTGGATACTGCAGCGGCTAATTTCGGACAAGCCGCACCCCCCATACCTGCTAAGAAGATCGGGTAATCAATTCCGAAAGTTTGACAAATTCTGTTATTCTTCATCAGTAAGGTTTCCTTATATAATTACTTATTACTTACATAGTACTACACAAGAAAGGGAGGTAAAAAATGAATTCAAGAATATGTGAAATGCTGGATATAGAGTTTCCTTTGGTTGCTTTCACGCATTGCAGAGACGTTGTGGTTGCAGTATCAAAAGCTGGGGGTTGTGGTGTTTTAGGAGCGGTTGGCATGTCCCCTGAGATATTGGAACAAGAATTAAAATGGATTGATGACCATATAGAT
>LULX01000173.1_pt1 | contig 17790 bp, 17 predicted proteins | sample 729511 | NCBI WGS metagenome assembly LULX01 (sample SAMN03860278, study PRJNA289734) | marine metagenome | biome: seawater column; feature: ocean; material: water; isolation source: Red Sea water column Station 91 - depth 500m | place: Saudi Arabia: Red Sea | collected 2011-10-15 | depth 500 m
TCTCCCCACCAAGGCATCACGAGCTTGATACAGTGTGAGGTTTCAGCCTGGGTAGCTCAGGGGGAGAGCGTTTCCTTGGTAAGGAAAAGGGGAAGTATGTAAGAATTATCATTTATGAGAGACACGATCCAATTAGAATGTACTGAATGCAAGCGCAGAAATTATACTGCATCACGAAACAAAAAATTAAAAACTGAGCGTATGGAGGTACGAAAGTATTGCAGATGGGATCGCAAACATACTTTACATAAGGAAACTAAATAATTTTATAACAATAATTTCATAGTCCTGAAAGGGCAGTAGCTCAGTTGGTAGAGCATCGGTCTCCAAAACCGAAGGTCGCAGGTTCGACCCCTGTCTGCCCTGCCAAAGTTAATGACAAGACCATAACCAGACAGTTCAGATAGCAAAACATTGGTAGGTCGCATTATGGAATGTTTTATAATTTAAGATAAATCCTAATTATGTTCAAAAGGATAAAGCAGTTTTTTAAAGATGTTATTGCGGAATTTAAGCGGGTGCAGTGGCCTACTCGCGAAGCGACCATCAAATCTACAACCGTGGTAGTCTGTGTCTCTTTGGCTGTGGCCCTATATTTGGGAATTGCTGATTTAGGACTTTCAGACATCATGCAATTTGTCATTGCCGGATAATACTGGAAGAACAAATGGGATCCAACATGGTTATGGAAGAACAAAAAGAGACTGTAGCAGCAACTGATATTTCTTTAGAAAAGCAGGAGGAAAATATCCAGGAAATTAGTGCAGTTGATGCTGGTTTGGAAGATATTGATGAAGAGGCAAAAGAAGAATCTGTTCAAGAAGAAAATACTAATGATCAGCAGGATAATAATCTAATTGGTCAAGAAGACAGTTCCAAGGAAAATATAGGTATTGAAGTGCAGGATGCAGTTGATCAAACAGCAGATGTTTCTGTCATTGAAAATAATGCATTAGAGGAAGAACAATCTGAGGAAACAGAACCACAAAAAACTCAAAATCCGAATGCCAAATGGTACATTCTTCAAGCGTACTCTGGATACGAAGGACGTGTTGAACAGACAATAAATGAGAAATTAAAAATTGAAGGTCTAGAGCACTTGGTGGATGAAATTTTCATTCCTTCAGAGGACATCATTCGCACTAAGGATGGGCAGAAACGTAAAGTAAATCAAAAATATTTTCCAGGATATGTTTTGGTACGAATGGAATTGACACCGGAATTGTGGCACTTGTTGATGGATATCAATCGTGTTTCAGGTTTTATCGGTGGCACACAAAAAAATCCGCTCCCTCTGGATGAACATGAACTTGAAAATATCCGCTCCCAGATCAGCGAAGGTTCACAGCAAAAAGCAATAGAAGATGAATTTACCATTGGGCAAAAGGTGACAATCACAGAAGGATCATTTGGGAATTTCAGTGGAATTATCGATGAAATTAATCAGGAGCGCAGGAAATTGAAGGTACTTGTAAGTATCTTTGGCCGTCCAACTCCAGTAGAGGTAGAGTTTGATAAAGTAAAACACGTTTTAGAGTAAAAAAATATGGCAAAAGAAATTTCATCATTCATAAAGCTTCAGATTCCAGCAGGAAAAGCTAATCCTTCTCCACCGATAGGTCCTGCCTTGGGTCAGCATGGGGTCAACATCATGGAGTTTTGCAAAGCCTTTAATGCGCAAACACAGGGAAAGGATACCATTATTCCAGTAGTGATCACAGTTTTCAATGATCGCTCTTTTACCTTTATCACCAAGACTCCACCTGCAGCAGTGCTGATCAAACAGGCACTCAAACTAGACAAAGGATCATCTACTCCGAATGTAGATAAAGTAGGCACCCTCAGCAAGGAGCAGATAGAGGGTATTGCAAAACAAAAGATGCCGGACTTAAATTGTTACAACCTGGATGCCGCTGTAAAGTCGGTGGCAGGTACAGCCAGGAGTATGGGTGTTTTAACAAAGGGAATATGAGAAATAAAAATAAAAGATCAAAGATAATTCAAGACAAAGTTGAACATGAAAAAATTTATGCTTTGTCAGAAGCTATAGATTTACTGAAAGAGATCAAAGCAACAAAATTTGATGAGAGCATAGAAGTCGCATTGCGGCTTGGTGTTGACACACGCAAGGCCGATCAAATGGTGAGAGGAACTTGTTTGATGCCTAATGGTCTGGGGAAGGAAGTTCGCGTGCTTGTTTTTGCCAAGGGTGAAAAAGCAATCGCGGCACAGGAAGCCGGCGCCGACTATGTGGGGGGTGAGGATTTTGCTAAAAAAATACAGGAAGGCTGGCTTGAATTTGATCGTGTAGTAGCAACACCTGATATGATGGCAGTTGTGGGCAGGATAGGAAAAATACTGGGACCAAGAGGACTTATGCCAAATCCCAAAGTTGGTACAGTAACGTTTGAAGTTGAGACTGTCATCAAAAATGTTAAAGCCGGTCAAGTGGAATTTCGCGCTGATAAACAAGGTAATCTCCACGCTCCAGTTGGGAAGATTTCATTTGATACAGAAAAGCTTTGCGAGAATGTAAGTACTCTGGTTGACACGGTAAAAAGATTAAAACCATCATCTTCAAAGGGTATTTATCTAAGGAATTTTTGCGTTAGTTCTACAATGGGTCCAGGCATTAAAGTGGATCCACTAACAGCATAACTGAACAATACTTTTTTTATAGTCTGAGACAGTAGGGGCCATCCGGCTTAATACAATCCCTGCCGAGACACCACTTCCGTAAGTAGCACAGCAGCTTGAAGCTGTGTTCCTTCCACTGTCTTGCAGACTAATTTTTAATTACTAATTTCGGTTTTCGTAGGGACATTGATTTTCATGCTGTTATCAACACAGGCAAATTGAATGTCATTATTGCCTGACAAATCCGAATTTTGATTGCAATTATTTGATTTTAATCTGGGAGGTATCTTGGAAAGAAGACAAAAAGAAGCTCAGGTTCAAGAGCTTAACTCAATCTTTAAAAAAATGACTGCCGGTATACTCATTGATTATCGTGGTATTGAGGCAAATCAGGTTGTGGAGCTTCGCAAGAAGCTTAATGAATCTTCATCCACAATGAAAGTTATAAAAAACACTTTGGCACGTATTGCCGCCAACGATACTCCGTTTGCTGATCTTGCAGATCAGTTTACTAAAACGCGTGCGCTTGTGTATAGTGACGGAGATCCTGTAGAACAGGCAAAAGTTTTGTCGGCGGAAGCAAAAAATATTGAAAATTTAAAAATATTAGCTGGGATTCTTGTTGGTGAAGGTAAGACAAGTATTCTCGATTCCAGTCAAGTGGATGCATTATCCAAATTACCTTCAAGAGAAGAGCTTCTGGTAAAATTATTGTTTCTGCTACAAGCTCCGGCAACTCAATTTGTTCGTACACTTAACGCAGTCCCGGTGCAATTTGTTCGTACTTTGGCTGCAGTCCGGGATAGCAAATCATAATCCGGGAAATTAACGTTCCTCCTTATGCTAATAAAGGAGGATAACAATAATAATCATTTGAGGAAAAATGGCAAATATCACAAAAGATCAAGTAATTGATTTCATCGCAAACATGTCCGTACTGGAAATGTCTGAGCTGGTCAAAGAAATGGAAGAAAAATTTGGTGTCAGCGCCGCCGCTGCCGCAGTAGCAGCGCCTGCTGCTGCAGGAAGTGCTGACGGTGCCGCTCCAGCAGAGGAAAAAACCGAATTTGACGTAATTTTAACCAGCATTGGTGAAAAGAAAATCAATGTTATTAAAGAAGTCCGCAGCATCACCGGATTAGGACTTAAAGAAGCAAAAGAAGCAGTTGAGTCTGCACCTAAAGCGATTAAGGAGGGTGTGTCCAAGGAAGAAGCGGAAGAAGTCAAACAGAAACTTGAAGAAGCCGGAGCCGGCGTAGAGCTCAAGTAGATATAATTTTTCGTGCCCCTTTCTGGGGCACGTGCCTCTCTTTTTTCAGTACCTGATTTTCCCACCACTGAAAATTCATGTTACTTTTTTTACTCCATTCAAATCATAGCTTTTGACTGGGTGAATTATGTCGAGTCTAATTTCACGCTGGACAGTTTTGGTCTGGGATTTTAGGCTGGTATAACTTTCTCCAATCACATTTTAACAATAGCTTCCAATGAAATTCTCACTTTTGTCCTACGAAGAATACTTCTCCCAGTCTGCAGAAACGCGTATGACTCATTATCAAAAAGACGGTCGTATGCAGCATGTGATGCTCTCACATCAATTTTCAATTCAGTTGCTGGAAGAATTATTTGACATTGCTGACCGTGTAAAAGAAATGACGCGTAAACCAAATGGTATAGAATTCTTAAAATCATTATTGAGTCACAAAAAGGCAATGTTGTATTTTACTCAACCTTCAACCAGAACTTTTCTGTCTTTTTTAACCGCCTGTCAAATGGTCGGAATGGACACAGGAGAAGTGAGGGATCCATCATTATCATCTGAATATAAAGGGGAAAGTCAGGAGGACGGAGTAAGGGTTTTCAGCAGCTATTTTGACCTGATTATCATGCGTGATCCTAAACCCGGATTTTGTGAATATATGGCATATTTGCTTGATAATACCGGCCGTAGTGTACCTATTTTAAATGGCGGCAGTGGAAAAGATCAGCATCCAACTCAGGCTTTGTTGGATCTCTACACCATACACCGCTCATTTCAACAAAAAGGGGGGATTGGGAAAAAACGATATGCGTTTGTGGGTGATCTACTGCGAGGCCGTGCAGTACGATCTTCTGTGATGCTTTTAAGTCAATTTAAAGATGTGGAGATGGATTTTGTTGCACCATCGTCATTTCAGATTGCAGCGGATTTGGAAGAATTCTTACTTTCTCAAGGAATAACGATAAATAAAACGGATGATCTGGATAGCGTGCTTTCAGATGTGAATTGCGTTTATATGACAAGAATCCAGGATGAGTATGATCTTTCTGGGGAGTCAAACCTGATTGATTATTCACAATATAGCCTTACACCTGAAAATGTGAGTTTGATGAAATCAGATGCTATTATTTTACATCCTTTACCAAGGCGAAACGAAATTTCTCCCAAAGTGGATGCTGACCCACGGGCCATGTACTGGCGCCAATTGCGCAATGGAGTTTATGTCAGAGCGGCACTGCTGCTTTATGTGTTCAATGTTGCATATAGGCTGGATGAGTATTAAAATGACTAATGATACAGTCAGACAGTAAGATACTGTAATATGCAAAAAGATTTTTTATTAATTTTTTAAGCATGTCCAACCAAAAATTTCTTTCAACAAATGTTGCCGCCGTGCTTGTCTATGGTCGGCCGCCGATGGTGTTTGCCGGAATGTTATGTGCTATTGGAGTTATGCTGGATTACAATCCGTTAATTTATTACAGCGGAGTTATATTCCTGCTTGCCGCGATGATTCTTGATTTAATTGACGGCTGGTTCGCTGCACGATTTCGGCCGCAGGCAAAATTGGCTCATTTGGCCGACCGGATAATGGACAAAGTAGTGTACGCCATGGTTTTTCCCATGGTTGCAGTTGGCATGATGTGGCGCTATCAGTCTTTACCGGAAAGTGCCAATTTACGTTTGGAAATGCTGCATGTGGTGTTTGTGTTTGTGCTGTGCGTGACTGTTTTAATGCGGGATAATTTCGCTCATTTCATGCGCAATTTTTCGCTCCGTAAAGGCGGAGAAGAGGAAATGAAAGAAGTCACCCGGTTAAGGACTATGGTTGCAGCCCCGGTAGGAGTTGTGCTCTACATTCACGCTTTCTACATACCAGGAGGTCCGGATTCTTCACTTTATACATGGATGAGCTGGCTGGGTTCAATTCCGATTCAGCAGCTATTCTTCCTGGAAATTCTGTTTCTAATTATCAATTTCGGCTCGATTGCCGGTTATTGTCGAAAATACGGTACAGCCTGCCTGGACGATCTTTGTTTGAATGATGAAGTTTTACGACGCCGAATATTGGCAGTCTTTCCAAATGCTTTAACTGTTATGAACGCCTTGATGGGAGTTTTAGCAATGCTATTTGCATACAGGGGGAGAATTCAGGAAGCCTATCTGATTCTGCTTGGAGCAGGATTTTTCGATAAAATTGACGGAGCGGTTGCAAGAAAACTTGGTCTCACTACTCCTCTTCCATCAGCAAAACCCAGAAAATATAATATAACGTTAGGCGGTGTTCTTGATGATGTTTCAGATACAGTCAGTTTTTGCATCGCGCCCGCAGTGATATTTTATATGTTAATGGTGCAAGTTACTGATCAGTCCATCCAGGGGCTTCCTTATGGATGGGTTGCTATTCTCTACGTGATGTTAGGTGTCACAAGATTGGTATTCTTTATATTGGATCAAAACAGCATACCAGGATTTTTTAAGGGGATTCCTGTTCCAGGAGCAGCCCTATTGGCAGCGTCACCCTTCATTATGCTAGGAAAGGCTCTTGAAACGAATTCACCGGAAATTGTTTTCTGGTCAAAATTTTGTTTTTTCCTGATGATTTTTGCGGCAATCCTGATGATCAGTTTCCCTATTCACTACATTCATATCGGCCGTTTAATGGGGCGCAGCAGAAAATTTCTTATTTTCACAATCTGTCTTATAATTGGTTTTGCTTTCACCCCATATTTCGGACATGTAGCACTGATTTACCTCTTTTTATACGTTTTGTCTCCACTGTACACATGGCGAATTACTCCGGAACTTGCTTCCAGGGAGCACCGGGAAAAACCGTCTACCTCTTGATCAGCACCAATGCAGGAACATTCTCTGGACACTGAGTCCACCGAAATTCCGGATGATTCTAAAGAACGAATGGTTGCTCCGGAACCTCAGTTAGGTGAGCAATATGATCAGTCTTTACGTCCGGAACGTCTCCGTGACTATGTTGGACAGAAAGAAATTAAGGAAAATCTTGAAGTATTTATTGGTGCAGCAAAAAAACGCGGTCATGCTTTGGATCATGTACTTTTAAGTGGACCGCCAGGATTGGGGAAAACCACTCTTGCAAACATTTTTGCTCGAGAGATGGGGGTTCAACTTCGATCCACTTCCGGACCGGTGATTGAGCGACAGGGAGATTTGGCTGCAATTCTGACAAACCTTGAATCCGGAACAATTATGTTCATAGACGAAATTCACCGGATGAACAGGGTAGTGGAAGAAGTGCTTTATGGCGCAATGGAAGATTTCACTCTTGATATCATTATCGGGGAGGGGCCAGGAGCACGCACAGTAAAAATTGATTTACCGCATTTTACTTTAGTTGGCGCAACAACAAGAGCAGGTCTACTGACTTCACCATTGAGGGAACGTTTTGGGATTCAGTTCAGACTTAACTTTTATGAACCTGAAGAGTTGAAATTGATAATTTTGCGTGCAGCATCTTTGCTTGGAATTGAAATTGTGGAAGAAGCTTCTCTGGAGCTTGCACGCAGAGCAAGAGGCACTCCCCGCATAGCAAATCGTCTGCTTAAACGCTGCCGGGATTTTGCAGATATGGAAACTTCTGGAGTGATTACTTTGACACTGGTTGAACGGAGTTTAGACAAAATGAGAATTGATTTGGAAGGACTTGATCAAATGGACCGCCGTATCCTTGAAGCAATTATTGAAAAATTCGGCGGTGGTCCGGTAGGATTGAACACTCTTTCTGCCACAGTATCTGAGGAAAAAGACACAATTGAAGATGTTTATGAACCTTATTTACTGCTCAAGGGTTTTTTGCAGCGTACATCACGAGGCAGAATTGCCACTGAAAAAGCCTATGAACATCTGGGAGCTTCAGTAAACACGCAAACTCAGGCAAAACTTTTTTAGAAAGAATCCTTATTAAAATCATCCTCAAACGCACTGAGAAATATTTAATATAGTAAGTTTCTCTTTGCTGCTTTTATATTTTTCAGAAGTAAGCTGTTACTGAATTATATTCATGGACACTAATTTCACACCAATAGAAAACTACCCTTTCCTCTCCAGGTTTCTCTTGTCTGAAGATTACAAGAAACATCAGGAACATAGAGATGCTTTGCTTAAACAACTTGATGAAAGATGGCAGCGAAATAAAATCAAAGTAAAGCAAACTCAAGAATATCTTGCAGCCCGCGAAAAAGTATTTGCAGATGTTATTTCTGAATATTATCAGGATCAGTATAAAATTCTTGTTGAAGAAAGCCTGAACATTGAAAACTCTTTTGAGATTCTCTCACAAAATACACGTCTCCTTGACAGCATCATAAAGACTGCTTTTGAATATGCTATTACAGATCTTCAAATTCTGAAGGAAAGGATTAATGCAGATCTGAAGAAAGAGTATCAATTCGCTAAAAAATCTCTGCCGAATAAGAAAAAGAAGCTTGACCACACAAGAGATGAAATTAAAAAGATTGAATCGAATCAGGATGATCCTGATCAAAGGCAGATGTTTAAATATTACAGAAATATTGAGGCAGATTTAACAAATGAAATAGAAAAGCAAAATGAAAGGTTGAAGGAGCTTAAAGTACAACTGCCGCAGATCTCCAAATCAACTCTCGAACGTGAGTTCTTACTCAATCATTTTGTAATCTTTGCAAGAGGAGGATATGGGCGGGCTGAACTTAGTTTCGCCTCAGATAAGGATCTTGGATATTGCCTGGATACTCAACAACTGAATGCTGCTGAAGCAGAAATTTGCAGGCAATTTATTGTTCATATTGAGCATCTGCTTCGCAAAGCAGGGATAGAGACTGCACACCAATATTTCGAACTTAACGAAGACTTATCTCGTTTTAAAGATCCATCTACAATACACACAATCCCTTCAATCCTGGAAAGCCGTGTTTTGCTGGGCAGTAAAAATCTAGTCAATGCCTTGAAACGTAGATTTTTTCAGATTTTGCCTTATGAAGCCTTTGTATTGAGTCAGATTCGTGAATACGATGAACGTACTGTTCCAGACCTCAATCAAATGAATCTAAAAGAAGATAAGGGAGGCTTACGTTCTCTGCAAATCCCCCTCTGGCTTACGGCCGCAACATTTGGTGTGTTTCCCAGCCAAACCGCAGAAATGCTGGCCCTGCTGATCCAGAAGAGAATTATTTCTCCCAGACAGGGATTTAAGCTTTGTCAGGCACTTGAATTCTTCTATGACTTACGCAACTTTTCTGCAACGGCAAAAAAGTTTCATTTTGATGATGAGGCACGGGAAAGCGGACTTTCTGATTTTGAAATTCAACCTAACATGATAAATGATGCTACAGAACGTCTTTATTTGCTGAAAAAAAACCGTTTTCAAAGCATTGATGATTTTGACCGGTATCGTCTGCAAATGTTGAATTACATTGAATATTTTTCACAGGCAATTTTGCAGCGTTTGCTTGATCGCACTATTGTGAGAACTTTCTCAAATTTTCAGGTTGTGGTCCATCTTGGTAAGCGACTTATTATGGAAGTTAACGCACTGGAAGGTTTGCCACAAGTTCCGATATCCCTGATATTTAATGACCCGTGTGCTTTACTGGAGCTGTTTGAATATGTAGGTCAATCAGATTACGATTTATCTTTTGACCTCAAGGATGAGATGGCGGACTTGATTAGAATTTTAACTCCAGATGTTATTGAAGCCAACAGAACTAATATTGCGGAGTGCTTCAGCATAATTATGCTTGCTCCGTTTGCAGCAAATACATTCCGTATAATGTTTGAAATATGTGAACCGATTAATGAAGATAATCAACCACATACTTTGATAGGTTGTTTCATTCCGGAAACAAACAAAATGCGTTTTTTACTGCGGAACCTTGCTGATCACCAACATCCTGTTTGTACACATACACTTAATGCCTTGGATAAATCTCAGAGGGAACTTGACAGGCTGAAAAAGGATTATCAGGAGTTACATCAATATCTTGAACCAAAACATATAATTGCTCTCAAATGGGGTGTGCTTTTCCATGATTTGGGAAAGATTGATCCTCATGCTGATCATGAAGTTTCTGGGACATCGGTTGCTGTTAAAGCTTTAGAGAAAATCGGTTATCAGGACCAGGAATTATTTACATTGGTTTCTCTTCTGATAGTACATCACTCAACAGTGGTGCAGCTCAGTAGAACATCAGCTTATTTTGACCAGGCGCTTCAGAACTTTTTTGAGATTGCCGACCGTAACTTAATAAATATTATATTGATTTTCCTTTGTAATATTTCAGATTTTAGTTCTGTAAACGAAAGCAATGCACGCTCTACACGGGGATTGAGAGCTTTTTTTGATGAAACATATCGTGTTTTTGCAGAAATGAGATCCTCTAAACTGCCTGAGGAATCAATGGAATTCATCAACACATACCTGGATATCAAGAAAAATGATTTGGAGTCAGATACACGTATTGATTTATTAATAAACAGGAGCCTGCGTAACAATCTTGAATCAGTTCTGTTTACACCATTAGAGAAAATCAATACTGAAGAGAGAAAAAATCTGCAAAAATCAGAAGACGAATTACATATTTTGTGGCGTGACCTCAAGTTAGGTTCACTGGATAAGATTGGTACTGATCAAACAACTGATAAATTCATTAGAACGATACGGCAGTCAATCAGTAAGAAAACTTTGGAGTCTCTTACGGAGCGTTATAACCCAATGATTAACTGGTTTTTTGCCGCGTTTCCAAATCGATTCCTTCTCAGCTCACCACCGGGAATGCTTGCCGAAAATTTATCAATTTTCAACAAGCTTGATCGGTCAGCGATTGTAAATGTGATTACTAACGCAAAGGGAAAACTTAATGGGCTTTTAATTTATGTTCACGATCAGCCTCAAATTCACAGCCGGATTGCTTACACCTTAAAATTAAAGCACATCAACATTGAGTCAGCAAAGATAAATCAAATTCAATTCACAAGCGGTCAAGCAGCTTTTTGTTACTATCTCAAAGTGTCAAGAAGTGATGAGGATAATGTGATTTTCCCACGTGAACTGGAAACATCCATCAAAAGTAATACTCTCCCTTCTTTGAATTTTACGTCACAAACTTTTCTTTACAACACCAAACTACATCTTGAGTACCTGGAAGATGACAAAAAAGGTTACGTTGTCAGGGAAACAAACAATAAAGCTTCAGGAGATTTCCCCGTTTGGAACAGCAAATCCCTGGACAAAACAGAATTTTCCAGACAAGACAAAAATTATCTCCGCATCAAAATTACAGCAGAAGACGCGCCGATGGTATATTATAAAATGGTCAGCGCCTTTGATCATGTACAGGTGCCGATCCAGCAAGCTGTAATCACCACGATAGGACATCAGGTTATAGATACATTCTATATCACTCCATCTGATCACAAAAAAATTGTAAAATCAGATTTTGAAGAATCACTCAAACAAGTACTTATGAGTCCTTCAGAGATTTGAAATCACAATTTGCACAAATGTGATTAAAAAACTTGACTGTTAAACTGATTGTGTTAGTCTTTTTCGTACTTTGTATCAAGATGGCACTGAGGGATCTGGCCCGTTGAAGTGTTGAGCATCCTTTTTCAGCATAAAGGTGCTAATGCCAGCCCAACCGGAAATTTCGGTGGGAGTCGATGCGACTCGATTCGAGTAAAGTGCTGGACTACCTCAATTGTGGCCTGCCCTTATTAATTCTCGTCTATAAAGTCTTCTTGAACAGTATACTTTGATCGGGTTCATTGCTTGATTTGATTCTAAAAGCACTGATCGGAGTAAAACGGCTAATCTGATAAATTTGTTATTTTACTGAGAACAACATATGACCCTAATTGTTAGTCCTGACTATCACGCAGTTCCCATTCTGGAAAAAAACGGTATCCGCTGGATTCCGCCCTCCCAGGCAAAACGACAGGATATTCGTCCACTGAGGATTGGAATCCTGAATATAATGCCGCTTGGAGAAAAATATGAATTTAATATTCTCCATCCATTGGGGCTTTCTGTACTGCAATTAGAACCAATCTGGATTCGGCTGGAATCTCATAATTACAAAACATGGGAGCAGAATCATGTTCACGATATTTATCAAACATATGAACAGGCGACATCTGAGCAAAAACTTGATGGATTGATCCTGACAGGCGCGCCAGTGGAGACAATTGATTTTGAAGAAGTTCACTATTGGAAAGAAATCAAAAATATTTTAGCTGACGCGCGTCAAAATATCCCAAGCACACTTGGGCTTTGCTGGGCAGGTTTTGTGATGGCCTATTTGGAAGGAGTAAATAAGCTGAATTATGAACAAAAACTATTTGGGGTTTTTGAGTTGAAAAATCTTGATCCAGGACATCCTATCATTGGAGAGTTGGATGATGAATTTTATTGCCCGCAAAGTCGACATGCAGGACTTCCGGATGAAGCAATGGAGACAGCTTCAGATGAGGGACGCCTGAAATTACTGGCCTACGGAGCAGAAGCGGGTTATACTATTTTTTCCACTGCTGATGACCGTTTCATTGCTCATACAGGACATCCAGAATACAACGCGACTAGACTTGCGGATGAAGCAAAACGTGATGAGCATAACCCCGCGGTCCTGCCACCGGAAAATTTTGATTTTAATAATCCTCTCAATCGCTGGCGTTCGCATCGCAACATATTTTTCACTCAATGGGTACGTTATTGTTATCTAAGTGTCAGTACACAGGATATGACGGTTGCCCCGAAATTAATGGTGTCCAGCAAAGATTCAGCTTAAACTAAAATATTGGTTTTATTGATGCAGCAGATACAGGTCAAATTCTGACAGCCAAATTATTCAAATCATGACTTATAATTCCACATCAAAAAAGAAAAATGAGTGAAAAAGACAATGAACCGCCTAAATGGTTAAAAACATTATTTTCCACACAAGGCATTTTAACCGTAATTTTGTTATTAGGGATTTACTGGGTTTTTTTTGGGGAAGAAAAAAGTCGTGAGTCTTCAGGCTTCAGGTATTCTGCTCAAAATATTCCAATTGGAGTCAGTGATCAATTGAATCTTGAAGCAATCGAAAAACTGGGGATTGATTTGACAGAACATCTTGATCCGAAACTGATTCCGGCGATCACATCTGAAGCCCTGAGAGAAACTTCACAGGCGAATGTCTCTGAAGAAAGTTTTTTGCCTACACTGGTTAATAAAATATCAAATAAAATAAGAGACATAAGCACTATTGACCTGAATGAAGACGGAATAGCAGACCCTGTTTTGATAGTACCTCAAACAGAAACAGGCGATTCTGATTTTCTTGTATTCTCAATTTTAGTTCCGGATCCAAGTGAGGTCAGCACTCTTCCTGCCGGATCAGATCAGCAGGCATGGAGAGATATTGCGGAAAACAAATCGATCGAAATCATGACAGCTTCAGTAGTCCGTGGTTCTGGAAACGAGCTAAACATGCAGTCCGCGCCTAATCCACAGATGTATCAATCAGCAGGCGCACCTTATCCACCTTATTATGGTACAGGATATAGCATGACCAGTCTGTTAATGACGTCCATGATGATGTCAATGCTCTTTCGCCCACCTTATATCTGGGGAGGTGGTTTTGGTTATGGTTACGGATATGGCGGCCCAATGGCAGTAAGTTCTGTGCAGAATCGTCGCGGTACGGCTGCATCGTCATTAAAAAAAGCTGCTCCATCACACTCTGCCGCAAAGACGACTGGCGGAAGAAGTGTTTCATCCAACAAATTTCGTTCAACATCAAAAAAATCACTGAACAATATTAAAAGCACCAAGTTCCGCTCAGCAAACAGAAAAGCCACTGGTTCCGGATTTGGCAACAGCCGTTCTTTTCAAAGAAAGTCTGGTGTTGCAAAAACAAGAAGGCTTATGCCAAGGAAAAGATCTCTTTTTGGTGGAGGCAGACGTATGAGAGGATTTGGATTTGGAGGGTTTGGAAGAAGAAGACGTTGATAATATTTCAGAAACAGATTTATTCAGTTACATTCTTAACTGCACAATCTAAGAAGGTTCGTTAATTTCCCATTCCAGCTGATTAATTTCATAGGCTTCTGTATCCATCTGTGAAACATCGGGTTTGCTGCCTGAACCATATTTTGCCAGCGCACTTTGACGCATTTCTTTCATCTGTTTCATATAGGATTGATTTTCAAACAATTCCAGTTGTTTTTCATGATTAGGCGCATGTAATCTTGCTTCTTTTTCAATTTTCAAATGACAGCTTGAACAGAGCGGGATCAGGTTTTCCAGATCATTATTTCCGGGATTTTCATCAATGTGATGGACTTGTAAAACCATATCAGGATTTGTTTTGACACTGCATTCTTTGCCGCATCTGGCACAGTAGAAATTAAACAGTTCTCTTACATATCGAGATACTGTGTTCCATTCAGGATGATATCTGGAGTCAAGGGCCATTGATTCTTTACATGTAAAAGAGTCTTAACATTTATCTTTACGAACTATGCTAATTTCATTATAAATGATAGCATATTTTTGAACTTGTTTCCGTGTCAATATTACTTCAAATTGTTTTTTTTGGAATTAGCTGAGGAGCAAAATGTCTATAAATCGTGAGGAACTTATCAATATATTTTCTGTTGTTAGTTTTTTAGCGCACTATGAAAGAGATATGCATGCAGCAGAAAAGAAAGTGCTGATTGCAATGTTTAAAGCCTCCGCTGTTACTCATGAAGAACAAGAAAAAATGAAATCGACAACTTCACTGGATGAAATGTTAAATCAAATTCAATCTGATGATGCAAAACATACTCTGGTGGAATTGATGGCTTTAGTTGCTGGAGCAAACGGAGTGTTTGAAGATGAGGAGCGTGTTATCATTAAAAAAATAATGAAGCGGATTGGGATTACGGATGATCATCCATATTTCGATGATGACAATCTTGATATCCCCACTGTTCGCGCAAATGTTAGTAAAATATTGAATTCATTAAAAACTATAACAGCCTGACAAGGAAAACCTAGCCATTCCAAGGTAATAACTGTATTAGATTATTATCTTCCGGCTCTTCTTAATAATATACTTGAGAATACAGTCTTCTAGAAGAAATCCAGAAAAATTTTTGGAGTATGTGAAACTGGAAGGTGTTGGGACGGATATTTACATATCCGTCCTGAAATGATTATTTTCGGGAGAAGCTGTGTGTCAGATGCGGTTTTCAGGCTCAAAGTCCATATGCAACTGGCTTATGATGGAGTCTGTTGCTTCAGTGTAGGATTCATCTAAAGCAAGATCGTTATTCAACAAGAATCCATTATCATTGTAATCAATCTTCTGGATTACGCCGCCTTTTTTGAGAAAACGTGCCAACGCGTCATTGATTTCCTCATGAGAAACTTCGCTTACTTTTTTAGCTGTCTTAGCCATTTGTTACCTTATTATAAATTTAGTGTTAACAACTCCTTTCTGAATGCAGCCGGCAGTTAAGTCTTTTTGACAAATATTAAAGCCCTTATTGCCCTCTGTGCTAACATTAGAAATTTGGGGGCTGAATTTTGTTAGCACTCACTTTATAGGAGTGCTACCAGTTTGTCAAGCTTTTTTTAAAAAAAATGAATTATTTTTCAAATTAATATATTTTGGCTGCATAATCAGTCACATAAAAATCAGAATTTATCAGTGCATCCATAAGCAATCAACACCATCCAATCCCATGTGAATAAGCAAACCCAGCGAAAAAATTCTTAAATGGGGTGAAAAGAGGAAGCCAAGATAAACCACAATTGCAGGCCATGTATGTAAGATATGTACACCAATACCGCAGCGGGTCGAGTCAAAAATCGGGTCAGAAAAAAGGTGGTCCAAATCAACAGCAATGGTTAATGCCATGATGAAAAACGGACTGATCCATTTATTCTGCCAAACAATTTTTGCCACCGCGAATGGTACAAAAAAGTGGAGGATCATGTGCAGGATGGTGCGTTCCATTAAGAAATTGTTTTTGAATTATTGAATTAAGTTTTTATAATTCAGGATGCATGATTAAACTTCTTCCTGTGAAAAGCACATAACATCTTGAATATTCTCTGCAGCACATAACCACATAATCAGTCGGTCAATTCCCAGAGCCATTCCTGAACTTTCAGGCATTCCCTGCTCAAGACTTTTTAGAAATTTTTCATCCAATGGAACTGCTTCACGTCCCTCTGAAAGTCTGTTTTTCAAGTCTTGCTCGAATCGGCGGCGTTGCTCAAAGGGGTCTGTCAATTCAGCAAATCCATTGGCTAATTCCATGCTGTTCACATAAAGCTCAACACGCTCCGCAAATCCGGGACGTTCTGCAGATTGTCTTGCAAGACTTGCCAGGGGAAGAGGCCAGTCATAAACAAACAGAGGAGTTGATTCGATAAACTTTGCGTGGATATGGTTCCAGAGTTGAAAAAAAGTTTGTTCATAAGCCAACGACTCTGTGAGTTTTGAAACATCAGGAAAATCGACAAATAACTTCTCATTTCCTGTTTGTTGTGCTTTTGTGCGCAGTTTTTCAGCAGTTTCAGAACCATCTAAATCAATGTCCAAATGTTTTTTAAATAACGCACTTACAGATTCACGCGGCCACGGTGGTGATGGGATCTTTATGGAAAGGTTATCTGACGCAACTGTTACCGCAAGATTTACAACAATTTGCTCAATATCAGTCATCAACTTTTCCAATGGTTGATGAGTTCGGTACCACTCAAGCATTGTGAATTCAGGGTTGTGCAAGTGGCCTTTTTCAGCATCACGAAAGCAGTGAGTTAGCTGATATATTTTATTAAAACCACCAACTAATAGCCGCTTCATTTGAAACTCCGGAGAGGTTATTAAGTATCCTTTATCTGTTTTTATAGGGTAAAACTGCGCTTCCGGACTTGGTGCTGAAACAAGCAGTGGTGTTTCTGTTTCAATAAAATTTTGCTGGTCAAACCATTTTCTTATTCCGCCAATAATTTTATGGCGTGTCCGGAGCAGTTCCATTCTTGCAGGTTTTTTTACCGGATGTATCCAGCGAAGAATATCTCCTTGTGCATCAAAATTTAATGCAGATTGTTTAATATATATATTTTCCAACCTGCTGTGTTGATTTATCACAAATGAAATTAGTGATCCCACTGGCAGCTCAATTTTTTCTGCCAGAATAAAATGATACAATTGTTCCTTAATCAAAACTAAAATTTGATTGTCATGCTCAGAGTATTATAAAACCCGTCCATGGTACGAACCTGATGGCAGAGAACCTTCCGAACTACGCGAAGAGCTGGACATGATCAGTAATCTATTTAATTTTTACCTGAAGTATTTTAGCTGGAATTGAGGAGACAATATTTTCTAGGAAAAATGATTAGACGGATTTGATGTTTTCCCTCAAAGTTTTTACTCTGAGGGACAATGGAGCTATGCTGCTGGGAAAATACCTGCTTTGAAGAACTTGTGTGTTGGAAATGATTTTATGCTTACAAGTATTTGTTTCTAAATAAATTGCTTTAGAGCTTTAGCTAAGATTCACTTTTTACTCGTTCCACATATTCGCCTGTTCGTGTATCAATTCTTAGATTATCACCTTCATTAATAAATAGAGGAACGTTAACGGTATATCCGGTGGTAACTATCGCAGGTTTCGAAGCACCTGTAACAGTATTACCCTTCTCTCCCGGGGCAGTTTCTGTTACTTCCAAAACAACAAAATTAGGCAAGGACAATCCTATTGGTCGTCCCTGATAATAACTCACCTCTACATCCATGTTTTCAGTCAAATAATTAGCGTTCTCTCCAACGATGCTGTTTTCCAGACTCACTTGTTCATAATTACCGGAGTCCATAAAATGATAATTGCCGTCACTATATAGA
>LULX01000174.1_pt1 | contig 17700 bp, 16 predicted proteins | sample 729511 | NCBI WGS metagenome assembly LULX01 (sample SAMN03860278, study PRJNA289734) | marine metagenome | biome: seawater column; feature: ocean; material: water; isolation source: Red Sea water column Station 91 - depth 500m | place: Saudi Arabia: Red Sea | collected 2011-10-15 | depth 500 m
TGGCTACCAGGCGATCCGCCTTCAGGATGGCGATACGCTCACCGTTCCGACAATTCCCCAGTCCGTTACCGTATTCGGTGAAGTCCAGTTCCCCACCAGTCACCTACACCAGGCCGGCTTAACAGTAGATGATTACCTTGAACGTTCCGGTGGGCCGACGCGCCAAGCCGACGAAAGCAGGGTTTATGTTGTAAAAGCGGATGGCTCCGTCATGCTTCCAGAGAAAAGCCGCTGGTTTGGCAGTCGTAGCCAACAGTTGGAGCCTGGTGACACGATTATTATGCCAATCGATGTAGATCGGCTGAATCATCTCGAACTCTGGAGCAATGTGAGTCAGATTGTCTATCAGATGGCGTTGGGTGCAGCGGCAGTAGGGAATTTGTGATGGGAGGCTCTTATACGGAAAGCAACGTGGAAAAAGGTGAGGTTCACAGAGGTGATGAAATTAATATCAAAGAGATCTTTTCCGTTCTCTCTGCCGGAAAGTGGTTTATCCTGATAACAACTCTGATTTTTTCAGTTACTGGCATCGCGTACGTTCTTGTAAAGCCAAATATATATGAGGCTAATGTTTTACTTGCTCCTGCCAATGATGAGAGTGTAGTAAACGGCATTGGTGATCAATTAGGTGGTCTGGCTAGTCTTGCTGGACTTAATGTTCGAAACAATGGCGCGAATCAGACGTTGATAGCCATTGAGGTGCTCAAATCGCGTGCGTTTTTGTCAGATTTTATTCGTCGCCGCCAATTAGAAGTGCCGCTTTTGGGGACAACAGCTTGGGATGAGGAGTCTCGGGCTTGGGTTTACGACCGTGATGTATACAACCCCGTATCGGGAGACTGGTTGGCCGACGAGCAAGGTAGAAGCTATAAACCAACTGCTTGGGATTTGGTGAAGGCTTTTAAAGAAGATCACCTCACCGTAAGTGAAAAAAAAGAAAGTAGCATGATTGTGTTGAGCGTAAGAAGCGTCTCTCCTACGGCGGCGCAGAGGTGGGCTCAATGGCTGGTGGCGGATATCAATGAGCGTATGCGCCAAAAAGATGTCTCTGAGGCAAGTGCTCGCATCGAATACCTTGAAGAAAAGTTAAGTGAGACGAATGTTGCTGGCATGCAGCGTGTCTTTTATCAGTTGATTGAGAATGAAACTCGCACGGTTATGCTTGCAAACGCAAAACAAGAGTATGTTTTTATGACGGTAGACCCAGCTGTAGTTCCTCAGGAGAGAATTGAACCGAAACGTGGGCTTATAATTGCGTTGGCAGCCATACTGGGAGTCGTGTCGGGCGCTCTTATTATCCTTTTGCGCTTCTTTCTGAGCGAAGCACGACAAAATGAGAAAATGAGCGGGTAACCTGAATTGAAGTCTATCAACGCTGAGCCAACTACGGTCTGTCAAAAAAAAGCGCTCCCTGCATTTAATTTAAGAAAGAACTGGTTGAAGGTTTATCGTAACGCAAACGGTTCTAAACGTTGTTAATAAGTTGAAACTGGAATTTTACTATGTCTAACGAAACTGTGTTAGTGACCGGTGCGGATGGTTTCATCGGCTCTCACCTAACGGAGCTGCTTGTACGCCAAGGTTACAAAGTAAAGGCTCTATCCCAGTATAACTCTTTCAACTACTGGGGCTGGCTTGAGAATATTGATTGCCTGGATCAGGTGGAAGTCCTCAATGGCGATGTGCGGGATCCTCACTACTGCAAGCACATCACACAGGGGGTAGATGTTGTCTACCACCTGGCGGCGCTGATTGCGATTCCTTACTCCTACGTTGCTCCAGACAGCTACGTGGACACCAACGTAAAAGGCACGCTGAACATCTGCCAGGCCGCGCTGGATAACGGTGTTAAGCGGGTGATTCACACCTCCACCAGTGAGGTTTATGGCACCGCCCAGTATGTGCCGATAGACGAGAACCATCCGGTTCAGCCGCAATCCCCCTACAGCGCTTCCAAGATTGCCGCCGATGCCATGGCGATGAGTTTCTACAACGCGTTTGACCTGCCCGTTACCGTGGCCCGCCCCTTCAACACATACGGGCCACGCCAGTCTGCCCGTGCTGTTATTCCCACCATCATTACCCAGATTGCCGCCGGCGAGAAATCCATCAAGCTTGGGGACGTTTCGCCGACCCGGGATTTCAACTACGTTGAAGATACCTGCAGGGGATTCCTGGCGCTTGCCAATTGTGAAAAATCGGTGGGTGAAACCGTAAACATTGCCTCCAATTTTGAGATTTCTGTAGGCGATACCCTGAAGCTGATTCGCGAGCTCATGCAAAGTGATGTCGAATTCATTACTGATGAGCAACGGATCCGCCCGGGAAAATCCGAGGTGTTCCGGCTTTGGGGTGAGAACGCCAAGATCCGCGAGCTAACCGGATTTGCCCCAGAGCATTCGATTGAAGAGGGTTTGAGGAAAACGGTGGCTTGGTTCACTGATCCGGAGAATCTTAAGCATTACAAGGCTGGAATTTATAATGTCTGATGCCAGCGCCCGCCTGATCGAATTCGTGCGGGATCACTACCGCACGTCGGAATTTATCCCGTTGCATGCGCCCGTATTCGCAGGCCAGGAGCGGGAGTATGTGCTGGACACTATCGATTCAACCTTTGTATCAAGCGTTGGTGCCTATGTTGATCGGTTTGAGCGGGAGCTTGCTTCGTACACTGGTTCGCCGCGCGGTGTAGCAACGGTTAATGGCACGGCGGCACTGCATATCGCTCTCCAGCTTGGCGGCGTAAGCGCGGGGGATCTGGTGATAACCCAGCCTTTGTCCTTCGTTGCAACCTGCAATGCAATTTCCTACTGTGGCGCGGAGCCGGTTTTTGTTGATGTGGACAGACACACTTTGGGGCTGTCCCCAGCCTGCATGGAAGCCTGGCTTGAGGAACACTGTGAGCAGGATGAAGACGGTATCGTTCGAACGAGAGCAGACGGCAGGGCCGTGAAGGCCTGTGTGCCGATGCACACTTTTGGGCACCCTGCCGAGCTGGATGCGCTAGTGGAGATTTGCCGTCGCTGGAATCTGGTGCTGGTGGAAGATGCGGCTGAATCCCTTGGTAGCTTTTACAAAGGTCGCCATACCGGTGTTTTTGGGGCACTTGGCACCCTGTCCTTTAACGGAAACAAAATTATTACCACCGGTGGTGGTGGCATGGTGCTGACTGGCGAAGAGCTGGGTGCTCGTGCAAAGCACCTGACAACAACCGCCAAGAAGCCGCACCCTTATGAGTACATTCATGATGAGGTGGGTTACAACTATCGCCTGCCGAATCTGAATGCGGCCCTGGGTTGTGCGCAGTTAGAGCAGCTTGAAAAGTTTGTTGGAGAAAAGCGCGAACTGGCCAACCGGTATCGGGAGGTATTTAAGGGCAGTGAGTTGGCCTTTGTGGAAGAGCCTGAGCATTGCCGTTCGAATTACTGGCTGAACGCACTGGTATGTCAGGATCGGGCACAGAGAGATAGGCTGTTGGAGAACACCAATAGCCAGGGTGTGATGACCCGACCGATATGGGCTTTGATGAATCATCTCGGTATGTATGCGCATTGTTTACGAGGGCCTCTGAATAACGCCGAGTGGTTGGCTGATCGGGTGATTAACTTACCGAGCGGGATTGTCGGGGGAACTGGCCAGTGAAGAAAATAGCGGTTTTCACCGGAACGAGAGCTGAGTACGGCTTGCTCTATTGGTTGATGCGAGGTGTTCAGGAAGATGATGCCCTGGATCTCCAGGTGATTGTAAGTGGCATGCACCTTTTGCCGGAATTTGGTGAGACAGTGCGGGCCATTGAGCAGGATGGGTTTGAGATCGACGCCAGGGTAGAAATGCTGATGTCATCAAGCTCCGGGGTCGGGATTGCTAAATCCATTGGTGTCGGCACTCTCGGTTTTGCGGATGCGCTTGATCGGCTTTCGCCGGATTGCGTGGTCGTTCTCGGGGACCGGTTTGAGGCACTGGCGATCGCGCAGGCGGCGATGGTAATGCAAATTCCCTTAGTGCACATTCATGGCGGTGAACTGACCGAGGGTCTAATTGATGAGGCAATACGGCACTCCATCACCAAAATGGCGCACTTGCACTTCACCAGCACGGAAACCTACCGTAAGCGGGTTATTCAGCTAGGTGAGCAGCCGGACCGAGTGTTCAATGTTGGCGCTCCTGCCCTCGAGAATATACGGCGGCTTGAACTGCTTGAGCAGCCAGAGCTTGAGGAGTCCCTCGGATTTAAGCTGGAGCAGGCGCCACTGCTGGTAACATATCACCCCGTGACGCTTAAGGAAGGGGGAGGTATTGAATCGTTGCGCGATCTATTAACTGCCCTCGACGAGCAGGTCGCCCGCAGGAAAATTGTGATTACCTTCCCAAACGCTGATACGCACGGCCGAGACCTCATTCCTCTTTTACAGGCGTTCGCAGACAAGCACCCGGGCCGGGTCATGTTGGCGCAGTCGCTTGGGCAGGTTCGTTACCTTAGTCTGTTGAAGCTGGCTGGAGCCGTGGTGGGCAACTCATCCAGCGGGCTGCTTGAGGCACCCGCCTTGCGAGTGCCTACAGTGGATATCGGAATACGTCAGCAGGGCAGGCTGAAGCCGAAAACTGTGGTGAGTAGTGATGATGATCTCGTGTCCATAAGGCGGGCCCTGGAACACGCACTTTCAGAAGAGCACAGGCGGATCTGTGAAACGGTTGGCAACCCCTATGGCGACGGTTATGTCACTGAGAAGATTCTCCCTGTTCTCAAGGGGTGCGAGAAAGAGGGCCTTTTGTTCAAGTCGTTTTACAACGTGGAATTCTGATGAAGATCTGCTTTATTGGTTGCGTCGATTTCAGCGCTGATGCCCTGAGAATCCTCTTTGCACTTGAACGGGCCGGCGTGTGCTCAGTGGTAGGGGTTATTACAAAGTCGTCTTCTCGGTTTAATGCAGATTTTGTTGATCTTTCTGCCATCGTGGAGGAAGCGGGGCGGCCTGCTGATTTGGTTCACTACTATGAAAACCAGGAAGTCGCTGCGGAGTTTGTTGTTCGAAGCGGCGCAGACATTGTGTATTGTTTTGGCTGGAGCTCGCTGCTTGGGCCGGAGCTTCTGGCCTCGGCTCCCAGAGGTGTCATAGGCTTTCATCCGGCTAGCTTGCCAGAAAACCGCGGGCGGCATCCTATTATCTGGGCGCTTGCGTTGGGGCTGGAGCAAACCGCTTCAACGTTTTTCAGGATGGATGCCGGGGCTGATTCCGGGCCAATACTGTCCCAGGAGCCTATTCGGATCGAATCCTCCGACAACGCCCAATCGCTTTACGGGAAAATCACCGAGACGGCTCTTGGGCAGATTGATGTATTTACTAAGGCGTTGTCTAAAGGGCATGCCGAATTTAGAGAGCAAGATGAATCAAAAGCCACCTACTGGCGAAAGCGTTCGGCGGCAGACGGGCTGATTGACTGGCGGATGCCTGCTTCTGACATCCACAATCTGGTTCGAGCTCTATTTCATCCATACCCCGGCGCGGAGTTCCATTGGCAGTCGCAGACGATAAAGCTCTGGGAAACTCGACTGACGGATGAGGGGGTACTGCCGAATGCAGAGCCGGGAAAGGTGCTGGATTACAGGGACGAAAACGTGCTTGTCAAATGTGGTGGAAACACCGCTATCTGGTTGATTGATTTTCGGCCAAGCATTGAGATGAACGTAGGTACATATTTATGAATGGTGTTCCGTCTAGAGTTCTGGTCATCGCGCCTCATCCCGACGACGAGACACTGGGTTGCGGCGGCACGTTGTTGAAGTGGAAAGCTAGTGGAGCCCAGATACATTGGCTTATCGTCACGGGTATTGAGGGCGTGCAGGGGTTTTCTGAAGAGCGCGTTAAATCCCGTGGAAGGGAGATCGAGACTGTGGCCGGATTGTATAGTTTCGATAGTTACCACCCGTGCAATTTTCCGGCAGCTCAGCTTGATACCTTGCCAAAGGGGGATGTTGTAGGAGCGATTGGTCGCGTCATAAGAAAATTGGAGCCAGACACGGTATTGGTGCCCTACCGAAATGATGTCCACAGTGATCATGCGGTGGTTTTCGATGCGGCAGTTTCGGCAACCAAAACGTTTAGGTCGCCTTTCGTTCGGGCACTTTATGCCTACGAAACGCCGTCTGAAACCGATTTCGGGGTAAGACCGGACGATCCGGGCTTTCGTCCAAATCTTTTCGTATCGATCGACGGCTACCTCGACCAAAAGCTGGCGATAATGTCTGAGTATGAAGGGGAGATGGGAGCTTTTCCGTTTCCTCGAAGTAACGAGTGCCTTCGTGCACTGGCTATTCTGCGGGGTAGCCAGGCGAATTGCCTTGCGGCGGAGGGATTCATGATTCTCAAGGAAATCCGTTAACCATGGCTGTAAAGATCATCGCAGAAGCAGGCGTCAACCACAATGGCGAGAAGGATCTGGCGTTTGAGCTTGTTAAGGTGGCCGCAAACTCTGGAGCTGACGCTGTCAAATTCCAAACTTTCAATGCAGGGCGTTTGGCTGCAATGACGGCGCCGAAAGCCAGATATCAGCAGGCCACTACCGACGCTGCGGAAACCCAGTTGGCCATGCTTCAGAAGCTTGAACTTCCGGAAGCATGGCATTCCGAGTTGCAGGCTTATGCAAGTGACCTTGGAATAACCTTTATTTCTACAGCGTTTGACGTTAAGAGCCTTGCGTTTCTTCAAACCCTGGATCTACCCTTTTATAAGATACCTTCCGGTGAAGTCACCAATGCGCCACTGTTGCTGGCGTTTGCACAGACTGGAAAAGAACTGATTCTTTCTACAGGGATGGCTACGCTCGGAGAAGTGGAGCAGGCGCTCGCGATATTGGCCTACGGATACAGCCACTCGGGTGAACCACAATCATTGGATGATGTATGGAGATTTTGGAGTTCGGTTGCTGCAAGAGATTCCATCGCGGGAAGAGTATCTCTATTGCACTGCACGTCGCAGTACCCGACCCCCATGGATGAGGTAAACCTCCGGGCCATGGATACACTTCGACAGGCGTTCGCGTTGCCGGTTGGTTACTCAGATCATTCCGAGGGCTTGCTGATACCGATAGCCGCCGTAGCGCGAGGCGCAACCATTATTGAAAAGCACTTCACCCTTGATCGGACTTTGCCCGGCCCGGACCATAAAGCTTCTCTGGAGCCAACTGAGCTCGTCGACATGGTTGCTCGAATTCGTGATATCGAGCTTGCGCTGGGTGATGGTCAGAAGAGGCCACAAGTCAGTGAGTGGGATACACGGCAGGCGGCCCGACAGCAGATCATGGTTGCTGAGCCCATCGCCAAGGACGAGGTCATATCTCGGACTGCTCTCACAACGGCAAGGTGTGGTCGTGGGCTATCGCCCGTTCAAGTGTGGGACCTAGTGGGTAAAAGAGCCACGCAAGACTACAAAGTAGGAGATGTTCCGGAGTGAATGGTATGCCTCTTCGCGCCTTCGACCGACCCTTGATTTTGCTGGGAGCCGGCGGGCACGGTCGTGTGGTGGCAGAGTTGGTGACTGCGTGCGGTGGCACGCTGCTTGGGGTGTGTGATCCTTCTCTTGCGGAACAGGGGACCCTTGAATGGCACGGCTTACCAGTCCTCGGAGGGGATGAGTATCTGGAGAATGTAAAACCTGGTGAGGTTTTACTGCTCAATGGTATTGGCATGATGCCGGGTAGCGAAGTGCGCCGCTCGGTTTTTCAGCGTCTCAGCCAGTCAGGCTTTGAGTTTCCTGTGTTAGTACACCGTGCAGCGTGGGTGGCCGGGTCAGTGATACTAGAGCCCGGAGTTCAGGTTATGGCCGGTGCTGTGCTTCAACCGGGTGTGACCGTTGGCAGCAACTCAATTATTAATACTGGCAGCTCCGTGGATCACGATTCGGTGATCGGCCAACACTGCCATATTGCGCCAGGTGTTACTCTTTGCGGCGATGTCGAGGTAGGCAACCATGTTTTTGTGGGTGCCGGGGCAACGTTAATTCAAGGTGTGGTTCTCGGGCCGGATGTGTTTGTAAAAGCTGGAAAGGTAATTACTCGAAATGTGGTTTAAGCAATTGGCTGTTTGTTTGGTTTTTTTTGAAGACGAGCCACTAGGGCGGGAGTCTATCCGTACATGAAAAAATGGCAGAATATTCTGGTCCGGCCAGACATAACCCTTGAAGAGGCCATTGCCGTTTTGGACAGGGGAGGCTTGAGAATTGCTCTTGTTGTTGAAAATAATGGTGTACTGAGCGGAACTCTTACAGATGGCGACATTCGCCGGGCATTGCTGCGGCACGTTCCTATGACGGCTCCTGTTCAAGAGGTAATGTGTGCGAAGCCGCACGTTGCCGGCAGCGGATGGAGCAAAGAAAAAATCCTGACGGTCATGGAAGATCTGGAGTTACTCCAGATTCCGGTCGTGGATGGCAACAATCGGGTCGTCGGGCTGGAGACTCTGCACGGCCTGATGGAGCGGAGGACGGTGCGGAATCCGGTTTTCCTGATGGCTGGTGGTTTTGGAACGCGCTTGCGGCCGCTCACCGATGAGTGCCCCAAGCCACTGCTCAAGGTCGGCGACAAGCCTATTTTGGAGTTGATCCTTGAGAGTCTGGTGAGTGCAGGGTTCTACCGTTTTTTTATCTCCACGCATTACCTTCCGGAAATGATTCAGGAGCACTTTGGCGATGGATCAGAATGGGGGGTGAACATCGAATACGTTCATGAAGAGGAGCCGCTGGGAACGGGCGGCGCTTTGGGGTTGTTACCCAAAGATAAAATGGACCTGCCCCTGTTAATGATGAACGGTGATTTGCTAACGACAGTGAACTACCGTGGCCTTCTGGATTTCCATGAGGAGCATGGGAGCGTGGCCACCATGTGCGTTCGTGAGTACGAGCACCAGATCCCGTACGGTGTGGTTCAGACCGACGGTACTTACATTCGGAGCATGGAGGAAAAACCGGTTCAGAAGTGCTTTATCAATGCTGGTATTTATGTGATTTCGCCGGAGTTGGTGAAAGAGGTTACCCCCGGAGAGTGCATTGATGTGCCAACGTTGCTCGAGCAGCAGATGGCCTTTGGAAGAAAGGTTTCTATGTTCCCGGTGCATGAGTACTGGCTTGATATTGGAAAGATGGACGATTTCCACCGCGCACAGCGGGAAGTGCATCGTCTATGAAAATTGCAATCATTCCGGCCCGTGGCGGCAGCAAACGTTTGCCCGGAAAGAATATTAGACCTCTGAGCGGCAAGCCCCTGATTCAATGGGCAATTGATGCTGCTCTCGAAAGCGGGGTTTTTGATCGTGTTTTTGTCAGCACAGATAGTTCCGAGATTTCCCGTGTTGCAGAAGCCTGCGGCGCCGAAGTGCCATTCCTCAGGCCGAAAGCCCTGGCATCCGATACATCGACGACTGCCAGTGCAGTAGCGCATTTTATTGAGGCGCTTGAGCGGACCGAGGGTTGTGAATGCAGCCACGTTTGTCTGCTTCAGCCCACTTCTCCCTTGCGAACGGCTGAGGATATCCGCAATGCAAACCGCCTTTTGATGGAGGGGAATCTGGACGCCGTGGTATCCGTTTGCGAACTGGAGCACCCGATTCAGTGGTGCAACAGGCTAGGGGCGGGTGGAAGTTTGAAGGGGTTCATTACTCCTGATAACCACAGGCGATCCCAGGAGCAGGAGACTTATTATCGCCTGAATGGCGCAATCTATTTTTGCAGAACCCCTGTAGCGAAGCAATTGGACACGCTCTACAGCGAAAACGTTGAATCCCGAGCCTACATAATGGATCAGACACGCTCGGTGGACATAGATACCGCTTTGGATTTCGCGATTGCTGAAACCCTGCTCAGCCATGGCGCAGTTGGAAAGTTGAACTCCGAATCTAGTCGTGCTTAAACGCATCCTCTCTGCTTCGATCATTATCAACCTGGGCCTGCTGCTAGGGCGCTTGCTGGGGTTTGTCCGGGAAGTCATTATTGCCGAGGGTTATGGTACCAGTTGGCAGGCCGACGTAACCGTTACGGTGCTCACGCTACCGGACATCCTTGTGAATATCCTGGTGGGCGGTGCTTTGACGGCGGCATTGGTGCCCAGCTTTACGTTCGATAAGGCGGGCGCGCGAGCGCTAGCCTATCAGGTCTCCGCTATCCTATTCCTGGTTTTTCTTGTTATCGCGGGCTTGTTGGCCTGGCAGTCCCCTATTGTCGTCGGGTTGTTGGCGCCGGGGTACTCAGGTAACACTGAAACGGTGACTCAAGAGGGTGTGGCAGCGGTCGTTCTCCTGTTACCCCTATTTGTACTGACAGGGGTTACAACGGCATTGCTTCAGGCCCGTGAGAGGTTTGCGGTACCGAGTCTGGGAACCTTTGTCTTTAATGCGGCGCTGATCTTGGGTCTGTGGTTTGCGATCCAGCAACAATCGTTCAATGTGATGTTTATCGTATTGAGTGTTTTGGCTGCAGGAGCCCTTCGATATTTCAGCCAGGTTCTCGCAGTACGGCCGGCCTTTCACCCAGTGGGATCTCTTCGACCTTGGCTGATTACGGGAGACCTAATTCGTCGTTACTGGCAGGCAATGTTGTCTGGGGGGATTCTGTTTATCTACCCGGTGGCTGCCCGAGCCTATGCGTCTATGTCGGGTGAGGGTGGGGTTGCGATGTTCAGCTACGCTATGAGGCTGATCGAATTGCCTCTTTTGCTGTGCGTTTCGTTTTTGGGTGTCGTTTTGCTTCCCCGCCTCTCAGAAGCCTACAGCGAAAATCGGCAAGACTTCGAGAGGTTGACTTCGTATGGCCTGCAGGCTGTGTTCGTACTCGGGACGGTTGCGGTTGGAACGCTTTTTGTGGGAAGGGAAGGCTACGCCCAGGCTGTTTATGGACGTGGCTTGCACGCGGAGGCCATGCGGGAAGTAACTCAAATAGTAGGAGTAGGCCTGCTCTGTGTTCTGTTTCAGGGGGCTGTTACCTTTATGACGGCGGCGTTCAACGCCGCCCGGAAAACCCAGATCCCTTTGGCAATGAATTTGTTGGGTGGTGCAGGGCTGGTTTTGGTTCTTCAGAGTAGTGAAGGCAATTCTCTGCTGGCAATCATGGTCGCCCTTACTGGAACCTACGGTGTTTTGGCGGTTTTGTACGCGTTGGTTCTCAAGCGAAGATTTCGAGGAGTGGGTTTTCGGTGGGATGTTGATTCTTTGCGTTTCATCGCCGGTGTTTTGGCCGTTAACCTAATGGTGGCAATAGGGCATTGGTGGTTGTTGTCCTTCAATCCCGCGTTGTGGTTGTCAGTGTTGATCACGGTCGTTGCTGGAGGGTTGGCTCTGGCCGTCTCTGTACTTTGTCACAAGGGTTTACGTACACGCTTTCTAGGATGAGCTCCTGAATGTTTAATTATCTGTTCATCACAAAATCACCGACCGTTGCTCGCGCCGCTGAACAGGCCGGAGTTACCCGGATCTTCGTCGATCTTGAGATTCATGGCAAAGTGGATCGGCAAGGGCATCTCAACACGGTGATAAGTCGTCACAGCATGGAAGATGTGGAGAACGTTAAAACAGCGCTAGAAGCCGCAGAACTACTGGTGCGGTTGAATCCGCTGCATGAAGGCACCAGACGGGAGGTTGATGATGCAATCGAAGCGGGCGCCGACATCATCATGCAGCCTATGTTTCGTTCGACTGAAGAGGTGGAGGCGTTTGGGCGTTGTATTGCGGGAAGGGTTCGGTTTATGCCTCTGGTAGAGACCGCCGACGCTCTTGAGCAAATCGATTCCATCGCTGAGTTGGCCTGTGTAGATGAACTTCACATAGGTTTAAACGACTTGCACCTTGATTTGGGGCTGCGGTTCATGTTCGAGCCACTGGCTTCCGGCTTGATCGAACGACACCTGAGGAATGTTCGCAAGCCATTTGGTATTGGCGGTATTGCTCGTGTCGGTCAAGGCGATGTGCCAGGTGAACTGGTTATGGCGGAGCATGTCCGTCTAGGTTCCTCTGGCGTAATCCTCTCGCGCGCATTTCATGCCGGAGCCGACAGTGTGGCTGCGCTCAATGACGGGTTCTCATTTCGCGAGGAGCTTGAGCGTCTGATGGAAGAGCGAAGCGGGTTGTTGGCCTTGGCTCCGGACTTGCTCAATGCCAAACACCGGGATTTTCAGGTCGGGGTGAATAGAGTGGTGGAAAAGCTTTGAAAAGAGTGTTCGACGTTGTGATATCTGCATTGGCGCTGCTGATGTTGTTGCCAGTGTTTATTGTGATCCCGCTACTGATCCGCCGCGATGGCGGCCCGGCTCTGTTCAGGCAAACACGGGTTGGCTTGCATGGTAAACCGTTCAGTATTTACAAGTTCAGAAGTATGGTGATGGATTCTGAGCAGCTTGGCGGCCACAGTACTCTTGCGAATGATCCGCGCATTACCAAAATCGGTCATTTTGTGCGTAAAACCAGTATTGACGAGTTGCCACAATTGCTCAACGTGCTCAAGGGGGACATGAGTCTCGTTGGTCCCAGGCCGAACGTACCCGGCCAACGTTCTGAGTATACGAAAGAGCAATGGGAGCTCCGGAACAGTGTACTTCCCGGAATTACTGGTTTGGCACAGGCTACTTTGCGCTCAGGGGCAACTTGGCAACAGCGTTACGATCTGGATGCGACGTATGTGCGCTCCAATTCATTTAGCTTAGATCTCAAGATAGTTTTCTTGACTTTTAGGCAGGTTTTTACAAGAGGCGGTAATTAGAATGTGTGGCATTTTTGGGTACTACGGATTCGGCAGTACCCGTTATCAGGATTCTGAGTTGGTGGCTATGGGAGACTCCATACGCCATAGAGGGCCTGACTCCCATGGAATCTGGCACGATTCAGAGCGCGGGGTGGCGCTGGGGAATCAGCGGCTGTCCATTCTGGACCTAGAGCATGGCGACCAGCCGTTCATTTCTGATGATGGCAACGTGGTGGTGGTTCAGAATGGTGAGATTTTCAACCATGTTGAAATTGCCAGCGAATTAAACGGCTCGGCTTGGGAATGCCGTACACACTGCGATACCGAAGTGATCCTGCGGCTGTATGAGAAGGAGGGCATTCGTGGCCTGAGTCAGCTTAACGGCATGTTTGCGATTGCCATTTACGATGCGCGAGAACAGGCACTGTACCTGTTCCGTGATCGTGTTGGTGAGAAGCCGCTGTATTATCATCTTGACGGCGCTGGCCTGGTTTTCGGATCAGAGATAAAGGCGATTCTTAGTCTCTTGCCTGAAAACCCTGGCCTGGACTATGCGGCCATGAACCTGTTTTTCGGTCTGAACTACGTGCCACGGCCATTTACCCTCTTTGATAGCGTGAGACACGTTAAACCAGGGCACTTTATACGCTGTGACCATTCTGGAATACGCGAGGAATGCTGGTGGGATCTGTCGCGAATTCAGCTTGAGAACAAGTCCGAGGCTCAGTGGATGGAGGAATTCAACGAGTTGCTGGATGACTCCGTGCGCATTCGGCTTCGTGCTGATGTTCCCTTTGGTGCTTTCCTTTCCGGAGGTGTGGACTCATCCACAGTGGTCGGGCTCATGAGCAAGCACATGCATCAGCCCGTGCGAACCTACAGCATCGGATTTGATGATCCTAAATACGATGAGTCGCCTTACGCGCAGGAGGCCGCCACTCGCTTTAACACGCTCCACACGCTCGAGATTGTCCAGCCAAACCTACTGTCCCTTTGGCCTATGGCCACGTATCACTGTGACCAGCCCCATGGTGATGTTTCCTTTCTGCCCACGTATAAAGTTGCGGAACTGGCGTCCCGTGACGTGAAAATGGTTCTCACTGGAGATGGTGCCGATGAACTTTATGCCGGCTATGACAAGTACAAGGGGTTTTTCGGCGGCGGCGATGCAGAGTTCTACAGTGAAGACGAATTCAGCCGGCAGTATGTGGATAACATCAGCCTGTTTGGTAGTAACGGACTCGAGCGGCTCTTCTCAGAGAAGGTAAAGGCTCTACTCGACCCGGCGCTGTCGGTATCGGCGGTGGTAGGGCAAGAACTGGATCGTTCCAAGCACATGGGAAGAATCAATCAGGCGCTGTTTGTCGATACTGAGCTGTTGCTATCAGGCAACAACTTGGTCAAACCGGACCGTATGGGTATGGCTGTCTCAATCGAAAACCGAGCCCCTTTTCTAGACTATCGTTTGATTGAACACGCGTTTTCGATGCCAGGCTCACTAAAGCTCAGCCACGGCGAAACCAAGTATGTATATAAGAAGGCTGTAAGTGCTCTTATTGGGGAGGGGCTGGCTTACCGGAAAAAGCAGATGTTCACCGTACCAGTTGGAGATTGGTTCAAAAAGGATATTCGCCCTTTGTGCGAAGAACTGCTCCTGAGTGATCGGACTCGCTCCAGAGGGCTGTTTGACTATGAGTATCTTGAACAATTGTTGGTTGAACACTGTAGGGAGCGCCGGAATAACACTCGGGAGATACGGGCTCTGATGGCTTTTGAATACTGGTGCAGAGAGTTTATGGACTGATGAAGCATATTCTGATGGTGTGCTACGGCGGTGGTCATATGAAAGTGCTGGCACCGCTTTACTCTGAGCTTGTAAGACGGTATCGCGTTACCATACTGGCGCTGACATCGGCAGGCCCATACATGCGGGAGCAGGGAATACCAAGCTTGGGTTTTAGCGATTTCGCTTTTACGCGCTCCGCAGATATCCAGGCTTACGGACATCAATTGGCGACAGATATTCCAGAGAATGGTCCTGTGTCACGGGAGGAAACGGTTGCGTATCTGGGGGCATCTTTTTGTGATCTGGTTTACCAGCTTGGGAGCGAACAAGCAGCTTTTGAGCGTTATCGTGAGAAAGGCCGAGCGGCATTCTTGCCGGTGAAATCGCTGCGGCGAATGATTAAGGAGCTTAAAGTTGATGCTGTCGTCACGACCAATGCTCCGAGAGCAGAACGAGCGGCTCTCATTGCGGCCAAAGCCGAGGGAGTGCCCACTGTTTGCATTAATGACAATCTTTGGATTCGCAACGGCCTGAATGAAATTGCTGGGCGAGGCCTTGCTGACAGAATATGTGTATTAACATCCGGCGTGCGCAAACGGCTGTTGGAGGAAACTGGCATCGATGGGAAGAATGTCATTGTTACAGGAACTCCTGTTTTCGATCAAGTGAAAGAACGAAAGCGCGTCTGTGGTGGAGGAAATAAACCACGAGTATTACTGGCTGACCAAGTCCTACCGACGACCCATCCCTTCCTTGACATAACCAGTGAACGTTCAGGGGTTGATGAGGGCGTCAGGAGAGAGCTGGATCTATTAGCCTCGAGAGGCGATATAGAAGCATATCTAAGGCCGCACCCGAACCAGATCTACAATTATGAGGCCTTTCGGTCATGCTCTGTATCCTCCAGCAGAGAAAGTTTGCATGAAAGGCTGTCTAAAACAGACGTAGTAGTTACAGCTATAAGTACTGTCGGGATTGAGGGAAAAGCAATGGGACTCGGTTTGGTGTCAATTGAAGATACTGTTTTTTCTACCCGAGAGTCATATGAAAGGTGCGAACTTTCTACCGGAATAAGGGAACCAAGTGAATTAGGTCCGGCAATATTTGAGGAGTTTTCCAAAGTTCGAAGCGCTTATCACGAAGCGTTGTACGAAGGAGTTGCTAGCAAAAATATAATATCTGTTTTGGAAGAATTGATAGGTTAGTCAATTCTATGCTTGTCAATAAAAACGATCTTTTAATATCTGTTTTTTTTGTTTTTTTTGCTACTCTGGTAGCAATTGGCCTTCTGGATTTCAAAATTTGGGGGCAAGTAGAAGATTATCGATCTGCCTATTTATCTAATGGAGGTTTTTTCTTCTCGCCGCATGTTCTCCGGTATCTTGTTATTCATCCAGTTTACGAGTTTTCTGAGATTTTTAATTTTGACGAAAACGCGGTGTACTCATGGTATGTGCTCCTCGCAGCAAGTTTGACAAGCAAGGTTTGGGCTTCTGTGAGGCGGTGTTATTTAAGGCCTCAGCCCAGTTTTTCATTTTTGGTGGTCCTGCCTTTTGTTATTCTGTTTTTCATTAATGGGCGCTTTATATTCGGTCTTCTGGGGTTGAGCTTAATTCTAAGGTGTATCGTTGGTGTTGAAAAAGCCAGGATGAGCACATCTCAAGTTTTAATGCTTTTTATCAGTTTTCTTTTGGTAAGTGTTAGTTCTGGAATTTTTTTTGTCGGATTTATTTTTCTTGTTGTAAGTATTTTTGATATTTCCAGAAGAAAACTAGGTGTAGTTACCCTTAAGGTAAAATTCCTTTTATCAGTTTTGGGTTTCTTGGTTTTATACTTCTCCTTTATATTTCTCGAAAAAAATATCAGCTACTTCTCGGAGCAAGCAGGTGGCGCTTTGGCTATCTTAAGCCATGGGCTAGGTTTTCTTTTACTTCCTGATGCCCAACAGAGTTTGTGTGGGTTAGAGTCGGTTAGTTTTCAATGCTTAATGCTGTCGATGTTTTCCGGGATAGCGAGATTGATGCTAATTCTGATATTTTTGATAGGGACAATTTTAGCTCTAACATTAATCAGGAAGACTAACTTAATGCCGTCTATTGTCGCGAGAGGTTTAATTATTTCGATAATTGGAGGGGTTTTCGGCTTTACAACCTTGTTTTCAGCAATATTTGTTATTCCTTTGGCTTTTTCAAGTCGATATAAATCTTGATTGATTAAAATAGAGCTACGAATTTTGTAAATTTTAAAATTATTGTAAAAATCAGTAGTACAGGTCTTATGGTTTTTTTGAAGAAGCTCTTTGAAAGGGAATGACTGTTTATGTGGACAATATCGGGGAATTTGCTCAAAATATCAGTAGTTCCAATGGATCATGGCAACGTTTCGGGTATTGAAGCACTATGCTTGAAAAATTCTTGAATCTGTCTCGGCTTCATAAGCGCTTGATTTCGGTTGCTGCCGACGTTGTAGTGCTCTTTTTTGCTCTTTGGGCGTCGTTCTCACTGCGATTGGAACAACAGTTTTGGGTGCCAGACCGAGCGCAGCTTGTTGTTTCGGCGCTAACGGTAATCTTAACGATTTCGGTATTTGTAAAGCTTGGGCTGTACAGGGCAGTCATCCGCTATTTGAGTGACCGTGCGTTTATCACTGTTATTAGCGGGGTATTTATCTCTGCAATTACATTGATCCTCCTGGGATACTGGTTTGAGGTGCAGGTGCCTCGTTCTGTCCCGGTTATTTATGGCGCTCTGGCCTTTATATTCGTGAGTGGGACGCGAATGGGAGTGCGTATGTTGGTGAACCGACCGAAGCACAATAATAAGCAGTATGTTGGCATTGTAGGTGCCGGAGAAACCGGGCTCCAGCTGGCGAACGCGCTTGACCAGGGCACGGAATACCATCCCTGCGCGTTTATCTCTCTTTTGAAGGCGAATCACAGGGCACTTGTGAATGGTATCCCAGTTTACGATATGAGCCATATTGAGCGCGTTGTAAAAGATCACCGGATTAAAAGGTTACTGTTGGCCCTGGATGCTGATTCAGGCATTGATCGCAAACGGTTACTCAAGAGGCTTGAGCCTCTGGCCATTCCGGTGCAGACCGTTCCAACCATGTCAGAGTTGGTGGCAGGGCAGGCACGAATCAACGATATCCGGGATCTGGAGATTGAAGACCTTCTGGGCAGGGATCCCGTTC
>LULX01000493.1_pt1 | contig 17576 bp, 14 predicted proteins | sample 729511 | NCBI WGS metagenome assembly LULX01 (sample SAMN03860278, study PRJNA289734) | marine metagenome | biome: seawater column; feature: ocean; material: water; isolation source: Red Sea water column Station 91 - depth 500m | place: Saudi Arabia: Red Sea | collected 2011-10-15 | depth 500 m
TTCAGCGTGACAACCGCCGGCAGGGCTGAGGATTCGGCAAAGGCCCGGAAGGTCTCCTCGGCATGGGCCAGGCTGATACCGCCACCACTGTAGAGCAGGGGCTTATGAGCGGCGCGCAACATCGCCAGGGCTTCCTTCAGGTCTGGCGAAGTTGGCTCACAGGGCTGGGCCTGGGGGAAGGGGGCATCGGCAACGTTGCTCAGCAACAGGTCCTTGGGGATATCAATCCAGACCGGGCCGGGTCGACCGCTCTGGGCTAAATCGATTGCCTCTTCCATGATGGCAGGCAGGCTGTCGGCATCGTCGATCAGGTAGCTGTGTTTAACGATGCCCAGGGTCATGCCCAGTACGTCGGTTTCCTGGAAGGCGTCGGTGCCGATCAGGCCGGACGGCACCTGGCCGGTGATGACCAGCATGGGAATGGAATCCCGGTGGGCGTTGGCAACGCCGGTGATCAGGTTGGTGGCACCGGGGCCAGAGGTGGCAATGCAGACGCCCAGCTTGCCGCTGGCCCGGGCGTAGCCATCGGCCGCCAGGGCACAGCCCTGTTCGTGGCGGCACAGCACGTGTTCCACGCCCACATCGTCCACCAGCGCGTCGTATAGCGGCATGATGCAGCCGCCCGGGTAACCGAAAACCGTGCTGATGTGGTGGCGGTGGAACGCTTCAAGAATGTGCTGTGCGCCGTTCATGGTCGTTTTTCCCTTTTCTTTTGCCGTAAAAAAAGAAACCCCCGGGACCTTTCGGTGCCGGGGGTTTCTGGTGTTTTGTCAGGTTTGTCGCTATCTCACCCGCTTGTCCACGCAGAAGCCCCCGGACGGTACCACGACCACCAGGACAAGCTTCACAAGGACAATCACTGCGTTGAGATTCATAAAATCGACAGTCTGCTCTGAATTCGTAAAAAGATTCTGTGTAGAATCTACCCCACGTTTTCAGACGGATGCAACCGTTAATTGCCGGTTTTTTCTGTCACCCTTCGAATCAGGAACAGTGAGCATTCAATGACGAAAGCAAAATGGGGTTCTCTCGGGCTGTCACTTCTGATCGTAATCGCGTTGGTGGTCTGGATGGCGACCGGTGAGGTGAAGGTCGCCAGTGACGAGGCTCCGGAACGTCAGGATGGCGGCGATGGTCAGCTCACTACGGTTCAGGTGGAAACCCTGGCGGCGCGGCTTCATGAGCCGGGGCTGATGCTGCAGGGCCAGTTGGAGCCTTGGAATTCGGTCACACTGAGTACCCAGGTGCCTGGCCGGGTGGAATCCCTGGCGGTGGGTCTCGGTGAGCAGGTTCGGCAGGGGCAGACGTTGCTGACGCTATCGGATGAGGGCCGAAGTGCTGCGGTTTCGCGCTGGCAGTCGCGGGTTCGGGAGCTTGAAGCGGACCTTGTGGCCGCCCGTCGGCTGCGTGCCAACAACCTTGCTTCGGAGTCGCAGATCCTGAGTCTGGAAAGTGAGCTTGCGGGGGCGGAAGCGGAACTGACCAGTGCCCGTCAGGCGGTCAGTCACCTCACCCCCAAGGCACCATTTGACGGCACGATCAACAGCAAATCGGTGGATATAGGCGATCTGGTGCGGGTGGGGTCACCGCTGTTTGAGCTGGTGCGGGTGGATAGACTGAAGGCCACCGCGCGGGTCCCCCAGCAATCAGTGGGTGATGTGGCGCCCGGCCAGGCGGTTCGTGTGGATTTGCTGGATGGCAGTCGTCTTTCTGGCGTTGTGACCTTTGTCGCCAGCGCCGCCTCCCCGGAAACCCGGAGTTTTGCTGTTGAAATCGCCGTTGAGAATCCGGATCGCAAGCGGGTTGCGGGTGGCAGTGCCAGCCTGCGGGTGGCGTTGCCGGAGGTGAAGGCCATGTTTATCTCGCCTGCTTACCTGTCCCTCGGTGACGATGGTCGCCCCGGTGTGAAGTACGTGAACGGCGAGAATCGCGTGGAGTTCGGTGAAGTGAAGCTGTTGAGCGTGTCCACCGAAGGCGCCTGGGTTACCGGTTTGCCGGATGAGATCCGGCTGATTACCCGCGGTGGCGGATTTGTCAGCATCGGCGAGCAGGTGGTGCCCGTTGATGCCGCCGAAAACAGGGGGTAGGGCAGATGCGCAGCCTGATCTTCGCCGCCATTGACCGCAGCCGGACCACCCTGCTCACGCTGCTGTTCCTGATTCTGGGCGGTATCGCCGCGTTCCAGACCATTCCCAAGGAAGCCAACCCCGACGTCACCATTCCGATGATCTATGTGTCCATGACCCTGGACGGTATCAGCCCGGAGGATGCCGAGCGTCTGTTGGTGCGCCCGATGGAGCAGGAGCTGCGTTCTCTGGAGGGTATCAAGGAAATGCGGGGAACGGCCTCGGAGGGCCATGCGTCGGTCATGCTGGAGTTCGATGCCGGGTTTGATCCGGACAAGGCGTTGCAGGATGTGCGGGAGAAGGTGGATACCGCCCGTACCAAACTGCCCCAGGAAGCGGATGAGCCCAGGGTGAACGAGATCAACGTGTCCCTGTTTCCGGTCCTGTCCGTGGGTCTCTCCGGCCCATTGTCGGAGCGCGAGCTGATCACCATTGCCCGCCGGTTCCAGGATGCCATCGAGTCCATTCCGGAAGTGCTGGAAGTGGAGATTGGTGGTGATCGCGAGGACCTGTTGGAAATTGTGGTCGATCCCCAGGTGCTGGAGAGCTACGGAATCGACTTCGATCAACTGGCTTCCCTGGTAACGCGCAACAACCAGCTGGTCGCTGCAGGCTCTCTGGACACCGGAAATGGCCGCATGGCGCTGAAGGTGCCCGGAGTGATCGAGACCATTGAGGATGTTATGTCCATGCCGGTCAAGGTGGACGGCGATACGGTAGTCACCTTTGGCGATGTCGCCATGCTCCAGCGCACCTTCAAGGACCCCACCGGCTTTGCCCGTATCAACGGCGAGCCGGCGCTGGTGCTGGAAGTGTCCAAACGCTCCGGTGCCAACATCATCGAGACCATTGCCCAGGTCCGTCAGTTGATCGAAGAGGCCAAACCGCAGTTGCCGGATTCGCTGGAAATTCGCTACATCATGGATCAGTCCGAGGAAGTGCGGGATATCCTCAGTGACCTGCTGAATAACGTACTCACCGCCATTGTGCTGGTCCTGATCGTGGTGATTGCCGCCATGGGGCCCCGTTCAGCGGTGATGGTGGGGCTGACCATCCCGGGCGCGTTCCTCACGGGTATCCTGGTAATCTGGAGTATGGGGCTCACGCTCAACATTGTGGTGCTGTTCAGCCTGATCCTGGTAGCGGGCATGCTGGTGGATGGCGCCATTGTGGTGTCCGAGCTGGCGGATCGGAACCTCTCGGAAGGGCAGACGGTCAAGCACGCCTGGGCCGAGGCGGCCAGCCGCATGGCCTGGCCCATCATTGCGTCGACCGCAACCACTTTGGCCGTGTTTGTACCGTTGCTGTTCTGGCCGGGCGTGGTGGGGGAGTTCATGAAATTCCTGCCGCTGACAGTCATCATCTGCCTGATCGCTTCCCTGGCCATGGCGCTGGTGTTCCTGCCCGTGCTGGGTAGCACCAGTGGCGGCCGGCGCGCGCGCCAGGGAAACTCACAGGGTCGACTGATGCAGGGTTATCGGCAGGTACTGGCACTGCTGCTCAAGTCACCGGGGCTGACGTTGATCGGTGTGCTCTGTGTGATCGCCGTGATCTATGCCGCATACGCCCGCTTCAACCACGGGGTGGAGTTCTTCCCCAGTGTGGAGCCGGATTCCGCCCAGGTGCAGGTGAGGGCGCGAGGCGATCTCTCGGTGTGGGAACGGGATGCCATTGTGCGGGAAGTGGAGCAGCGACTGCGTGGTATGCCCGAGGTGAAGGCCCTTTACGCTCGCTCGATGGTCCAGGCCAGCTCACAGTTGGCGCCGGATGTTATCGGCGTTCTGCAGTTCCAGTTTACTGACTGGTTCACCCGGCGACCGGCCAGTGAGATTCTCGAGGACTTCCGGGAATTGACCTCCGATATTCCTGGCATTGAACTGGAATTCCGCAAGCAGGAGGGTGGTCCTGCAGAAGGCAAGCCGATAGAGCTTCAGGTGAGCAGCCGGGAGGCGAACAGGCTCAATGGCTACGTGGACGCAATCAAAGATCGAATGCGCGAACTCGGTGGCTTCGTGGATATTGAAGACGACCGGAGCCTGCCCGGTATCGAGTGGCGACTGCAGGTAGACCGGGAAGCCGCTGCCCGGTTTGGCACCGATGTCCTGGGTATCGGAAGTGCCGTGCGCCTGGTTACCAACGGATTGAAACTGGCGACCTATCGCCCGGAAGACGTGCGGGACGAAGTGGACATTGTGGTGCGCGTGCCCAACAACTGGCGGGAACTGGACCACCTGCAACGCCAGACCATCCATACCTCACGGGGCCAGGTGCCGCTTTCAGAATTCGTGGATCTTCGCCCGGGTGACAAGACCAACAGTATTGTCCGGGTGGATGGCCAGCGGACCGTGACGATCAAATCCGATCTGGCACCGGGCCGTCGTGTGGACGAGCTGCTGCGGGCCCTGCAGGCGGAGATGCCAGAACCACCCGAGGGTGTTTCGGTGAAGTTTGCCGGCGAGAACGAGGATCAGCAACAGGCCTCCAACTTCCTGGCGACCGCCTTCCTGGTGGCTATCGGGTTGATGCTGTTGATACTGGTGACACAGTTCAATTCGATGTACCAGACCTTCCTGATTCTGTCGGCGATCGTACTGTCGACGGCGGGCGTGCTGTTGGGCCTGCTGTTCACGGGCCAGTCGTTTGGCATTGTGATGGTGGGAATGGGCACGATTGCACTGGCGGGCATCGTAGTAAACAACAACATCATTCTGATCGATACCTATAACCAGATGCGCAAGGACGGCATGGAGGCCTATGAGGCCGCCCTGGAAACCGGTTGCCTGCGTCTGCGGCCGGTTCTGCTTACCGCGATCACCACCGTGCTGGGGCTCATGCCCATGGTTCTGGGCGTCAACGTGGATTTGATTACGCCGTCCCTCGGTCTGGGCGCGCCTTCTACCCAGTGGTGGACCCAGCTTTCCAGTGCGCGCCTAGTGCCTGATCCGGTTCGCCAACTCCCGGGCTTTGGTGGCCATGGCCTCAAGTTCAGGAACGGTACGCAGGTTGTTTTCTGCGGCCTGGTGCATGGCTTCTGACGTTTCGGCTACATCTGTGACATTGCGGTTAATGTCTTCACAGACGCTGGTCTGCTCTTCGGCTGCCGTGGCTACCTGGGTTGTCGCATCATTGATGCTGCCCATCCGCCGGTTGATTTCCCCCAGGGTGGCGCGCACGGCTTCCACCGCCTCGCTGCTTTCCTGAGCCACAACGCCTGACGCCTGCATGAACTCGGTGGCGTCTCTTGAAGCGCCACTGATGGCGCCAATGATCTGGTCTATCTCGACAGTCGCTTCCTGTGTTTTCGCCGCCAGATTGCGCACCTCATCGGCAACCACGGCAAAGCCACGACCGGCGTCGCCTGCCCGGGCCGCTTCGATGGCGGCGTTCAGCGCCAGCAGGTTGGTCTGGTCCGCAATCTCCCGGATGACCTGCATGACGTCGCCCACTTTTTTACCATCGCTGGCGAGCTGATTGACGGTTTCGGCGGAGCTTCGAATCTGGTCTGTAAGCCGCCGCATACTGTCTACTGCCGTGTTTATCTGTGAGTCGGCAGTGGCGGTTTCGTCAGATGTCTGACTGACTTCGGTAGCCACTGAAGCCGCGTGACTGGCGACATCTTCGGCCGTCGCCGACATCTCGTTCATGGCCGTGGCGATCTGCTCAATGCGCTGGTGGGCCAGGTCGGACTGGCTGACAACACTGTCGGCGTTCTTGCGGATCAACTCTCCGGTCTCGTTCAGTTGCCTGGCGTTCTCGCTCAGCTGATTTCCGGTATCGCTGAGGAAACGGTGCAGGCTTCGTGCGGCATCGGCCAGTTGTCCCAATTCGTCGGCGCGTTGCATGGTGACCGGATCGGAAAGGTCACCGTCTCCCAGACGAGCAATCTGTGACGTAAGCTTCTGGGCTGGACGAACCACGCCCGACAGCAGGATCAGAATCAGGGCGATGGTGCCCAGAACGATCGCGGCGATCAACAGACCTGCAACCAGCCAGCTACGTTCTGTAACTACGGTGTTGAGGGTATCGGCCCTTACAAGGCTATCTTCCCGGACCGCGGCTGCGGCATCGACGATCAGTCTGGCGGGTTCCCGGTCAATTCCTTGTACCGCCGCATCGCCCGCGTTCGGATCGAATCCGGACCGGGTGAATGCTTCAAACCCCTGACGGTAGGCTCTTCCCATCGTCTGGTGTGCCCGTTTGAAATCAGACATCAGAGCTTTTGCTTCGGGCTCCTGGATGCGGGGAATAAGCTCATCAAGCTGGCTCTGGATAGACGCCTCGCGCTCCTGGAATCGGCCCCAGTATTTATCCAGTTGATCAGGGTCTGACCCGCGGATCAGGACGTTTTTCCATTCCTGGACCTGGGTCTTGAACTCTGAAAGCACGTCCTGGGCTTCCAGAGCATTGACCATCCTGGTGCCCACGAGTTCGTTGAAGTCGTCTTTGACTTTCAGGGAGAAATTCAGGTAAATCACCGCCACGGCGGCGACAATCAGGTTTGCCGTAAGGACGACAAGAAGGACCCGGTTGAGAATGCTCTTGGAATACCAGTTCATTGATACTTACCGATCAGGATGTAGGTGACAGATCATTTGTCGTGGCAGTTTCTAGTATATGTTTATTGATATGTCGGCATCGCAACTAAAACCATGAGACTTTATATCAATTTGTTTATGAACTTTTTATGACAGGTTTCTGATGGCGAATCCGCTGAGTGTTCTTTATCGGGATGAGTATCTTCTGATTGTCCACAAGCCAGCTGGCTTGCTGGTGCATCGAAGCCCCATCGACAGACACGAAACAACCTATCTGGCCATGGTGCGTGGCTGGCCGCCGGAACAAGGGGAGATTGATTATCCCCTGAGGGAAGAGCCAGAAGATCGGCGGCTGAAAGGGATCGAACACCCGGTGCGCAATGCGCTTACCCATTACCGCACCCTGGCGACTACCGAGATACCGGTGGAAATCGAGAAATACCCGACCAGTCGTTACGCGGTGGTAGAACTGTGCCCAAAAACAGGCCGCAAGCATCAGTTGCGAAGGCACATGAAGCATATCAACCACCCGATGATTGGCGATGCAAATCACGGCCGGGGCCGACACAACCGTTATTTTGCCGAGCGTTTCGGTGAGGGGCGTCTGATGCTGGCGGCGACAATGATGGCCTTTCGCCATCCTGTTTCGGGTGAACCCCTGACGATCAGTGCCGCGCCTGAGGCGAGCTTCCTTGAGGTGTTATCAATATTTCCCGGGTTTGATGTGCACAATCACCTGGAACAATAACGGCTGATGAAGTCGGAATAGGGAAGCGGTTTGCTGTAACGGTAGCCCTGGAGGTAGTCGCAGCCTTTCTCGAACAACCAGGCTTCATGGGCTTCGCTTTCTACCCCTTCGGCGACCACCGAAAGCCCGAGTCCCCTGGCCAACCCGATGATCGACAGGGTGATTGCGCAATCGTTGTCGTCATCAGGGAGGTTGTTGATAAACGATCGGTCGATTTTGATGCGGGAGAAGGGCAGGGTTTTTAGCCGCGACAGCGATGAATAACCGGTGCCGAAATCATCTATGGCAAGCTCCGCGCCTGCTTCGACCAGCTGCTCCAGAATCCGACCTATCCCACTGAAATCGCCCTGGATCGAATCCTCGGTCACTTCAAACTGAAGGGCACTGACTGGCATATCCTGGTTCTTGCAGATTTCCCTCACCAACTCCGGTAATTCCGGCACCAGCACCTGCTCGGCGGAGAGATTGACGGATATGGTGGGTAAGGGAGTGTTCTGGTCTTTCGCCTGACGCCAGTGGGCGCAGACGTTCTTGAGTACACAGGCGCCGAGTTCGTACATCAGCCCGGCACTGCGCGCTACGTCGAGAAACTCGATCGGTGACAGCCAGCCCCGCTGTGGATGCTTCCAGCGAACCAGCGCCTCGGCACTTTCCAGCTGTGTTCCCGTGCGGTCCATGATTGGCTGGTAGAATACATCGAGGCCGTTGGTTTTGAGCGTTTCCCGCAATTCGCTTTCCAGCGCAAATCGGGAGCGTGCTGTCATCTGGATTTCCGAGTCGAACAGCGTGGATCGGTCCCGGCCCTGCCTTTTGGCATGATACATTGCCGCTTCAGCGCCGCGGAGAAGTTCCTCGGGTTCACGACAGTCGCCCGGGAAGTGACAGATACCCACGCTGGCACTCACGTTCAGGTCCTGGTCGGACACCCGGATTGGCTGGCGGATCCGGGTCTGGATCTCCTGGGTGACTTCATCAAGAAACCCGGGCAGGGTGTAGTTGCGGATGACCAGAGCAAATTCGTCGCCACCAATTCGGGCCAGGAAGTCCTTACCCGCCAACTGGATGTCTTTCAGGCGCATACCGATGTCGGCGATCACCTGATCGCCCGCCTGGGGGCCCAGTCCATCGTTAATGGTTTTCAAACGGTCGACATCTATCCAGAGCAGCGCCAGGCTGCCGGTACCCCGACGTTTGATCTTGCGCACCAGGTGGCTCAACCGGTCGCGCAGCGAATCTATGTTGGCGAGGCCGGTGAGAGAATCGTACCGGCTGACGTAATCGAGGGCGCGCTTGGACCTCAGCCACGCTTCGTGGGTGTTCATGAGGCTTATGGTGTCAGCAATGGCAGCGACCAACGATATATCCGGGACCGACCATTCCCGGGGGGTGTCCGATTCCAGGCAGACAACACCGCTCAGCTGTTCTCCATCAAAAATCGGCGCGTCCAGCATGGAATGGATGTTCTGAACAGTCAGATAATCCTGGTCGAATGAACGGGTGCGGATATCGTTGCGGGCATCATCCACTGCAATGACCCGTTCTTCTGTAATGGCTTGGAAGTATTCGGGATGGTCCGAGCGGTAAAGGTTGAATTCGGCGCCATTCTGCGCCAGGCAACAGTTGCTGTCGGGCTGCTCCTGGTCGTGCAGCCATTCGCAGGTGATGCGGTCCCGTTCTGGAGGAAACAGCCAGACACTTGCCCGTTTTACACCCAGCAAGCGGGTACACAGCTCCATGAGGGCTGCCAGCTTCCGGGGCCGGGGCATTTCGATAAACCTGATGTTATGGCTCAGTTCCATCAGTGACCTGTGATGGGTCACCAGGACTTCACTGTCACGCATGGCAGGGCTCAATATTGTGTGCCTTTACTGGAAATACGAACGGTCCTCGGTGTCGGTTCGGCCCAGAGGTCAGGTTGTTTCTGAGCTTCCTAAAGAATATGGCAGCTGTTGTTATGGGTGTCCACTTTTACAGGGTATCGGCCAGAGAGTCCCTGGCGTTACGGTCTTCGTTGGTTAAATCTTGCTGTTTGAGCTCGTAGAGCTGTGGCCACGGATGGTTAGCCTCCAGCGTGTAGGCGATATCAAGAAGCGTAGATTCGCCCCCATGACGGCCCATAAATTGAACGGATACCGGCAGATGATCGGGGGTTCGCCCCGCGGGTATGGAGATTGCCGGTGCGCCCGTGGCGTTGGCCAGTGGGGTGAAGCTGACAAACTGGCGCAGCCGCTCGAACAGGGTATCGAAAGGTACGTCGGGGCTCAGGTGACCAAGGGTGGGCGTTGTGTGGCCGAGCACCGGCGTGAGCACGGCATCGAAACCTGCCATGGCATGGGCGTAGTCGTGCCAGGAGCGCCTGAGCCGCCAGAGTGCGGCGGGCAGGCGCCAGAACTGTCGTCTGAACATTCTGTCCAGCCCGTTGGTTAGCCCATCCGTTCTGCGTTTGTCGAAGTCCGGGTGAAGTATTTTCCGGCCGTTGGTCCTCACACCGAAAGCAAGCAGGGCCCAGTAGAGAGCAAAATCTTCAGGAAAGGCGCTGTGCACGGGTACGGGGACAGGTTCAATCCGGTGCCCGAGCCTTTCCAGTCTGAGAGCGGTTTCTTCGACGGTCTGGCGAGTGATGTTGTCGGTTTTATGGCCATTGATGGAGTCCAGCACCAGGCCTATCCTCAAGGGCCGACCTGAAGGCCCTTGAATGTTACCCACTGCTGGCAGCTTCGGGTTCCGGTAATAGCTTTGTGCCTGGTCGAGAAAATTGGCCGTATCCCGCACCGAACGGGTCACTACGCCTTCGCTGATTATGTTGATGGGCAGGGAAGCGGCCGCCTCGTTATCGATCAATCGTCCTCGTGTGGGTTTGAGGCCGACCAGGCCGCAGCAAGCGGCCGGAATGCGGATGGAGCCTCCGCCGTCATTGGCATGGGCAACGGGCACCACGCCGGCTGCCACCAGGGCTGCTGAGCCGCCTGAGGAAGCGCCGGACGAATAGGCCAGATTCCAGGGATTCCGTGTAGCCGGCCCATGGGCAGGCTCGGTAGAGGCGTTGAAACCGAATTCGGGCAGCGTGCTTTTACCAAGGCACAGGAAACCCTGGGCAAGCAGTTGTCGGGCAAATGGGCTGGTATCGGAAGCCGGTATTTCAGGCACGGCCAGAGAACCCTGGCGTGTGGCCAGTCCCGTCACGTTGGTGTTGTCTTTGATAAAGGTCGGAACTCCCCGGAACAAGCTCTGGGCACCCGCCTTGCCCTCTGCGTCGCATCTTGAGGCGGTTTGGAGTGCCTCGTCGTAGTTCGCCAAAGCCACGCCATGGATCAGCGGGTCGGCTGCCTGGGCCCGGGCGATGGCAGCGCGGGTGAGTTCTGTGACCGAAATCTCCCGGTTGCGGATTCTCTCTGCCAGGGCTGTTGCGTCATCGCGCCCCATCACGTCGTTGCAGAATGCATGGCAAGACTCAGGGATTTCGGGGGCACGCATAACAGAATTCTCCGGCAAATGACTGATCCACTCTAATGCATTTAAAAACGTGATGACATGTCATTTTAGGAAGGGTTGGCCCCAGAGTGACCTGACTCCCACCCCAAACCCTTTTCACAGACGCCTACAGATAATAAGCTGTCGGCCTTAACCCGTTGTAAGCGATCCTGATGGAAGTTATTGAACCCCTCGTACGCCACTTTCTTGGCATTTTCTTTCTGATGATCGGTCTGCAGTTTGCTGGCCGGAGCCTCGGCTTGTATCAGCGTATGCACTTTTCGCATATTAACTATGGTGAGCGAGGGACTGCACCCTGGTGGCATCGACAGATTTTCAATGTCTTTCGTGCGCTCATTCTGGGTATTTGCGTGGTGCGCATTTTTGCCGATGTTGACGGCTGGCTGGGCGTTTTCGGCCCGCTCTACGTCTGGCCCGTTTTGCTGGCCGGCATGCTGCTGCTGATCGGCTCATATACGGCCGTAAACTATCTGCAGGCCTACATGCACGAAGACTGGCGCTCCGGGATTGATCCGCGCAAGGATCAGCGCAAATTGCTGACAAGCGGTCCGTTTGGCCGCTCGAGGAACCCTCTGTTTATGGCTGTGATGGCGGGACAGCTCGGGTTTTTCCTGGCGCTGCCCAGTGTGTTTTCCCTGGTGTGCCTGGTGGCTGGCGTACTGGTGATTACCCGCCAGGCCCGGGAGGAGGAGAAGGCGCTGGCGGACAAGTTCGGCGAAGATTACGAGCGTTATCGGGTGCGAGTGCCTCGTTGGTTCTGACCCGATAACCGGGAATGGCGCTACGCGGATTTTTTCCGCGCCTCCTTGATCACATCGTAGGCATGACTGATTTCGCGGGTGCGTTCCTCCGCCATCTCCCGCATGCTCTCCGGCAATCCCCGGCCCGCGAGTTTATCCGGGTGGTTCTCGCTCATCAGCTTCCGGTAGGCCTTCTTGAGTTCTTCATCACTGGCCGACGAGGACACCCCCAGAACCTTGTAGGCATCGCTGATCTGATCCGCTGACGAAGGCTGGCCGGCGCCGGCCCGGTGGGTGTGGGCGCCCCGAAGCATGGCTTCAAGTTGGTCCACCTGGCTCTCTGGCAATCCCAGGCCACGGGCTATCCGCACCAGCATTTCGTGTTCGGCCGGATGTATCTTGCCATCCGCAGCCACCGCCGATACCTGAACCTGCAGAAACATCTGCAGGAAGGCCGGCTGCCGCCCGCTGGCCTGGAGAAAGCGGTTCAGCTCGGCATCCAGATCAAAGTCCGGCTCCTTGCCCCGGTTGAAGGCGGCTTTGGCCTTTTCCTTCTGGTCTTCATTCAGGCGAAAGCGCACGAACATGGCCTCAGCCATCTGGATTTCATCCCTGGATATTACGCCGTCCGCCTTGCACAGGGCGCCCATTACCGCGAAGACGGATTCAATAAAGCCGGACTGGATGCTCTGGAGCTTGCCAATCAGCCGGCGTTTGAGAAGGTTCAAGAGAAAGGCGCCAATCGCCGCACCGATCAGAAAACCGGGGAATTTGCCAAAGGCGTAGCCAATCAGGCCGCCAATTATGATTGCAAACAGCATTAAGATGTCCTTAACAGGGATGAATCAGCCCATAGAATATACGTGTTTTTCAGGCCGGCTTCATGAACAGGCTTTCATCGACCTTTCAAAAGAACTCGTAAATTATTAGGTTGAGCCTTTTAAGAGGGGGAGCGTCATCTATGAACCATGACCTGTTTGATGACCTGGCACCGGATCGGGCGACTGAGCATCTTATGGACGGCGCGTTGGTTATACGACAATTCGCGCTCCCGAATGCCGAATCGCTCATGGAAGGTATTGAAAAGGTCACCTCAGAAGCGCCATTCAGGCACATGAAAACCCCGGGCGGCCATTCGATGTCTGCGGCCATGAGCTGCTGCGGGAATCTTGGCTGGGTCACCGATCGCCAAGGTTACCGGTATCAGTCCGAAGATCCCGAATCCGGCAAGCCATGGCCTGCCATGCCGGCTGTTTTTCGAGAACTGGCCATAAGCGCTGCAGACACCGCCGGTTTCGAGGGGTTTGAGCCGGATGCCTGCCTGATTAACCGATATCAGCCGGGGGCAAAAATGGGGCTGCACCAGGACAAGGATGAAGAGGATTTCAGCCAGCCGATTGTGTCGGTTTCCCTGGGTTTGCCCATTGTTTTCCAGTTCGGCGGTCTGAAGCGCAGCGAACGCCCGATGCGGGTGCCCCTTGGCCATGGTGATGTCGTGGTCTGGGGTGGCCCTGCCCGGATGCGCTATCACGGTGTGCTGACACTCAAGGCCGGAGAGCATCCGCTGACAGGCGGTTACCGTTACAACCTCACGTTCCGGCGGGCCAGGTAAAAAAATTATTGCAGCCAGGCGACCAGCAGTCCGGCTGCCAGCGAGAACACCATGGGGATGCCGACCAGGAAACCTGTCTGACGGTTGCCGACAAACCCAGCCAGCCCCGACTTCACCAGGTTGTTGGTGGCTGCGGCGATCACAATACCGATTACGGCTGTGCCTGCTGCCAGACTGTTATTGGACATGCGGGTCAGGGAGAGGGTGATGGCATCGACGTCGGCAATACCGGAGGTGGCCGCGAGAAAATAGATGCCGGCGTCACCCAGCCAGGTGCCCAGATACTCGCCCAGCAGGAGGATGCCCGTCAGTAACCCACCAAAAACCAGAGCCGAAGTCAGGTCCAGCGGGTTCTGGTTGAGTGCCGGCTGGCTGACACGAAGCTGTCGTTCGTTTTTTCGCCAGATGAAGAACGCTGGGCCGTACAACAGGGCGGTCATCACAACGACCGGCCAGACAAGGCTGGGTAGTAGATCCGGATTGATCACCAGGCAATACACAAGAATGCGCGGGAACATGGTGCCGCAGGCGATGAGTATGCCGGTGGCGAACTGGGCATTGAGCTGCGGATTTTTCGAGGCCTGGCGGGCAAAGTGCAGGGTGAGGGCGGTGGACGAGCTCAGTCCTGCGAACAGGCTGGTAAACAGGATTCCCTTGCGCGTGCCCGCCACCCGTATGGCGAAATAGCCCACAAAGGAAATGGAAGCGATCATCACCACCATCCACCAGATTTCCCGGGGGTTCAGTACTCCGCCGGGCCCCATCTTTTCATTCGGCAGCAACGGCAGCATGACCACGGAAATCAGCAGCAGTTTCAGTGCGGCATCCAGTTCGTGTTCCTTCAGCTTGTTCACCCAGCCGTGAATTTCTTCCTTGTTATCCAGAATGATTGCAGTCACGACCGCTGCGGCAGTGGCGATCACCGGGTCCACTGCTACTGCAACCGCACCGAAGCAAAACGTCAGCACCATACCGACCATGCCAGTGATGCTGAAGTTGCGGATGTGCTCAAGCCGCTCGCTGTAGGCCACAATGGCCATGGCCACAACGCTGACCAATAGCACCGGAAACGCCCACTCGGTAATTTCTTCGGCCAACACGGCCGAGATGCCACCAAGCAGACCGACCATGGCGAAGGTGCGGATACCGGCAATGCGTTCGCCCGATTTCTGTTCCCGGGCATCCCATCCTCGCTCCAGCCCGATGATGGCACCGAGCAAAAGCGCAACAGCGAGATTCAGCGTGGTCTGGTTTCCGGCCAGAAATTGGGAGGCAACGTCGTCCATGGGTTGGTGCAAACTCTTGTTAATCAATGAATGTTCTGATGATAGCAGTACAGAGGGTCGGTCGTTAGACCTCTAAGAAGATACCGCTAGCGACCTTACTTTCCGGTAAGGGGGCTGATAAGCTTCGCGACCTTTGAATTCCTAGCAAGCTGGAAATCCGAAATCATGGTGAATTCCCTTAAAGCCAACTGGCTTTCGAACATTCGTGGCGATGTACTCGCCGGTATCGTTGTGGCTCTTGCGTTGATACCGGAAGCCATTGCTTTCTCGATCATCGCTGGTGTCGATCCGAAGGTCGGACTGTACGCCTCCTTCTGTATTGCAGTGATCATTGCTTTCGTTGGCGGGCGCCCTGGCATGATTTCCGCCGCCACGGCAGCCATGGCGGTTCTGATGGTAACGCTGGTCAAAGAGCACGGTTTGCAGTATCTGCTGGCCGCTACCCTGCTTACCGGTGTGTTGCAGGTGATTGCAGGTTATCTGAAGCTCGGCAGTCTGATGCGCTTCGTGTCACGCTCGGTGGTCACCGGTTTCGTGAACGCGTGCCTGTGGTTGGCAAGGTCCTGCCTTCCCCGCTGGTTTGCATCGTGGTGCTCACCGCTGTGGCCGTGGTGACCGGTCTGGATATCCGGACCGTTGGCGATATGGGTGATCTTCCGGATACGCTCCCCGTTTTCCTGTGGCCGGATGTGCCGCTGAATCTGGAAACCCTGATGATTATCCTGCCGTATTCGATTCCGTTGGCCATCGTAGGGGGACGATCTGACAGACACCACCAGTGACCGCAACCGGGAGTGCAAGGGGCAGGGCATCGCCAACATCGGCTCTGGCCTGATCGGTGGTATGGCCGGATGTGCCATGATCGGCCAGTCCATCATCAACGTGAAGTCCGGTGGCCGGACCCGGCTTTCCACACTCACCGCTGGTGTCTTCCTGCTCATCATGGTGCTGCTGCTCGACAATGTACTGGTCCAGATCCCCATGGCGGCTCTGGTGGCCGTCATGATCATGGTCTCGATCGGTACTTTCTCCTGGGATTCCATCCGCAACCTTCGCAAACATCCTCTCTCCACCAACATCGTGATGCTGGTGACGGTTGTTGTCGTGGTTGCCACCCATAACCTGGCCTTTGGCGTACTGGCCGGCGTCCTGCTGGCGGCTTTGTTCTTTGCCAACAAAGTGGGCCATTACATGCTGGTGACCTCCGAGCTGGATGAAACCACCGATACCCGTACTTACCGGGTTGTGGGCCAGGTGTTCTTCAGCTCCTCGGAAAAGTTCATGGAATCCTTTGATTTCAAGGAAGCAGTCGATAATGTGGTGATCGACCTGAGTCGCGCGCATTTCTGGGATATCACCGCCGTGGGTGTTCTGGATAAGGCTGTGATCAAGTTCCGCCGGGAAGGCTCTGAGGTTGAAGTCATCGGGCTGAATGAAGCCAGCGCAACGATAGTTGACCGCTTTGGCGTGCACGACAAGCCGGACGCCGTCGACCAGTTGATGGGGCACTGATATGACTCAGACCAGGGAATCCAACACCGATTCCGGCCAGAATAAAAATCACAAGGACCAAGAAGGCGAGGTTGAGATGCTACGAGTAGTTGCCTGTATCGATGGCTCCCAGGCTGCCCCCGCAGTTTGCGATTACGCTGCCTGGGCCAGCAAGCACATGGAAACCCCCATGATGTTGCTGCACGTCCTTGATGAAGAGCGTTACCCGGCAGAGCCGGATCTGGCAGGCAATATTGGTCTGGGCAGTCGTGAACAGCTCCTCGAGGATCTGGCAGAGCTGGACCGCAAACGCGCCAAGCTGGCCCTGGAACATGGCCATCACATGCTGGATGAGGCGCAAAAGCGCGTCACCGAAGCCGGCATCGGTGAGGTGATCCAGCGCCAGCGCCACGGTGATCTTACTGAATCCCTGCTGGCGCTGGAGAACCAGACTCGCCTGCTGGTGATGGGGCTGCACGGCGAGAGCAGCTCCGACCGTGATACCCACGTTGGCAGCCAACTGGAGACGGTGATTCGTAGTATGCATCGCCCGATTCTTCTGGTGCCCGACGAGTACTCCGAGCCCCGAAGCGCCATGCTTGCCTTTGATGGCAGCGCCACGGCGTTCAAGGGCGTGGAATTGCTGGCTGGCAGCCCGGTCCTGAAGGGCATGCCGCTGCACCTTGTGATGGTGGGTCCGGATACCAACGACCGTTGGGAGCAGCTCAGGAAAGCCGAGAAAATGCTGGCAGGGCTGGAATCCGAGATTACGTTGGCCATCCGGGCTGGAGACGTAGAACCGGCATTGCACGCCTATCAGGAAGAGCAGGATATCGACATCCTGGTGATGGGCGCCTATGGCCACTCCCGCATCCGTCAATTCCTGGTGGGCAGTACGACCACCCGGATGCTCGAAACTGCCAGAAAGCCGCTGGTAGTGCTTCGCTAGGCGACTTCCCGGGCTATGTCGGCCAGATAGGCCATCGCTGCGCGGTGGCCTTGCTGATAGCCCAGATCCAGCTTGTTAAGGTCTGTGGTTAGTCGACTCACCGGAAAATCCTCTGGCGGTGCGATAATCCGTAGATGGCAGTCGTCCGGCGGATTTTGAATGAACTCCAATGTCTCGTTATATCGTTCGCCGCGCCGGATCAGGGCCTCGGCCAGTCCAGGTTGCTCCCGGAACATCCGTTTGGTGAGCGCCGGAAACGCCAGAGGTTTTTTCTGATAGCCCAGAGGTCGGGAAAGAACGACGGTAATATCCCGGGCACCCCGGCGATAGGCCTCCGCAACCGGAATGGAATCGGCAATGCCGCCATCGCTCATGGGTTCGTCCTCCACGATCGGGTAATCACGGTAGGCCAGGGGAATGGAGCAGGACGCTGTGAGTACATCGTGGATGTTCTTGTCATCGACGTAGAAATATCGGGCTTCGCCGGTCACCACCGACGTGGTTGCTACCCAGAGCCTGGTGGTGCCAGACAGGTAGCGTTCCAGGTCGAGCGGCACGTCCTCGTAGGATCGGTGCCAGAGCCAGTGAACATCGCAG
>LULX01000313.1_pt1 | contig 17511 bp, 13 predicted proteins | sample 729511 | NCBI WGS metagenome assembly LULX01 (sample SAMN03860278, study PRJNA289734) | marine metagenome | biome: seawater column; feature: ocean; material: water; isolation source: Red Sea water column Station 91 - depth 500m | place: Saudi Arabia: Red Sea | collected 2011-10-15 | depth 500 m
AAAATGTATCTAGTAAAGATATAGTATCACCTGGTCACGTTTTTCCAATTGTAGCAAAAGATGGTGGTGTACTTGTTCGGGCAGGACATACAGAAGCGGCTGTTGATCTTGCAAAACTGGCCAATATGCTTCCGGCAGGAGTTATCTGTGAGATCATGAATGAAGATGGTACCATGGCCCGTGTGCCTGAATTAAAAAAGTTTGCTGATCACCATGGGATTAAGATCATCACCATAAAAGACCTGATACAATACAGGAAGCGTAATGAAACACTGGTGGTCAAAAAAGCTGAAGCAACATTGCCATCAGTATATGGTGATTTTAAGGTGATCGGTTTTCAAAGTCTACTGGATGACAGTGATTATGTGGCGCTGGTTAAAGGTGAGTGGGATGAGGATGAGCCGGTACTTGTAAGAGTACATTCGGAATGCCTGACCGGAGATGTCTTTGGTTCATATCGTTGTGACTGCGGACCTCAACTGCACTCGGCAATGAAAATGGTTGAACGTGTAGGAAAAGGCGTAATTCTTTATCTGCCACAGGAAGGACGAGGGATTGGATTGATCAACAAGCTTCAGGCTTATAAACTCCAGGAAGAAGGAGCGGACACAGTGGAAGCAAATCAACAATTAGGATTTAAGGATGATTTACGTGATTATGGAATGGGAGCGCAAATGTTGTATATGCTTGGTGTTCGACGTATGCGGTTAATGACCAATAATCCTCGTAAAATAGTTGGAGTACAAGGACACGGTTTAGAGGTTGTTGAAAGAGTGCCGCTTGAAATTGAGAGCAATCCCGGTAATAAAAATTACATGCGTACAAAAAAGTCCAAATTGGGACATATTCTTAATATTTGAAAATTTGTGTAAATTCAAATAGTTACCTTAACTGTCCCGTATTTATCCCACAAAAGATAAAACTCAGAATCACAAAAAAGTATCCATGCTTGTGAAAATATTATATAAACACAGACTACAGATTAATTTAAGACTTACTGTGTTTCTGATCAAAGAACATTCTGTAATAAATATTTATTGATTAAAACTATCTATGGCCGTAGATCAAACCGATTTGGTAAAAGCGCTGAAAAAGTCCTCAGTCTATCCGAATCCTCCCAAATCAGTAAAAATCAGGGAGACTGACTCATCTTATTTATTTGAAGCAGATGCTTGGTTGTACAAGATCAAGAAGGAAGGAAATGAGTTTCCTACAAAGGCTGTAAAGGAGGCTTATTGCAATGAAGAAAGCAAGCTTAGTCTGCGTTTTAATCCGGAATGGCCTTCAACAGTACTTCCGATAGTAGAACAAAATGGTGATGTTAAAATCGGCGGTACGGTAGGCGAAATCGTTGAGTATGCACTTAAAATGGAAAAACTTCCGGATAAGTGGCTGCTTTCCAGTCATCTTGAAAAAAATGATGTGAGCGCAAAAAATATCTCAGATATTGCTACACGAATTGCTGAAATACATGAGATTTCTCCAGCAAAAGACAAAGCAGCTGAATCAGGGAAAGCTGAGTCTTTTCGAGCGCTTTGTGACGACATGCTTTTTCAAATGAAACGTTATTTTGAAGCATCTCTGACTCAGCCTATTTTGGACATGATCAGACATCCGCTGGAAAAATTTATTGATCAGAACAAGCGACTCTTCAGCAAGCGGCAGCAAAAAGGAAGGGTAGTTTTTGGGCATGGAGCGTTTTTGCCGGAACATATTTTTGTCAGTGATGAAGTAGTACGATTCATCAGTCCACAGGAGGTACACCGAAAACTGGCTGATCTGGATGTGGCAAATGATGTTTCAACTTTAACAGTTGAGCTGACAAGGATGGGGAATAATGAGTTGCTGGAAGCATTTTTGAATCAGTATCTGGAAACTTCAAATGATCATGACTTGCATAAAATGCTGCCAATTTATCAAACTTATTGTGCGCTCAAGCAGGGAGTCAGAACATGTGAACTTAAAGTAGCCCGGCAGGATGAAAAACTGGGCACTTTGGCCATGGAATACTTCAATCTCGCCGTAAATTTCTCCCGTGAAATCCCAAGAGCTTAATTTTTGCATGATATTGTTCTCAGTTTAATAGCCCCGCATTAAGTTAAACATTCCAACAAAAAATTTATCAAAATCATGAAAGAGGTCTCCAATAGACTCAGCTTTTCTCAGAAGGAAGAAGAAATTCTTCAATTCTGGCGCAAAGAAAATATTTTTCAGAAATCTATAGATGAACGTCCAAAAAAGAAGTCATTCAGCTTTTACGACGGACCTCCATTTGCTACCGGACTTCCTCATTATGGTCACCTGTTGGCAGGCACTATCAAGGACGTAATACCACGTTACAAAACGATGCGCGGTTACCGCGTTGAACGCCGTTTTGGCTGGGATACCCACGGTTTGCCTGTGGAATATGAGGTGGAGCAATCTCTCAAATTGAATGGAAGACACGAAATCGAAAATTTTGGTGAAGGAAAATTTAATGAGGAATGCCGATCAATTGTTTTACGTTACACCGCTGAATGGCAGGAAACAGTGGAACGGATGGCTCGCTGGGTTGATTTCAACAATGACTACAAAACCATGGACATTGATTTTATGGAGTCTGTCTGGTGGGTATTTAAGAGTCTTTGGGAAAAGAAACTGATTTATGAAGGCGTGAAAGTTGTTCCCTATTCATGGCGTGTATCCACTCCGCTTTCAAACTTTGAGGCAAATCTGAATTATAAAGAAATACAGGATCCATCAATCACTGTACGTTTCAAGGTCGATGGAGAAGAAAACTTATTTTTTCTGGCATGGACAACCACTCCCTGGACTTTGCCTTCAAACATGGCACTTTGCGCGGGCCCGGAGCTGATCTATTGTATTGTCCGTGAAAAAGAAAGCGGAGATCGCTATATTCTTACCAAAAGCTGTATAGAGTCACATTTCGAGAATGGGAACTATCAAATCGTGTCTGAAATGAAAGGCTCAGAATTAAAGGGTATGTCATATGAGCCGCTTTTTGATTTTGCGAAAAAAAAGCTGGACACAAATCAATGCTGGAAAGTTCAGATAGACGATTATGTCAGTGATGACAGCGGAACAGGGTTGGTGCATCTGGCTTGTTTTGGTGAAGACGATGTGAGGATTTTCCAGCGTGAAAATATACCCGTTTTTGATCCGGTGGATGATGAAGGAAATTTTCTGGATTACATGGGCTTTATCGCCGGAAAGAATATCAAAGATGCAGACAAATCAATTGTAAAGAGTCTCAAAGAAGAAGGTAAAATGTTTCGGCATGAAACAATACAGCACAGCTATCCCTTTTGCTGGCGTACTGATACACCTTTGATTTACAAACCTATTTCAACCTGGTTTGTGAATGTTGAGGCAATCAAAGAAAGGATGTTCGCCCACAATAAGACTGTGCACTGGGTTCCGGGACATATACGTGATGGACGTTTCGGTAAGTGGCTGGAAAACGCTCGTGACTGGGCTATCAGCCGCAACAGATTCTGGGGTACGCCTATTCCGGTATGGAAAAGCGAGGACGGAGATGTTTTGTGCATTGATAGTGTTGAAGAGCTGGAAAAATTGATCGGCAATAAAATCAATGATCTGCATAAACATTTTGTTGACGCGCTGGTGATCGAAAAGGATGGAAAAACTTACAGGCGTGTTTCTGAAGTGCTTGACTGCTGGTTTGAATCAGGATCCATGCCTTATGCACAGGAACATTATCCTTTTGAAAACAAGGAGCGCTTTGAATCAAACTTTCCTGCTGATTTTATTTGCGAGGGACTTGACCAGACACGTGGCTGGTTTTACACGCTTGCTGTTTTAGGCACAGCCTTGTTTGACACTCCTGCTTTTAACAACTGTGTTGTTAACGGGCTTGTGTTGGCGGAAGACGGAAAGAAGATGAGCAAAAGGCTTAAGAATTATCCGGATCCAAATGAGATGATGAATAAATATGGCGCGGATACAGTACGTCTATACATGCTTAACAGTCCTGCTGTACGAGGTGAAGATTTACGTTTTTCTGAAAAAGGTCTGGTTGAAACAACCAGACAGCTGTTGCTGCCGCTTTGGAACGCTCTCATTTTTCTTACTACCTACGCCAAAATCGACGGGTGGGAACCAAATCCTGAAAATCTCAGGGTGAAGAATAACAATCCACTTGACCGCTGGATTGTATCACGACTGCATAAACTGATTGGGGAAGTGCAAAAAGAGATGGACCGTTACGATTTAAACCGCTCAGTCGCGCCTTTTGTTGGATTCATCGACTTATTGACAAACTGGTACATCCGCCGCAGCAGAAGACGCTTCTGGAAGGCAGGGCAGGGGCAGGACAAAAGCGAAGCCTATGCCACGCTTTACAATGTGCTGTTTGAATTCAGCAAAGTGATTGCCCCGTTCATTCCGTTTATCGCTGATGGAATATTCCGGACATTGCGGAATGAAACTGATCATCAGAGTGTACATCTGGAATTATTCCCGGAAGAGAATTCTGCTGTACGGGACATTGAGCTCGAAAACCGCATGGATCTGGTGCTTTCTGCTGTCAATATGGGACGTGCACTGAGGGCAAAACATCAGTTGAAAATTCGTCAGCCACTGCCGAAGATTTTCCTGGTTACACATGATTCGGAAGCAAAAAATGTTTTGAATGAGCTTTCCGAACTCATCACAGATGAACTGAACATCAAAGAAGTTGCAGTAGCGCCTGATGAAGAGGAGCTGGTAAACTTGAAATCCAAGGCAAATTACAAAACATTAGGCCGCAGGCTTGGCAGTAAAATGAAAGCTGCCGCCCAATCCATTGCTGATCTGGATTCTGATCAGATCAGGAAAATTCAGAATGGCGACAATATTTCCTTAGTGATTGAGGGAGACGCGCTTGAATTAAGTCCGGAAGATGTTTTGATTCAGCGGGAAGAAAAAGAGGGATTGCTGGTGGAAACTGATAATCGAATGTCTATCGCCCTGGATACTGAATTGAGTGATGATTTAATTCAGGAAGGTTTTGCGCGAGAATTTGTAAACAAAGTTCAGAATATGCGCAAAGAAATGGATCTGGATGTGATGGACCGCATCAGCATCAGTTATCAGGCTTCGGCTGAACTGAATACGGCGCTGGAAAATTATACTGATTTTATTTGCACGGAAACACTGGCCTTCAACCTGGAACCACAGGATGTATCTGACAGCACCTCCTGGGACTTAAATGGTGAGCCTTGTAAAATTAGAGTGGAGCATGCTGCTTAAGGGCTACCAGTGGAAATTCCCAACTGAGAAAATTTAATTAACTCAGCCTCATTTTGAACAAGGTCGCCGACATTATAATGAACTTTTTCCACAATTCCATCCGACGGTGCAACAATTGTGTGTTCCATTTTCATTGCTTCCATCACTAACAGCTGCTGACCTCGGCTTACCCTCTCACCTGCTTTTACAAGCACCCGAATTACGTTTCCGGGCATTGGCGCCGAAAGACGGAACTCTCCGGAAACTTCTTTCTTTTTAAATGACAATGGGTCCAGTCTGGTAAAAAACGACCGGCCATGTTCGTGGACTGCAAGCAGTAGCTGCTTGTCATGATGAAGAACAAGCAGATGACTGCCTGATTCTTCCGAATTCTCATTATTCCAGTTCAGCTCAAGCAAATTCCCGTTTTTGATTACTGAAACAGAAATTGTTTCTTTGGCATTAATGATTTTGAATGTGTTTTTGTCGCAGGCAAAATTGATTTCAGTTTCCTCACCTTTGTGGTTCCTTAACTGTACTCTATATGGTTCACACCCACCGACACGCCAATTGCTCAGCTTGTTCCAAGGTGACCACGGATCAAATGCATTTTGTGCATTCTTCTCTGCCTGCAGGGAGTCTTCGAGAAAGCATGAAATAGCGCTAGCCCGATAAATCCAGTCTGCAGAATCTTCTTTACTTTCAAGCAGAGATTCAAGTTTGGAATCAACAAACAATGTATCCACCTGACTTGCTTCAAAGTCCGGATCACTCATAATTTTCTGCAGAAACCCCAGGTTAGTCTCCACACCAAGAACAGCAGTATGTGCCAAAGCTGAGCGCATTGTTTGGATTGCGTTCTTTCGAGAATCCGCGTGTACAATCAGCTTTGCTATCATCGGATCATAATGAATACTGATTTCATCACCTTCCTCCACTCCTGTATCTATTCTGACGCTGGAAGCTGATATTCCTGCTTCCGGAGCTGATTCATGATTTATTTCTTCTGTTTCCGGAAAAACCAGTCGATGTAAAGTGCCTGTGCTGGGAAGGAAACCGGTTTCAGGATTTTCTGCGTAAATTCTTGCTTCGATGGCATGACCGCTTTGTTTGATTTTTGATTGTTTCAAGGGAAGTTTTTCTCCAGCGGAAATCCGCAGCTGCCACTCAACAAGATCAAGGTCGGTGATCAATTCTGTAACAGGATGTTCCACTTGCAGGCGTGTGTTCATTTCCATAAAGTAGAAACTGCTGTCGTTTGCTACTATGAACTCAATTGTTCCCGCACCTGTGTAATTCACTGCTTTTGCTGCGGCCACCGCGGCCTCTGCCATCTTCTCCCGCAGTTTTTGGTCAAGAAATAGAGAAGGTGATTCTTCAACAATTTTCTGGTGTCGGCGCTGTGGCGAGCAGTCGCGCTCAAAAAGATGCACAACATTTCCATGCTGATCACCAAATACCTGGAATTCTATATGACGAGGCTCACTTACAAAACGCTCAAGCATTACCCGCTCGTCACCAAATGCCTTGCGGGCTTCATTCTGTGCTGACCGCAAAGCGTCCTCAAACTTTTCTTCCTTCTGAACAACCCTCATTCCTTTTCCGCCGCCGCCGAAAACAGCCTTGATCATCAGGGGATAACCAATTTTCTCTGCTTCCGACAGCAGAAATTTCTGACTTTGTTCCGCACCAAAGTATCCGGGAACAACAGCAACTCCGGCTTGTTCCATCACAGCTTTGGCCTTGTCCTTAGCTCCCATCAATTCAATTGCTTCAGCTGAAGGGCCGATAAAAGTTATTCCGGATTGAAAACATTTTCGGGCAAATTCAGCGTTTTCCGATAAAAAACCGTAGCCAGGATGTATCGCCTGAGCATTACGAACTTTGGCGGCATCCAGCAGTTTATCAATCCTCAGATATGACCCTGCCGGAGCAGGTTCACCAATACAGCATGATTCATCCGCCAGCTTAACATGGAGAGCTTCAGCATCTGCTTCCGAAAAAACAGCAACCGTGCTGATTCCCATGTGGCGGCAGGTGTTGATAATTCGACAGGCTATTTCACCACGATTCGCTATCAGGATTTTTTCAAACATTTCGCTTTATTATATTTTCCGGCCATGAGTTATGTTTACAGACTTCCAGTTAATTGACATTCTATGAAACAAAAATGCCGACACAATGCAGACTGACATTGTGTCGGCTCTTGTTGTTAAAGTGACAAAACTAAAGAATTCTTTTAATCAAAACCAGAAATTGCAACTTTTCCTATGTTCCTTTTTTGGAATACTCGACAGAAATATTTTGCTTCATCCTTTCAAACAATTTAACACACTTTCCTCTTATTATCTATGAGTAGTGTCCCACGTATCGTTGATTCTGCTTGAAATAATCAAAACTCTATAATCATTGAAAATCTGAAGTTATATTTCAAATTTTCAATGATAAAATCGAATTGTCTAAAAGAACTTAGACAATTAAGTATAATACTTCATTTTAAATTTAATAAACTTTAAACAATTGATTTTAAAACATAAAATCGACATGCTTTGCGACAATGAACATTGGCTTTTGGTTTTGATTGAATCGATGATGATTCGGAAAGGCTGGAGCATTTTCTGCAAACCGAAAAAAACTCCTCAAACAGTGCTTAACTTAGCTCAGGCTATAGAATATTGAAAGCCTGAAACGCTCCCTGAGATCGACCACTGAGCGCAGTCGAAGTGGATTCGAATAGTGCACAATGAGACTGGTTTCGACTCCGCACAACCAGCTCTCGGCATTGTAAAATAAAATTGAACTGGATGGACTATTAGTTCTGATTATGAAGGACGGCTCCCCCCTCTCCTCATGGGAGAGGGGGATTCCATTCTACCTCCATACAGCACATGGCAGTTATACTCAAGGCATCAAGCCCAGTTGGGTCAGCATTTCTACCAGATTCCAGTAAGTCTCCTCCCGGACAATTTTGTCACCTCTTACCTTGACCATGATAACCCCCGGAAGGGAAATCTTTTTGCCTGTTGGAGGCACAACCTGATCCGGACCCAGTGCTAGAGGACCGTCATGGGTAGCATCCGCATCCCAGCGTGTGTAGGTTAAATCACCACTTGTGGCACTGTTGCTGAATTCAAATTGCATATCAGAGAAAGCTTTATCGAAGGGTTGGTTATAAGCCAGAGCCTCTTCCTTGCTCAACCCTTGTCGCGCGTTTGGGTATGAAGCTTCAAAATCATCAGCCAGCGCCTGGTACCATCGGTCAAGGTCATGTGCCTGAAAGGATTCGAAAAGCAGTGTGGGTAGATTGTCAGTAGTCATGTTGCCTCTAATGGATTAATCAGAGTTTAAAAAAATGTTTTTAAAGAATGAACAAACCGAGGGTTCCCCCTCACCCACCGCGCCTTCGGCTACGCTCAGGCACCGCGTTCACCCCTCTCCCATGGGGAGAGGGTCGGGGTGAGGGGGTAAAGCAGCAGTGTACAATATTCTTATTCAGAACCACTGCAACGTCCTGCCGCCTAATGGATCAGGGGATTTGGTAAGATGTTTTCCACTTACCTCCCCCTTGGAAAGTTCCCTGTTCAAAGGCAGGAACAGGGCTGGACTTGTACGATCCTGACCCAGTGATCCCCTTGTATTTACCTGTTCCATGCGTGATCCTGGATTTTGCGTCAGATGGTCCACCTAAACTTCCTTTTGCTGAGGCCCTGAAAGTAATGGTGTCTCCATCCGCGTCACGAAACGTACAGTATCCCTCGTTTTGGGTTTTTGGCATTTGCACCACTTCCAGCGAAAAGTGACACTTGAAGGAATTCATGTGGAAAATGCCGTTTCCAGAATCATTTTTTGTACTGCCATAAAATTCAGCGAGTATGAAGGCCGGAGCCTTGTCCTTCATGTGCATTCCCAGCACTTTGCCGGCAAAAGAGAATGTCCCGCTAATTTTACCTTTCTTAGCAAGCTGAGCCTGGGCAGTCATGCCAAATGAGAGGATCAAAAACAGACTCATTGTCAAAATTGAAATTAACTTTTTCATTGTGTCTCCTTGAAATAAATTGTTGATAAAAAATTGTGATATCCGGCAACGAGATTAACGATGTTGATCCGGTAAGACTAAGTCTGAGCAGGATGGTTCTGATTCATGATAATCATGATTCTGATCAACTTTTGAAGTCTTTCCCATCCTCCCCCTCACCCACCGCAAGCGGTCCCCCCTCTCCCCCGTGGGAGAGGGTCGGGGTGAGGGGTTAGCGACTCCCTCTCTTCCTTTGGGAGAGGGAATCACGGAATTGTTCCAGCTTCAGGGAGGAACACCGAATGAGCAATGTAACAAAACAAGATTCCATTCCGGAAGAGCACCGGAAAACCGAAAGATATCCGGACGGTGTTTAACTAGGCGAAAATTCGGAATGTTGGAAAAAAGAGGAGAAAATAACAGCTGAACTGCTTCCGGAGGAAAACGAAAACCCCTGAGGAAAAAGTCGGCGTTTCGCGAGGGCCGGAAAAGGCTAAGAATTAGCCGTAAACTGCGTTTCGTTTCGTTTCGTTGCGTTGCGTTGCGTTGCGTTGCGTTGCGTGCATGATGAGGGCCCCTCAAAAAGTGAAGAAATCAAAACTCAAGCTGAAGAACTTTTTTATATCCGCAGGTTTTCATGATCATGTGAATTTGTCAAGAAATATTTTATTTTGTTATGTTATACAGGAAATTTCCATTGTATCAGAAAGTCATTTTGACTTGGATTTGAGGGTAATTTTCTGATACTCTTACAATGAAATGCTCACGGAGGGAGGAATGGATCATCCGGGAAGATACTGGCAAAAACTGGATGACGGCAGGATTCAGTGCGACATTTGTCCAAGGCAGTGCAGGCTGCACAATGGACAGCGCGGACTTTGTTTTGTGCGCCAGGCGGATGATGACCAGATTGTGCTCACAACGTATGGGCGCTCAAGCGGTTTCTGCATTGATCCGATAGAAAAGAAACCGCTGAATCACTTCCTTCCGGGAACACCAATTCTTTCCTTCGGCACAGCCGGATGTAATCTCACCTGTAAATTTTGTCAAAACTGGGACATCAGCAAGTCCCGTGAATTTGACCGACTGACTGAAACTGCTACTCCGGAAATGATTGCCAGAGCGGCAAAAGCGCACGGATGCCGCAGTGTTGCTTTCACCTACAATGATCCGGTTATTTTTCTGGAATACGCAGTTGATATTGCGCAAGCCTGCCGAGAAATGGATATCAGTCCTGTAGCAGTCACCGCCGGTTACGTGCTTCCGGAAGCACGTACTGAATTTTTCCAGAATATGGATGCTGCAAATGTTGATCTAAAGGCTTTCAGCGAGAAATTTTACAAGAAGATTTGTGGAGGAAAACTTGAGTCGGTGCTGGAAACTCTCGAATATTTAAGGCACGAAACTGATGTGTGGTTCGAAATAACAACACTGCTGATTCCGGGAGAAAATGATTCTTCAGAAGAAGTGCATCACATGAGTGAGTGGATCATGGAACATTTAGGTGCGGATGTTCCCTTGCACTTCACTGCGTTTCATCCGGACTGGAAAATGCGTGATATTTCTCACACGCCTCATTCCACCTTAAACAGGGCAAGGCAAATTGCTCTTGCTGCAGGAATTCGTTATGTGTACGTGGGAAATGTTCACGACAAATCCGGATCAAGCACATACTGCCATCAATGCGGAGAATTGCTGATTGGTCGGGACTGGTACGAATTAAGCGACTGGAATCTGGAACAAGAGGGAAACTGCATTAAATGCGGAACAAAGTGTCCCGGAAAAATTGAACAGCATCCGGGAAACTGGGGAGCAAAAAGAATTCCCGTGAGTTTGTAAATATACAGGAATATTTATTTATACCCATTGGCATCTTCCGGAGAAAGCAGTTGCGGTAACAATGACTCAATCGCGTTTGCAGTGCGTGAGTCCAGTTCCCTTGCTGTTTGATAGTCATGGAAATGACTGAGGTCGGTACTGATCAAAATCAGAGTTTGATCATCATCACAAAATTGCTGAATCATGTTTGCCAGCAGATCTGTTTTCGTGTCACCCACAACCAGAGGAACAAGTTTAAATTCGCCGAGAGTTTGCTGTAAAAAAGGAAGCTGCACTTCCAGGCAGTGTTCCTCAGCATGTGCCTCATCACTGACAGTAATCCAGGAATAATCAGCAAGCAGTTTTTCCATCAGTACGCTGTCCAGATGTATCACACCAAGCGGAGTTTCAAAAGCATCAGACTTCGGCAAAGCCGCACCGGTAAGCCACACACGATGAGCAGGTCCAAGCAGAAATACCCGCTGAAAACGATTTTTTAACTTCATCAAAAGCCGATACGCCGCGGCGGCTGTTTTCCCGGAATAAATGTAGCCTGCATGCGGGACAATCAGCATCCGTATTGATGAGATTTCATTCGTGGTTAACTGTAATGAATCCTCGTCGCCTTCCATACTATGCAGATAGTTCCGGACGGTTTTCCTCAGCTCCGATTCATCTCCGGGATAAAACATATATGAAACCGCTGCTGGTCGAATGTTTTTTGAAAAGTTTTCTTTAATCATGATCTGCCTCAATGATTTGGAACTCGAGAATCAATAGCCGAAGTGTTTGATTTCTTCACCTTTTTCATCAATATCAGTCATGGCTTTAATGCCCATTTCCAGATGCATGTCAACAAATTTTGCTGTAACTTTTTTGTCCAGTTCCTGAGTTTTTACTCCTTCCGGAAGCAGTGGATTGTCTGAAACAAGCAGGATGGCGCCGCGGGCAATTTTGTTGGCATGACCCACAATGAAGAGGGTAGCGGTTTCCATATCAATTCCAATTGCGGAAAGATTAACTAGCTTGTTTCGAAAATTTTCATCCCATTCCCAGACGCGTCTGTTAGTGGTGTAAATAACTCCTGTGCGATATTCCTGTCCATATTCCAGCACAGTATCTGAGACAAATTTGTGCAGCTTAAATGAGGGCAATGCCGGAACTTCCGGAGGAAGATAGTCATTGCTTGTCCCTTCGCCTCGTATTGCCGCAATCGGCAGAATATATCTGCCTATTTCCGCGGTTTGTTTCAGGCCGCCGCACTTGCCTAAAAACAGAACGCCTTTAGGATTACAAGCCGTCAGCAAATCCATGATGGTCGCCGCGTTAGCGGAGCCTATACCGAAATTTATAATGCTCAGACCGTTATCATTTGTGGCAGTCTGCATCGGACATCCTTTCCCCTTGATTTTGCAGCTGAAACGCTCTGCGAACTTGGTTACATAATTACTGAAATTTGTCAGCAGAATATAATTTCCAAAATCTTCGATTTCTGTTCCGGTGTAACGCGGCAGCCAGTCCCGCGTAATATCTGTTTTGCTTTTCATCATGGTTGTTGATTTATTATTGAAACAACTTTTCATGATATTCATCTTGAAAGAAATTCCATAAAGTTGCCAGTGGAACCTATATAAACATCATCGAATTCATTTGCATTATTTTCATTCCGCTCGAAGTCTTGTGATGATCCGGTTTCAAGTAGGTGTTGGTTAAAATATTCCCCTCCCCCCGGCCCTCTCCCAGCGGGAGAGGGAGATACCACAACCACACCCAAGCCCTCTCCCAGCGGGAGAGGGAGATACCACAAACTCACTCTTGCCTCTCCCAGTATGAGAGGGAGAAGGGTGCATAGTATAGTATTGTTATCAATGAGTATGGATAAAGACGTCTTAACAGAAGAGGAATCCGGACAGGATAAAAAGGAGGACTTGAAAGAGAGGACAAGATTCGGGAAGCACCTGTTTGTCGGTGCTCCCGAAATCTAAAGATTATGCTTGATTACATTGCATTCCAGATTATGTGACTCCATGCACCTTTAGGCTTTTTGGTGATCACTGGAGTAGAATCCGAAGCCATCAGTACTTTGACTGTGCGCCTGTAATCTGCCGGTATAAGATAACCAATACCCTGTGGCTGGTTGCCGACCAACTTGTTTATTTCACCCATCATGCGGCGCTGATGTTTTTCAGTCTGTGCGCCGGTATCGTCATTTTCCAGCACGATATCTGCTGCTGCATCTGGATTCGCGGCTGCATACTTCCAGCCTTTGATTGATGCCCTGAGGAAACGAGCCATTTTATCCACGAAAGCCTTTTTTCTCAGATTTTTTCCCAGCACATATAAACCGTCTTCCAATGTAGCAACACCCTGGTCTTCATACTTGTAAACAACCAGTTCAGAAGGACTCAGTCCGGCATCAACAACTTGCCAGTATTCATTGTATGTCATGGTTGAAACGCACTCAGCCTGTTTCTGCAGTATTGGATCCACGTTGAAACCCTGCTTCAAAACGGTTACTCCATTTGAACCACCGGTAGTTGGGATACCCAATTGGCTCATCCAGCTCAGGAATGGATATTCGTTTCCGTAAAACCAGACTCCCAGAGTTTTTCCGCGAAAATCTGCTGGAGATTTAATCCCACTGTCTTTACGGCAGGTGAGCATCATTCCGGATTTTTTAAAAATCTGGGCAATGTTCACCAGCGGAACACCTTTTTCACGTGATGCCAACGCCGAGGGCATCCAGTCAATGATCACATCAGCTCCTCCTCCTGCAATTACCTGGGGCGGCGCAATGTCTGGTCCGCCTGGCTTGATGGTTACTTCCAAGCCTTCTGCTTTATAGTAGCCCTTATCCTGTGCCACAAAGTAACCAGCGAACTGAGCCTGTGTAACCCATTTCAACTGAATGGTTACTTTTTCAGCTGCTTGTGCGGTAAATGTCAGACCGATAGCCAGTATAACCATCATCATTTTTTTCATTGTACTCATAAGTCACTCCATTTGAGATTATATACAGGTCAGCATTGTTTTTGCTGAATGCAAGTCAGCTGACTCGGATAGAAGGGTGCCATCCTGTGAACTGCCGTTCAATAAAAGCCAGCAGTGCATAGAAAAGCGACCCGGACAATGCTGCCACCGCGATTGACGCCCAAACCACATCAACGTTCATACGGCCGATCTCAGTGGAAATTCTGAATCCCATTCCTACAATCGGCGTACCAAAAAATTCCGCGACAATTGCCCCTATCAGCGCCAAAGTTGAGTTGATCTTCAGTGCGTTAAAAATAAAAGGCAACGCGTTCGGGAGACGCACCATAAACAGCAGCTGCCAATAATTTGCAGCATATGAGTGCATCAAGTCAAGCTCTATTCTTTCGGTGGACTTTAAACCGGCAAGAGTATTCACCAGCATTGGAAAAAATGTCATCATAACCACAACCGCGGCCTTTGACTGCCAGTCAAAACCGAACCACATGACCATGATTGGAGCCACTCCAACTATGGGCAAAGCGCTTGCCAGATTTCCCAGAGGCAGTAAGCCACGCTGTAAAAATGGAACTTTATCTACCAGAATTGCTACTCCAAATCCAGAACAGCAGCCGATCATGAATCCGGCAAGCACTGCTTTCAAAAAAGTCTGCTGAAAATCAGCCCACAGCATCTCCATTGCATTGACGAATGCAGTTCCAATCATCGATGGCGCCGGCAGCAATACTTGCGGAACCTGAAAACCCACAGTCAGCATTTCCCACAAATATAGCAACACTGCACCGAACAAAACCGGAACCAGCAAATTTACGGCAATTGCGGTTTTTTTGTCTCTGCTGCCATCTATTTTTGACCAGAAACCCATTGCTTCCCAGATTACCAAAGTGAGTACCGCGACATACAGCCATATTCCCCATGATGTTGTTCCGGAATCAGACATGTGAACACTGTTTAATGTGGACAAACATCCTGAGGCAATCAGTAAACTGATGACGCATTTGCCTGTGACTGACTCAGTTATTCCTTTGCGAATCAGTATTATTACAACACCGATCAGTGGTAACAGCGCTAAAAGTGCGGTATTCTCTCCCAGCAGCATCCAGTCACTTGAGAATTGAAACTGGATCGCGTAGCAGATGATAAAAATCCAGTAAATGATTCCTGAAATTTTCAAGACAATACCCCCATTCTTTTTTGAACTATTCTTTCCATAAAACTCATCAGAAACACAAGTGATGCAGCTATAACTGAAGCCACAATCAATGCGCTCCAGATTTGCACTGTCTGTCCGTAATAGGAACCGGTCAGCAGCCTTGCGCCCAGACCTGCTCTTGCTCCTGCAGGCAGCTCACCCACAATGGCACCAACAAGACTGATGGCAATGGAAACCTTGAAGCTGGCAAAGAGGTAAGGTGTGGAAGCAGGCCAGCGCAATTTCCAAAATGCCTGTGCCTGTGTCGCATTGTAGGTTTTCATTAAATCCAGGTGGATTGGATCAGGCGAACGCAAGCCCTTGACCATGCCGATAACAATTGGGAAAAAGCAGAGATACGCTGAAATAAATGCTTTTGGTAAAAGACCGGTCAAACCGATTGCTCCTAAAACCACAATTATCATTGGGGCAATAGCCAGAATAGGGATTGTTTGCGAGGCTATTATCCAGGGTAATACGCTTTTGTTTAGTGTTGGAACATGTACAATTCCTATGGCCAGTAATATTCCTAAAACTCCTCCCATCACAAAACCAACCATAGTTGAAGAAATTGTTACCCAGCCATGATATACAAGACTGCGCTTTGAGGTTATCTTGCGGCCGAACAATGACTTATTCATGTCAGACATTATCTGATGCGGTGCCGGCAATACAGGGCGGCCCATGGCCCACGAATCCTCGACAAGTTTCTTAAAGTTCCACTCGGTGTTTTGACGTTCATATTTGTCAATCAATACATCCGAATTCAGATAAACTGCTCCGGCATACCAAAAAACAACGATCAACGAGACAACGGTTGTGATGGGAATGAAGGATGATTTAAGGAGTTGGTTCAGCATTATCAATCGATTTGTGTGAATCCGATTTTTATTTTTTTTGTTTTAGGTAGAGAAACTAATGCTTTGAGAGTATCAAAAACATCTTTGAACTGTCGGTCATATTTGGTTTACATTTTTTCCAACTTGCTGCTTAATTCTGTATGAATGAGCGCTGTTTCTCTTAGTTGTGTGAATGTTCTCATAATTTCAATATTCACATGAATTGCTCTGGTGGAATGCAACGCACCGGAGAACATAGCAACTTCGTTTTCAGTAAAAGCTCTGGGAGGTTTGTGTGCCTCCCCAACTTGATATCACATTTTGTGATCTTAGAGAATTTTCACTAGATATCACAATTTGTGATTTCAAGTTTTTGAATTCTTCTGAAGTGAGTTGAAACATAAAATCGTCAGGGAATCGTTCAATGTTCCTTGTAACAGCTTGATTTAAGGTTCGTGTTTCAACTTGGTACATAACCGCCAAATCGCTATCCAGTAAAACATTCTGCTGACGAATTGTATAAATTTGAGCCCGAATCTCTTTTGCCGTTACAATTGTTGAATAATCAGACATTTAAAAGACTCCTTGTTTCAACTTTATGTACTAATATCACTGGTATTCAATCATAACTGTGTCCCTCACGTAATCCTTTACGAATACGTTGAGAAAGTTCAAGGAATTCCTGAGTTTCACGTATGTCGAGTGTTCTTTTTTCAGGAAGAGTGCTTTCTATAATATCGATAATTTTTCCCGGACGAGGAGACATCACCACAATTTTAGTGGAAAGGTATGCTGCTTCTGGAATAGAGTGTGTAACAAAAACAACGGTTTTATGAGTCTGTTCCCACAGTTTGTGAAAGTGTTCATTAAGCTGGTCACGCACGATTTCATCAAGCGCGCCGAAGGGTTCATCCATCAGTAATAAGTCCGGATGAAATGTCAGGGCACGTGCGATAGAAACGCGCTGCTGCATGCCGCCGGACAACTGCCAGGGGAATTTTTTTTCAAAGCCGGTGAGATCAACCATTTCAAGCGCTTCACTAGCACGCCTGGACTGGTCAGTTTTTTCGACACCCATGATTTCCAAAGGCAATTTGAGATTGCCTTCAACAGTACGCCATGGGTAAAGGGCTGGGGATTGAAAAACATAGCCATATGCACGATTCAGGCGGGCTTCTTCCGGAGACATTCCATTGACTTTGAGCACTCCACCGGTAGGTTTTTCCAGATCCGCAATCAAGCGCAGCAGCGTGGTTTTTCCACAACCTGACGGACCGATGAGTGAAATGAAATCACCTCTGTTTATTTCCAGGTCAATTTCAGACAGTGCGTGAACAGGACCGTCTGCTGTCTGGAATACCAAATCAACTTTTCCGGCCTCAACTACCTTCGCACTATCTTCCATTGCTATGACCGATCCAGGGCAC
>LULX01000594.1_pt1 | contig 17277 bp, 18 predicted proteins | sample 729511 | NCBI WGS metagenome assembly LULX01 (sample SAMN03860278, study PRJNA289734) | marine metagenome | biome: seawater column; feature: ocean; material: water; isolation source: Red Sea water column Station 91 - depth 500m | place: Saudi Arabia: Red Sea | collected 2011-10-15 | depth 500 m
GATCATTGGCATACAAATCTGTTCCATCAAAACGTTTGGGGGTGAAGTCCTTACCCCAGTTGTGAGACCCGGCGACATACTCGATACTGCGTTCCCGTGGAACCGGGTCGACAGGTACCCAGAAACTCACAGATTGCGAACCATCCACCAGGTAATAGGGTTGATCATGATGCCAGGGTGTTACGACTGCACTACCAGGTTCTTTAACCAAAACATGATCGTGAAAAATGCGAGCCGTTCGTGAACGCATCAACTGCGCAGCAATACGTGCCATCGGAGATGATTCAACCACTGCGCGATACCCGGCAAACTTCGACCAGACACAGTAATCCTGGAAAAACTCACTTTCCCCACCGTCTTCGGGCCGATAAGTTCGTTCCCGCCAGCTTGGGTTGCGTTTATTCTGCTCTATCGCCTCGCGTATGCCTTCGACCCACGGCGTGAAGACATTTCTTAATACCACTACGCCGTCAGACTGGAAGTCATCGATACTCGCCTTTGACATGTTTACGTCTGTATTACTCATGCATTAATGACCCTAGCACAACAACTCTGTAAGGAACACAGAATAAATTGTACACCGTTCACAGGTGTGCTCTAATCAGTTCGAGCCGCTGGCTTCACTGTCCCTGGCGAGACAATGATCAGGCTGCCCGCGAACCCGGACCAGCAGAGGTAATACGCAGATGAAATTCGGTGTCCTGTTCACATCACATCCTCATATCGATCTAGAGCCCTACCCCCATCGTGATGTCCACGCCCGCACCACAGCCGAAATTCTCGAAGTGGACCGACTTGGTTATGACACCGCCTGGATCGCGGAGCACCATTTCAGTAGTGGCTATGGCATTCTGCCGGATCCTTTCACCTATATCGGTTACCTCGCAGCGCAAACCAAGCAGATCAACCTCGGACCTGCGGTCATGACGCTGCCACTCTACAACCCGATTCGTGTCGTCGAGAATGCAGGATTTGCAGACATACTCAGTAACGGCCGATTCATCCTGGGTCTGGGCTCTGGCTACCGACCGTATGAATTTGAAGGTATGGGTATACCATTTGATGAACGCCGTGACATTCAGGAGGAAGCGCTTGAGATCGTACTCTCCGCACTGCACAGTCGTCAGATCAAACACGAAGGTAAGTACTTCAATCTCGATGTATCAGGAGACTACGAGATTTTCCCAGCAAGCATACAGACACCTCATGTGCCTCTCTACCTCGCAGCTGGAACCGATCGTTCTATTGGTGTTGCCGCGCATCATGGTTGTGGCCTCATGCTGTCGACCCTACCTGCTTTCGATAAGGTCGCAATTCAGACTGAGTTTTACCGCACGGCACTGGACGATGCACCAGAAAAATGGCGAGGGAATCCGGCTTATGGGCAGATCGATCAGGCCCGATGGGTCTATGTCGCTGAATCTGACGCGAAAGCAAAAGAAGAGAGTGCCGCCGGCCTGGTACATCATATCAAGAACTTCATGGCTAAAAACGCGGCTGGGTACCTCGGTTCTGTGTCCGAAAAAGATCAAGGCGGTGAACTTGATTACGACGAACTGGCAGAGACCACTTTGTTACATGGCAGCCCGGACACAGTGATCCGGCGCCTTCAACAGTTACAGGAGATGACCGGCATCACATCGCTGGTCTTGCACTATCCACCCTACTACGGAATAGACAATACACTGAAAAGCCTACGCCTATTTGCCGAAGAAGTCATACCGGCATTTAGAATTGAAGCCGCGACCTAAGCGACAACCGACTGCGTACTAGCGCCTCCGTTATTTAATTCAGTTAACGGCCCAAGTTCTTTTTCGACCATCGGCTTTATGTGGGTCTGGAATTTCTCAATCGATGTCAATGCCTTTTTAAAAGACGACGCGCCAACTTGAAAATGAAACATCATATGCGAAGGACGCGCTGCCCGAATCTCGCCACACAATCTTTCTGCAATCGTCTCACAATCCCCCACCAACAAATTCTCCGCGAGCTCGTCAATAGTCGGCTCATTGTGTGCTGGCTGCTCAATCAGCATTGAACCATCCATAACCTCCTCTCGACGTCTTAGGTTGGAAGCGAGTCTCGCCTGGTGTCGGGCGTTATCTAGGTATTCAAGTGCCTCTTGATGGCTATCAACCACACACATAAAGCGCTGAATACCCAGCGGCATCTGACTAGGATCAAGCCCTTCAGCCACCCACGATTCCTCTATCGTCTGACGCATATCTGACAGGTATTGAGCCCCCAACAACCGTCCTGTAATGAGAGGCACGTACCCACGCCGCGCTGCAATGCGGTGTATTACTGGGTTATCTCCGGCAAGCCAGACTTCTGGCCTACTGCCCACCGGCTGCGCACTAATATGTGTTTCGGGCACCTGAAAATGCTCACCGTCAAACTTGAATGTTTCCTGAGTGAAGGCGAGATCAAACATATCCATGAACTCTTCCATGATCTTTTTCGACTTTTCCAGGCTCTTACCAAAACGATCAAATTCATACGGCTGGTAACCACTGCCAATACCCAGGATCAGTCGCCCGTCACACATGGCATCCGCCATACCGATTTCTGCAAGTAGTCGGACCGGGTCGTACAGGGGTACGACAACCACAGCTGTACCCAATCGGATACGCTTAGTCGTTGATGCACAAAGTGCCACCATCATTAGTGGTGATGGGCATATACAATAATTTGAGAAATGATGTTCAGCGAACCAAGCAGCGTCATATCCGAGTTCGTCAGCCAATTGTGTCTGTTCAGTCGCTTCCTTGACCAATCGTTGAGCTGGTGCCGAAGATTCTCGATACCGGTATCCCATCAAATTAAAGATTCCAAATTCCATCAGATCAGCCCTCGTTTTCTGCAAGCTCGTACGGCTTATTATCACCTGCACCCGCTGCAAATCGATTTGTCCGGTAGTCATGTACCGAGATCGGTGCGTATCTCGGTAGATCGTCTGAATTGCAACAGGTCGGCAGGCACTCCACCATCGCGTTGTAGCGTGGCCCGACAAAGAACCCGATCGAAAGTCGCCTTGAAACGCCACCGGCATCTGGAGGGGGTAAGGCCACCCTGTGAGGCGTAGACACTAACCGATCATTGCTCCAGCGCATCAACAAGTCGCCAATGTTGAGAATGTACGAGTCATGAACTGCTGGCGCATCGACCCAGCTACCATCACGTATCTTGATCTGAAGGCCGCCAGGCACCGGGTCATTACGAAGAATGGTCATCATTCCGACATCAGTATGCGCTCCGGCCCGTAATTGACCCGGCTCAGCATCTCCACTAACCGCTGGATAGTGCAACAATCTAAGCTGACTCGTGTGCGTGTGATCTAGAATATCTGCAAAGGTATCGCCTGGAAGTGAAAGCGAAATTGCCAGCGCCTCAGCGATAGTTCGCATCAGGGGCTCCATGTTTTCCCAGTAGGACAGCATAAGAGGACGCAGATTTTCTGGCGCGGCGGGCCAAAGATTGGGCGCAAAACTCGGGTAGCTTCCAGGCCCCGTAAAGTAAGGTTCATCGGGAACACTATCCGGCCCGATTGCAAACACTTCCTTGTAATCGGGTGGACTATCTCCCCCGGCCATGCGAACAAGCGTTTCCTCTCCATAGGGGATGTAGCCCCGGTTCTGATCATTTTTCGGCCGCCGGACAGTCATTTTCTCCTCCAGCGGCAAATCGAAAAACTCCAGCGCGCTGTCACGCAATGCAGTACCTATAATCGGGTCGATTCCATGCCCGGCAACAACAGCAAAGCCCAGCGTCTGCGCGGCCCAACCCAGCTCCATTGCCACCTGGGCCCTTGCACCGGAGTCACCCGAAATAAAGGGCGCCAGATCAATGACTGGAATACGGTCTGTCATTTGCTGATCATCCCATATTCAGATGTTCTGGGTACTGCCGCTTCGTTATGACGACACGGCCTGTTGCGTTACATTTCATCGCGTAGTCCACCTATTGCACAGTGAAACTACCATAAACGCTCACTTGCCATGGCGGCACCTTCTACCTCGCGTCCTACTTTACTGGCATAAGTGCAGATCCGCTGTGCAACCAGCTCCGGATGCTCGATGAAATTGGAGGTTGAATCGATCACCCCTGGAATGATTATCTTTTCATCGGGTAACGGATGACGATCAAAAACAATCCACTCATGTGCATGACGAGGGTTTGCACCCTCGACAGAGATGGCCTGTGGCCGGGCCGTGTACACCAGATCAAGAATATCGGACAGCGCGATGTCATGATGGTGTGGCCCGGAGTAGTTCCCCCAACACAGATGAAGGCGCATTGATTCTGGTGGGATATCTGCAGTCGCAGCATTAAGCACTTCGATATGCCGGGCCGCAGTCTTTCGAAATTCAGCCACAGATTTTTTTCGATGGACTATATGACGACCCATAGCAAGGTCAGGGCAGTCCACTTGCAGCACAGCACCAGACGCAACAATCGCCTCGTATTCAGATTTAAGAATTTCCGCCAATGCTTCGAGATAAGCATTGTGGTCAGGATAGTACTGGTTCTGCAGAAATACCGTGACCACACCTGGTGAGGGTGCAGTCAAAAATCCTTCCATCGGCTGATGTTCTGTTACTGCCGCGCTGAAGTTGGCGAGATCTTTTTCGAGCACCGCGTCATCTCGCACTGAAAGCGGACCATCACAAGCAGGGCCCTGCAGAGTGCGTTCCGTGCCGCCCTGTTCGACCAACCGGCGTGCATAGTTGATAAAATCTAAAAGATCACCGGCTGCACGGTTTTCTCGGGCTGTGCCATTGAAACCGTTCAGACGATCCTTGAGATAGGTCGCATAGCTGATCTTGCTCATCTCGCCATCACTGACCAGATCAATTTTCGCAGCCACCTGACGGGCGACGACATCGTCTACTGCAGCCGATACACACTGATCGAATGCTAACTGATCATAAGGATCACCCCGGTCTTTCTTGCGCAGCAATGCGATCAGGCTATCCGGCCTGGGTAAGCTGCCGACGTGGGTTGTAACAATCCGCTCAGTTGACGTTTTCATCGCTCAATTTTTTCGCTGCCGCTGAAACGGCCGCTTAGTTATTCCTCGAAACATACCAGGACAGCAGCATTTGCAATAACGATTGCATCGTCGCCAACTTCATTGGGCACTTCAAGACCTCCCTGCCTCACTTCGACCGTGACCGAGCCGTACGGCAACTCGGCCGCAACAGCTTTCGAATCCACTGCACTCGGTTCCGTCACAGCAATAATCAGCGTGATGCGCATATCTTCCCGCGACTTGTTCGTTGCCTGAAAAAAATGAAGGCTGGAGTGACGGATTGCATCCGAGACTGCCCGACGGGCCGCATTCGTATAATCTCGACCATGTACATCCACCCCCATACCCATTTCAGTCACATACCGTTTAAGCGCCATTTCATTTCACCTTTGTAAACGTGTCGTCGAGCCGGCCACCATACTGGTCACTAGATCATCCAGATTGATGCCGGGCCCCACCATCATAACAACCATCCGAAACACAACCCACCCATTGCCACAGTACAAAGTTCGCTCTACACTTGAGGTCCGACGAACTACTTAAAAGGAGGTGATCACATGTCTAGTGATATGCGTATATTCCCAGTGGACTTTGGTGTCTTTTCGGAACTTAAGAGCAACCTCCTGAGCTAAGATCAGCACCCTATCCCGTGATAGTGTTCACTGGGATAACCAATCACGACGCCCACTTCGGTGGGCGTCTTTTGTTGTGACTGCCAGCCGAGTCATGTCAAGCAGCCAGCCCGTGGTTTAATCAAATACAATTTTCGGAAAATACATCGACACAACCCAGTTGGGCTGGTCAACTATTTCGCTTATCCGAAGGTCTGCACACACGCTGCAGAGCATATAGGCTTCAACAGCCGAGATACCCTGCTGCGTACTCAATAGATCGATCATCCCACTCACGGCATCGCGGGCGCCCTGCATCAGATCGACGCCAATTCCTGTTGTAACCTGATAACCTTTCGGATCAAAATGGCTGGTAACGGGACCTGCAGTCTCGTATCGCGGAAATGCCAAAGGTGTCTGTTTAATGAGATCGAACCTCACGCCCACAGACATTGGACTCTCAATCGCAGTGCCACAAACTTCTCCGTCACCCTGAGCCGCGTGGGTGTCGCCAATTGAGAACAAAGCGCCCGCCACTTCTACTGGTAGATACAACACACTGCCAGCACAGAGATCGCGAATGTCCATGTTGCCTCCGACTCGACGCGGCGGCACGACACTGTGCAGTCCATCAGTCGCCGGTGCTACGCCAATCGTTCCGCAGAACGGTTTCAACGGAACTCGGCCACCCGGCCCGTAGGCCGCGGGTGACAGAGTATTCGAATCATAGCGCCAGGTGTGTAGCGCAGGCTCGGTAAACTGATCGGCCAGCAGACCGAAACCGGGGATAACCGCCGTCCAGCCCCACCCAGAGGGCGTAAAATGTTCGATACCCACTTTTAGAATATCACCTGGTTCAGCGCCATCGACCCGGATTGGACCAGTGACAGGGTTGACCTTCTCAAAGTTGAGTGTCGATACATCTTCTACCGCCGAAGTAACCATCAGTTGTCCACCAGATGAGTCAACCGTATCGATTTCCATCGAGTCGCCTGGTGCCACGGTCATCACTGGCTGGAATGAATTGTCCCAGCCAAAATGATGGTGCCTGGCGTGAATTGTGTGGGTGCCTGTCACTAAACTCTCTTCATTCCGGGAAAGTTATCGATTCCTGTGCCAGCGATACATCTGCCATGACCGTATTCCCAACAGAATCCAGCCGAGGATCAACAGAGAACCGCCAAGTGGAGTAATCTTGATGATAGGTTGAAATCCAGTCACGCTGTAAACCAGCAGACTGCCGGAAAAAACAATCACACCCACTGCAAGACACCAGCCGACCGACTGGAATTTCTGCGCCGGAAATCGTTCGACTAATTGGGCGACCACGGCCAGACCCAGTGCATGATAGAACAGATAGTTCTCAGCCCGGTGAAACCGACCCAGAGTATCCGGGTCTGTTAAAAGATCCTGCCACAAATGCGCACCCAGACTGCCTATCAGCAATGCCGAGGCTCCCAGAGTAGCGGCCAGTATCAGAAAAATAGTCATGGATAGTGCTGCTTTGACTGATCCCCGAGGTGTTAAAGCTGTGGTTGTTTCTCGACCTTCGGAATTGAAGATAAATCACCAAGCCAAGTCTGCGCCGAACGACACCACACCTGCACTTTTGGAGCCAAATTCGCTCGCTGCGTAACCGTACCAACCCGCAAGCCGAAAAATTTGGAATCGTCGTTCTCAGTGCGCGCGTAGATCCGGGTGCCGCATTCCGGGCAAAACGCGAGTACCCGCGGGGTTCCGCTATCAGCTATTTTCTGATAGGTCTTGAGCTCTCCTGTACGCAACTGGAACTGGTTATCGGTAATACCGACCACCACACCAAAGGCAGTACCGGAATGGGTCTGGCAGTCCGTGCAGTGACAAACCGCTACTTTTTCAGGGTTAACTTCTGCTTCGTAAGTGATGTATCCGCATAAACAACCACCATCAATCTTCATTCGGCGCTCCTCAGGCAAGGTTAGTCGAAGCCATCCTAGTCAACTGTACCGTCGTTATTCTGAAAAAAGGAGTGGCGCAGTAACGATAATGTACTGGCTGAGCAGACTTAAACCTATTGTTTTTTGAGCGTACGATCAAACAAGCTGTGCAGCAGTTCCCAGTGACGTTCTGCCGCCCCTTTGTCGAACACGGCTCGGTTGGGAAACACAAAACCATGGTGAGCACCATCGATCCACTCGCAATGGGCATTGGTCCCAGCCGCTTCAAACGCACTGACAAGCCTGTCGTAATGCGCCCGATCCACATAGGCATCGTGTTCGGCTGCCATAACCAGGATCTCACCCTTCATCTCCACTGCCCGGGTGTGCGGAGAATCCTCGGCATCGACGGCGAGGCGCACCCCGTGGATTGAAGCAGCCGACTTCACCACCTCGGGAAATTCTGCAGCGATCCATAACGCAAACGGCCCACTCATACAATATCCGGTAACACCGACCCGGCTGGTATCCGCAACGGCATCAGCTTCAGCGTGGGCCAGCATTGCAGTGGCATCCTGGGCAACGAGGCGGTTATCCAGATTGGCCATCAACGAAAACATGTGTTCGGCACTGGCCGGGTCTTCCCGATGCACCGTGAACGAACGAGCATCGCGGTAGTAAAGATTGGAAAGCACGACATAGTAGCCTGTTGCACTGATGCGCCGGGCCATATCGTGCAATTCTTCACGCTTTCCAGGCGCATCAATCAAAAACAATACCACCGGATGTGGCCCACCGGACTCCGGGTGCGTGATGAAGGTGGCCATCTGGCCGTCATCAGTTGAAATATCAATGTTGTGTTCAATCATCCGTAGATCATACTCCTCGTCTAGTTAGGTCGTCTCAGGAACAATTCCTTTACATATCCAAGCTGAGGCGAGAAAGGACCGGAACCCGTCTGGCTTGCCACTTAGAAACACATGCCGGACCTGCTCTTGCAGGGTTGCCCTGTGTTCAGGCGCAAGGCCCATCACCATGGAACCAGGAGTGCCATCGCCACTCAGAAACGAAGACCAGTAATCATCAAAATTTTCGTATTCAAACCGCATGCTGATCGAGTCCTCCTCGATCTGCTCCAGACCTGCTCTTTCCCACATCGATGTTAGCTCACCCCCGGTAGTCATAGGCCGAAGCAGTGTGCGATCCCGATCGAATCCGAGCGCTGATGCCGTGTCGTAGAGCATCCTCAAATGGGTCATTCCACCATAAGAATCCCACACGCAGGCCGCAATCAGCCCACCGGGCTCGACCACGCGACACATTTCCTGAACAGCCGGAAACGGATCCGGCATGAACTGGAGAACCAACTGGGAAACCGCCCGGTCGAAAGTGTTGTCCTCAAACGGAAGTGCGGATCCATCGGCAACTTCAAACCGAATTCGTGCATCATCAGTACGGGAGCGGGCAAACTCGATGTAGACCTCACTGACGTCTATACCCATTATGGACTTATGATCACCGCGCTGCGCCAGTGCGAACGCCATACTACCCGTACCACAGCCCAGATCCAGTATGGTTTGCCCGGATTCTTGGCCGATATAGTTTAAAAATGAAGTCGCCAGCCGACTACTGAAACGACCCATGATCTGCTGGTAGCCCTGCGCATTAACCGCTTTAAAGGTACTGACCATAGTTGCTGTGCCGTAACTGAAAAATTTCCTCTCAAGACAGCTTGACTGATGCTCTTTCCGACATTTTGTTCAGCGTCGGTATAAATGGTGTTCTATAGCCCTACGATCAGAACACTAAGCCGAAAGAATCCGCGTACCCCGGGTCATCAGAAAGTCCTGATGCAGCACGTTGTCCACAAAATAATCCGATACCAGTGCTTCCATATCCAGGCGTAACTGCGCCAGTTTATCGGGATCGTCACTGAGGACACTGACCAGTTTCGTCAACGGGCCGGCATTTTGTTCATAAAATATCCTGGCGTGGGCCGGACTCAGCACCGGGAACTGCAAACAGGCCATGTCGAAGGTCAGATTCTCGATCAGGCCGTCCAGCCGATCAGAAACAATGGCAACATCACCCCACTGCCAAGGTGGTGAGACCCCGGGTGGGGGCGGAGGCCCATAGATACCCAACAGCTTGAACATACGCCCCAACATCAGTTCCGGCGGCCAAGTTGAAAACGCCAGGGTCCCGCCGGGTTTCAAGACACGGGTCATCTCTTTCACTGTCACCTCCGGCCGTGGGCCGAACATATGGCCGAACTGGCTTAAAACAACGTCGAATTGGTTGTCCGCATAGGGCAAGGCCTCGACATCTGCTTCTTCAAACTCAGCCTCAAGACCGGCTAGTCGTGCGTTTTCCCGAGCCCGCTCGAGCAATTGTGGTGTCAGATCAGCGCCGGTCACAACCCCCCCGGCGCGGGCAACTGTCAAAGTCAGAACACCCGTGCCACAACCAACATCCAGCACACGATCACCTTTATTGATGCCGGCAAACCGTACCAGGTGCGGTGCAGCCGATCCGGTGAAACTCTCAAACGGCGCGAACGTAGACCACCCCTCTTTTGCCGCAGCCTTCATTTTTTCAATAGGATTCATAGGTTACTCTCCGCAAACCAGTGACAGGTAAAGATCGACTACTCACCGCCTAGCAGATCCGTGACTTCGCCTCTAATCAGTATACTAAATGCTTGCAGCACAACCGCGGGTTCATTACGATTACTGTCTCAATCGTCAAAGAAATTTGTTCTACGGAACGTTAAATAGTCAACCCAAAATAGGAGGATGTAACTATGGCTGATCCCAAATATTTTATAATTACCGTTGCAAAATGTGATCCGACTTATGTACCGACAGCGATGGAGCAGGTGGGAAGCGTCATCGATGACCTTAAATCCAAGGCCGGAGCACTAGTTGTTCGAGCGGGGATTATCGCGACTGGCGAACAAACGGGCTCACTCGGACTGTTCCAGGCTTATGAAGGATTGGACGGGTTTGAAAAAGCATTGGATATCTACGCAGCATCCTCGGATTACGCAGCGATGATGGCCAGTGGCAAAGTCAGCGTGGTCATGAGAAACATCGTCAAGATGCATTCAGTGCCCTTTGATCATAACACCAGCGAAACGCCTAAATTTATTGTCTTGACTCGTGCATCGGCACCTGCCTCGTCTGTTGAAACTGTCACTCAACTCGCCCCAATTTTTGCGGATAACAGTGCATTAACTCTGCGGTTCGGAACTATTGTCACTGGAAACAACGCTGGTAACCAATTGCTCGGTGTCACCTACCCATCGATGGATGCGATTGAAAAAACATATGATGCATTGAGAGCTGACGCGAATTACCAAGCCGCATTAGCTGATTTCAACATCAATCTGCGGGCAATTGTACGGGTCCTCATGTAATCACTGTCTCACAAAACAAATACAGAACGACCAAGTCAACGTAAGCGGTGTAACCCATCGAGGTTGCACCGCTTTTTTGTTGTCAATCGAAACACACCCACGTCGCAGCAATGTACCTGAGTCGCCGATGTACCGCCCCGAACGAAAATCCGCACCGCCGGTAACTGATGGTCAGCTTGCTACCGAAAGACCGTCCACCTGATGACGTGCAATCAGTTCGGCAACCAGACCGCTGGCTTTGGCTTCCACGACAAAGTCGCGCAGGTAGGCCGCGCTCTGGTTTCGACCGGAAGGAGTACCCACAGCCTGCTGTACCGCAGTAAACCGGCCATCGAGTATGCGCGCATTCTCAATCTGCGCGACATCAGCGAGCAAACGCGGCCTCAATCCAGCCAGCACATCCAGCCCTTCGCTGACAAAAAGATCGAATGAGCCATCGATCCCTTCGGCCCTGACCAGCTCGGCATGCTGCAGATTTCGACTGAGATAAAGATTTCAACGTACGGCTCGGTGAATTCGATGTGTTCAGCGCGAGCCGGTTCCACAGCAATCAGTCCAATATCCCATACATCCTCCACGGCAGCATCAGCCAGGGGCCCGGGTCGCTCAAATGGTACGAACGAAACACCCACGCCCAGACTGTCCGCGATCGCAGCCGCGAGGTCCGGCGCCACACCCTGGGGGTCACCATTGTCGGCCCTCGAGCTCACCAGCAGGAAATTGGCCAGATTGATTGCGGCACGCAAGGTGCCGGTCGGCGCGAGTTCTGTGACGACGTTGTTGGACATTTAATGGACTCCTAACCTGTCAGCGTCGACGATTGTAGAGATTTTTTGAGTATTAATCGAGAAGGTGTGCAGGCAGATCAGACAACTGTTCACAGCCGACCTGGACCATAGAATGACGGAACTCCTCTTTCAAAAATGTCATGGCGTGTTCACAACCCGCCTGTCCCGCTGCGGCCGTCGCGCAAATGAATGCCCTACCCAACAGCGTGAAATCGGCACCACAAGCTATCGCCCGCGCCACATCGAGGCCCGAACGAATTCCACCATCTACAATCAATGGCAGATCAGGACCCACCACCTCACGGATCATCGGCAACATATCTAACGCATGCGGTGCTGCATCAAGCTGGCGGCCCCCATGGTTGGACACCACAATCGCGTCTGCGCCAGAGTCCACACAGAGCCTGGCATCTGCAGTATCAAGAACACCCTTGATGACGAGCCACCCTTTCCAGCGGCTTCGCAGTCGCGCGAGCTTTTCCGGTGTAACGTGCGCATTGATGGCACCTGCCAGAAATTTTATCTGCTCTTCGTTCGAGAGTTCCTTGGGGACGTAGGGCATCATGGTTTCAAACCGTGGAATGCCATCGACCAGTGTCTGCAGGGCCCAACCGGGACGAGCCATGATCTGTAACAGTGTGCTGAGTTCGAACCGCGGGGGAACCGACAGGCCGTTACGGGCATCACGCTCACGTCGGGTAATCGTGGGGATATCCACAGTAACTACCAGTACCTCGTAACCCGATTTTTCAGCCCGTTCTAGAACAGCATCTTCCATATCGGTATCGATCATCGGGTAGAGCTGAAACCAGGTACTGTCACCACCGGCGGCGCGAGCGGTCTCAATATCGGTCGTGGCAAAAGTGCTCAATAAAAACGGTAGGTTGTGGTTTTTTGCGGCCGTTGCCATAAGCTCTGCTGCCCGCGGCCAGATCAATCCACCCAGACCTATAGGTGCAACGCCAAACGGCGCGTCATAACGCTTACCCAGAAGGTTGGTGTGGCAAACCGGATGATCTGCGGAGCACAGATGCTCTGAGCGTAACAGCACCCGGTTAAACCCTTCTCTGTTTCGGAGAACACAGCTCTCAGCTCCAATCCCCCCAAACAGATAGTCTGCTGCAAACCGTGGGATACGGCGCTTTGCACCTTTTTCAAATGCCGCGATACTGGAAAATCGGCGATCCATATTACGGTTTTATCTGGAACCCAAGCGCATTGTTCAGCATCGTTATACCTTATTGGCGAACCCGGTTCAGGCCAGCCTGTAATCCCCCGCACATGACCAGAGGCAGCAAAGTCACCACCGCCATTATCGCCACGGCTGTACCCACACTGTAAAGATCACTGATCACGCCAAATCCGACCGGTCCGGCGACTGACGCCCCATTCGCCATGCTATAAATCAGCGCAAACCCACGCGACTGGCGGGCTTCATCCACGAATTGACTGACTGAGCCGTAGGTGATGGTCGACGACCCCTGTAACACGATACCCACCAGGGGCAGCAAAACAAACGCCGCGACTGGCGGCAACAGGATGACCCCCACAATCCCTGCAGCCGTAAATACCTCGACCAGAAACAAAGAACGAACCACCCCCAGGCGTGCGGACAGATGCCCACAGGCATATTTCCCGATTACTCCCCCCGCGAGCGTTGCCACAACCGCGAAGGCGGCCAGGCCGGCGGGCACATTTTTCTCGATCATCAGGAAGGCAACAAACACCAAAAACCCGTCCTGCACGGCAATATCGACAAACACTATTGCAGCCAACCATTTAAATCCTGAGCGCTCAGTAATACCCCAACTGGCTGTAGTGCTTGGATGCCGGGCCTGAATCGATTCAGCACCTTTGACGCGCAGTCGTCGCAGAACCAGCCACAGTACAGCCGAGGCAAGCAGCGCCAGAATCCCATAACCACTGACAACCGTCTGCCAGGCAATGCCGACACCGAACAGCAGGCTAGCAACGCCGGTAAACAACAACTTGCCGGTATCCCCACTGGCATTATAGGTCCCCAGCGCCACTCGCCGACTGGGACCGTCATATACCCGGCTGATCAGCGCAGAACTTAAGGAGTGTTGAAATGCCGCGCCTGTACCGGCGATCAGCAGCGCAAACAGCACACCATAGAAGCTGTTGACCGTCGACAGTATCCCGTAGCCCAGGCCTGCCGCAATCAAACCAAACACCAAAAGGCGCTGTTCTCCAAAGCGCTCGGATAAGATACCGGCCGGAATTTCCAGCACCCACATCATGCCGCTATAGACCGCCCGTACGATTCCAACCTGGGCGTAACTCAGACCCAGACTCTGCGCCAGTATGGGTAGCAGCACGTAGACCGTAGATGTCAATCCATCCTGAGTCGCGTGCACACCAGCACACACTGCCAGGGTCTGTTTCTTCACTGTCTGCATGTCGACGGCATCAGGAGAATTGTGCCCGCTGAATGATGCTCATTTGCTGAAAATTCTCCTATAATGACATCAGGCTCTTGGCGACTGCCAGCGGCCACCCTACCTGATCAAAGGACCACATGATGCCACTTGAAATCACGCCTTTGAATGCACCACTGGGTGCTTGCGTACGCGGTACCCGCCTGAAAGGTGATATTAACCCGAACCATTTCCAGATTATCCAGCAAGCGCTTCTGGATCATCACCTGCTACTGTTCCCGGACCAAGACATTACGGAAGCCGAACAAGTGGGGTTCAGTGGCCTTTTCGGCAAACTCGAAATTCACCCATCCAAAGAGCACCGCTCGTCAGTACAGCAGGAGATCTACCGCGTCTCAAACGTGAACGAGGATGGCCAGATCTTTCCACTGGACAGCTACAAGGCCAAGTACCTGACCGGCACGCGCATCTGGCATACCGACAGTTCATTCCGCGCAATCCCGAGCCTGGGCTCTTTGCTGCGTGCCGCCGAAGTGCCGCCCGAAGGCGGAGAGACCTATTTCTGCAATTTACACACGGCTTATGATGCCCTTCCCCGGCATCTTAAGGCGCTGGTTGATACTCACAGTGCGGTGCACAGCTATGACTACATACAGACCCTGGTGTTCGGTGAAAAAGCTCATTCGTTCGAACAGAATGACGACCTGGTGCAGGAGCACCCCATGACCCGGTCACACCCTGTGACCGGACGCACCGCACTGTATGTAAGCCCGCATACCATCTCCGAGATCGTCGGCCTGTCTGCTGAAGAAAGCCGTCCTATCCTCGAAGAAATCTACGAATTTGCAACGCAAAGACGATTTGTCTACGAACATCGCTGGACACAGAATGATGTAATCATGTGGGACAACCGGTGCACCATGCACTCGGTAGGGTCTTACGATTCCGCTCGATACCGACGTGTGATGCTCCGCGCAACAGTATCTGGTGACTCACCTGTACACCGTTGACCACATCGTCTGCCGTTCGAACATTCCGCAATGGCCGAAGATTTTGAGATCATTGATGCTCACCATCACCTGTGGGATCTTGATCAGGGCCATTATCCATTCTTAGCAGGCCAGCCTGAACCGGACTTTTTCCTCGGCGATTATTCTGCCCTGCGGTGTAATTATCTCCCTCACGACTACCGCAAGGATTCGTCCGGACACAACATCATTGCCACTGTGCACTGCGAGGCCGAACGTGAGCGCAGCGACCAGGTCGGTGAAACGCTCTGGCTCGAACAAATTGCCGGAGTGCATGGTATGCCCGCGGCAATCGTCGCCCATGCCTGGTTTGACACACCCGATGCAGAAGACATCATTGCCCAACAGGCAGAACGACCCCTGGTACGCGGTATCCGTTCAAAGCCCAGAACAGGGAATGCGCCCGGCGCAATATCCCCTGATGCCCCCGGCACCATGGGTGACCCGCTGTGGCGTCGCGGCCTGAGACTGCTCGAAAAATATGACCTGAGCTACGACCTGAGAGTGCCCGTGTGGCATCTCAAAGAGGCCGTAGAAATCACCCGACTGATTCCCCGGACAACAGTCATCATCAACCACACCGGTTTCCCCTGGGACCGCAGCAAAAGCGGCATGACCCTGTGGCGTGATGCTATGCAGGCAATGGCGAATGAGCCAAACACCGTGGTCAAACTGTCAGAACTGGGATTAAAGAACGATCCCTGGCGGTATGAGGAAAACTGTGCGATTGTACTGGAGGCTATCGAACTGTTCGGACCAAACCGCTGCATGTTTGCAAGCAACTTTCCGGTTGCCGGCCTTCGGATACCGTTTGATGATCTCTACCGTGCCTACAAGAAAATGGTCGCGGACTTTTCACTCGGTGAAAAAAGAATGCTCTTCCACGATACCGCTGCGCGGGTGTACCGATTGGACCTGTGAACCGGACAGTTCCATTGCATGGCAAAAATAATAGGTGAAATGAAGCGGCTTGACCTAAGCGCTTCTGCCTGTTAGCCGCTGCCGTTTACTGCAGCTTACCCCGGCCGATTATCGGCCATACCGTTTCGACAAAGCCGTCACGGACGGCGTAGAGATAATCGTGAAGAAATATCACCGCATCAGAATAGCCCGGCACAAATTCAATGGTGTCACCGACCCGGGGTTGCAGCACGTCTTGTGACAAGGTGATAACACCGTGCTCAGCGGAGAAACTGACTGAGTGCGGTGTCGCAATTCCCACCAGTTCAGGGTCTGGTGCTCCCTTACCGGCCGCTTTGAATCCGGCATCACAGATGATTCGGTCTGCAGCGGGGCGACTGGTCACCGTCGACAGTACCGTCAGAGCCGGTTCGACCTGTACACCGAAACTCTTTCGATAACGGACACAACCATAGATTCCTCCACCAGCTTCGATCTCAGTTATTCCCGGTGCAAACGCGCTGATCCAATAGGTGCCGCTGCCTCCGCAACTCAGGATGTCGACAGGCAACCCCGCGCTTCGGATGCGCTCGGCTGTGTCGTTCAACTGTGACAGTGCGGCCAGCACCTCTCGTTTTTTTTCCAGACTGTCCGAAATTTCCAGGGTGTGCGACTCCCAGGTCTGAAGACCGGCAAACCGGATGTTTCCAAGCCTTGAAACCTCGCTTGCCAGTTCGACCGCAGCCGCGCCGGGCTGAACACCTGCCCGGCCCATGCCCACATCAACTTCAACCAGCACCCGGGGTCGGACACCAGCAGCTCGCGCCGCCTTGTCGATCTGCTGAGCATTGCCCGCATGATCCACACAGACCATGATGTCTGCCCATTTACACAAGTTGACAAGGCGAGCGATTTTCTTCGCTCCAACTATCTCGTTGGCAACCAGAATATCGGTGATCCCACCATCGGCCATCACTTCGGCCTCACTCAGTTTGGCGCACGTCACACCGTGGGCACCCGCGTCAAGACACAACCGGGCGAAATCAGGATTCTTCATTGCCTTGGTGTGCGGTCGCCAGCCGACGCCGGCCTCGCCAATGATTGTATTGCGCATTTTCAGGATGTTCCTTTCAAGGACATCCAGGTCCACCAGCAGTACCGGCGTGTCTAGCGCCTCTTTTCTGG
>LULX01000179.1_pt1 | contig 17217 bp, 15 predicted proteins | sample 729511 | NCBI WGS metagenome assembly LULX01 (sample SAMN03860278, study PRJNA289734) | marine metagenome | biome: seawater column; feature: ocean; material: water; isolation source: Red Sea water column Station 91 - depth 500m | place: Saudi Arabia: Red Sea | collected 2011-10-15 | depth 500 m
ACGCTTAAGTCGTTCATGTTAAGTGTCCACTAGAAAATAAGTGGACACTATCCTGACGTTGACAGCGCCTGGCTCAAGATGGGATTACCGGACGCTTACCCAATATCAAGATAAAAATTTGAGTTGGTGCGCGAAGGGAGACACGCCCGCTTCTAACCTTTACTATGGATTTCAAATAGTAAGCGTCTGGGCATTACACCTTGTCAGGTATAGCCGGCTTCCAGTTGTGGGGCAATAGCTCGTCGATGGCGTTGTTCTTCTGCGTCGGCAGTCGGGTCAGCACATCCTTCAGGTAGGCATAGGGATCGTGCCCGTTCAGCTTCGCTGACTGGATCAGTGTCATGACCGCAGCAGCACGCTGACCGCTCCGTAGTGAGTAAGCGTTCATTCCAGGACGTTCTGCCACCCCGCTGAAATTCGCCATATAGAGTAACCTCACCTTTTCCAACACGAGGTTACCCCCATGAGAAAGCACCGTACACCCGAACAGTGGCAGGCTCTGGTCAATCAGCAGCGTGACAGTGGCCTGTCAGCTTCGAAGTTCTGTAAAGAAGAGGGCATCGGGTACGCGAGCTTCTGCAACTGGCGCAAGCGTCTGTCCGACCCCTCGACCAATGATTCGGCAGGATCCAGTGAAGCCAGTTTTCTGGATCTGTCGTCACTGATGGGCTCGTCGCACTCCTCCGGCCCAGGCTGGAACATTGTGCTCAGCCTGGGCAACGGCGTCGAGCTTCGGCTGAGCCAGAACGGATGATTGGGCTCGATAGCCAGGCGCGCATCTGGCTGTGCACCGAGCCCACCGACATGCGCAAGTCGTTCCGGGGCCTGAGTGCCCTGGTCCGGAATCAGTTGAAACACGATCCGCTCAGCGGCCAGTATTTCGTCTTCGTCAATCGTCGCAAGACCCAGATGAAAATGCTGTACTTTACCGCCACCGGTTACTGCCTGTGGGCCAAGCGCCTGGAGCAGGGCCAGTTCCGGGTGCCGTTATCCGCCTCCGGTCAGAAGCCATTGACCCTGACGGATCTGCAACTGCTGATCGATGGCATCGAGGTGCAAAAATACCGTCAGTTCAAGCGTTTTCGAGGGGGATAGGTGAAGTGCCAATCGAGTCACCCCGTGATCGGGACGGTTCTTTCGAGCCTCAGTTCGTCCGTAAGGGACAGTCCAGGCTAACCCAGATGGATGATCAAATCCTGGCACTGTATGCCAAGGGATTGAGCACACGAGACATCGTGGACGCCTTCAAAGAAATGTACGACGCGGACATCTCGGCAACACTCGTTTCCAAGGTGACGGAGCGCGTAATCGATCAGGTTCACGAGTGGCAGAATCGCCCTGTTGATCCGATCTACCCCATTGTTTATCTGGACTGTATCGTTCTGAAAATTCGTCAGGACAAGAGGGTGATCAACAAGTCCCTATACCTGGCCCTGGGCATCAACATGGAAGGCCAGAAGGAGCTGCTGGGCTTGTGGCTTGCCGAGACCGAAGGCGCGAAGTTCTGGCTGTCGGTACTCACCGAACTGAAGAACCGTGGCCTGGAGGACATCCTGATTGCCTGCGTGGACGGTCTCAAGGGCTTCCCGGATGCCATTGCGGCGGAATACCCCCAGACCAAGGTTCAGCTCTGCATCGTGCACATGGTTCGTAACTCGCTGCGGTATGTGTCCTGGAAGGACTACAGGGCTGTCACAGCAGACCTGAAGCAAATATATAAATCTGCCACCGAACAAGAGGCACGAACAGCGCTGGATGACTTTGCAGAGCGCTGGGACGGCCAATATCCGCAAATCGCTAGGTCTTGGTACAACCATTGGGACAACCTGATAACGCTGTTCGACTATCCACCGGCCATCCGGAAGGTGATCTACACCACCAATGCCATTGAGTCACTGAACAGCGTAATCCGCAAAGCAACCAAGCGCCGGAAGCTGTTCCCCAGTGATGATGCAGCGCTGAAAGTGGCATTCTTGGCCATACAGCAAGCATCAAAGAAATGGACCATGCCGATCCGGGATTGGAAGCCTGCACTGAATCGCTTTATTATCGAATTCGGTGACCGCCTGGACGGCCACCTGTAACGGGGTGGGCAGTTACACAGATTTATTTACAGGCTCTTAAACGCCGCACTCTTGTGCGAGTTCATACCAATACGGACTTGCTTCAACGGACTTTCCGCTTCTGTTTGAACATTTCCGCATCCGCTTTTTGGAGCAACGTTTCGATAAAGTGCTCTCGCTCAAGATCCAGCGGAACAACTCCTTCATCAAAAAGAATCTCGTAAGGCTTACCAGAAGCGCTGTTATGCTGATTCACCGATTCTCGCAGTCTTTCAACATAGCGACTTGCTTGGTCCACGGTGGTGTCGTTCATAAGGAGTACAAATTCGTCACCACCCATGCGGGCACTGATATCGGATTCCCGAGTATGCTCTCTTAATAGATTTGCGAATGCCCTGAGAGCAGCGTCGCCCTCGTGGTGGCCGTGCTTATCGTTGATCGTTTTAAAGTGGGTCAAATCAAAATAGATCAGGGCCGCAGGCCGTCCCAGCCGGTAGCATAGATTGATGGTTTTTTGCGCCTGATGCAAAAAGCCCCTCCGATTGGGCAAGCCAGTCAAGTCATCCTCAATTGCCAACTGAATTGCAGCAAGCTCGTTCTCCGCAATCATGCCCAGATCTCTGAGCGCCTGAAGGTCTTCCTCGAAGAAGGAACGCGGTTTCGAATCAATGATGCACAAGGTGCCCATGGCAAGCCCGTTAGCAAGCTTTAGGACATAGCCTGCATAGAACCTAATATGCGGCGGTCCTGTCACCAACGGGTTGTCCAAAAAGCCGGGATGCGACGATGCATCTGGAACAACAAATACATCCTCTTGCGAAATCGCATGATGGCAAAATGAAATTTCCCTGGGTGTTTGCCTTACGGGCAAATCCTGGTTGGACTTGAACCATTGGCGCTCGCTGTCAACTAACGATACGAGCGCAACTGGCACGTCAAAAAGTCTCTTGGCAAGGCGAGTCAGACGGTCAAATCGTTCCTCTGCTGGCGTATCCAGGATTCGCAGTTCATGCAATGCCTGGACTCGAATCTGCTCCGTGAGCCTAGCTTTCGGTCTCGTCATGATCACAGGTCACTACGCTTCAACGATATCGAATGCAAAGTGTAGTTCCAGGGTTTGACGGCTTTCTGTTCAGGCCGTAGCCCTAGCATTGGAGAGCATCTGAGACTTAGATCTAACTTCAAAGCCTTTGATTTACGTCAATTTACGCTACACTTTGCGATATGTGTCACAGTCTAGCGCAAACGCGCTCATGATCGAAAGAATTCCGATGTGCAAGGTTGCTTATGCCGAGTCTGATTTTTGATAGATGGGTATGCTTCACTTGGGAGCGAAGAATTGATGTTTATGACCTCAAACTTCTCTCAGGAATCGCACCGCCTGAATTTAGGGGTAATTGCCAATATTTTGATCTGAGTCAACCCGCTTTACACTTCTGCAATATTTGGTCTTGCGCCGCGCAGCTATTCTTCTCTGCGAGTGAGTTGCATTTTCCTCTTCCTATTAATGGCAGCAAAGAGCGCCCCAGCCCATGAGAATAAATCAGCCAATAACTCAAACAGAGCGACGCTTCCCCGCGCACCAGAAATTAATTTCTTCAACCGACCTGAAAGGGAAAATCAAGCATTGTAATGATGCATTCGTAGAGGTCAGTGGATTCAGTCGTGAGGAATTGATTGGCCAACCCCATAACATTGTTCGCCACCCGGATATGCCGCCGGAAGCCTACGCCAACATGTGGTCGCATCTGAAATCCGGTCGGCCCTGGATGGGGCTCGTTAAAAACCGGTGCAAAAATGGTGACTTCTACTGGGTGAATGCCTATGTGACGCCAATTACCGAGGGTGGCAGTGTCATCGGCTACGAGTCGGTTCGTTCCTGTCCTGCCCGTGAGGACGTCGATCGTGCCGCAAAACTGTATGCACGCATCCGAGAGGGGAAAAAGCTCACTTCTGTGACTGAGCGCATTCCCTTTTCATATTTGGGTGCTGCTGCAATTGTTATTGCAGCCATTGCGACGTTCTGGGTTGGCCAGCCCCATGTCGCTATGGGGATCCTCATCGTCGCTCTTTTTGGGTGCCTCCTTTGGAAACAGTATTCGGAGGGTAATCTTCAGTCAGAGCTTCGGCAGCTACTTGCGACGAGTTTTACAGATACCCTAGCGGCCAAAAGTTACACCGATGACCATCCCCAAAAGGGACGAATTAAGGTCGCTATTCTTGCCCAGAAGTCCCACCTTGATACGGTGCTGACCCGGATTGAAGACTCGGCGGCTCAGGTACGGTCCCGCTCCGCCTCAGGGATGGAGATTGCCCAAGAAACTCAGGATTCGCTGAACCGGCAACAAGCCGAAACCGAGCAGGTGGCTGCCGCGGTCCACGAGATGTCGATGACGATTGCTGAGGTGTCATCAAACGTTCAGAACACGGCCAGTAGAGCGGAGGAATCACGAAAGCAGGCGGTGAAAGGCCGCGAAGTCGTTGAGGCGACACGTTCCGCGATCGAAGAACTCAAAGGGACCGTCGATGGCATTCGAACTTCGGTCGCCGAACTGGCAGAGCAAAGCCATAACATCGCCAAGGCCGCGGGAATCATTGAGCAAATTGCAGACCAGACGAACTTGCTTGCACTGAACGCTGCCATCGAAGCGGCCAGGGCCGGCGAACATGGTCGTGGCTTTGCCGTCGTGGCTGACGAAGTGCGCGGACTGGCACGCCGGACTCAGGAATCTACGCAGGAAATTCACGGAATCGTGGACAATTTGCTTAACCGGTCTGAAAAATCTGTTTCTGTGGCAACCGCTGGAGCGGAGGCCGCCGATCAGGGGCTGCGAAAAATGCTGGATACGGAGAAAACTCTGATCAGTATCGGCGATGCCGTGAGCGAGATCGCGGATATGGCACTGCAAATGGCGGCTGCTGTTGAAGAGCAGGCTCAGGTATCCGACCAGATCAACGCTCAGGTCGAGAACATATCCAGCCTTGCCCAGCAAAACCTAGAAAAGGGCCTAGAATCTACCGAGAGTGTTAAAGCGTTGGGACAAATTGCTTCAGACCTCCATGAGCTGGTTGTTCGTTTTAAATAGCTTATTAACTGGACAGGGAAATGCTGCTAGAAAAGGATGATCCGTTATCAGCCGTTTTGAGCGCAGCCGCCGATGCGGTCGTGCTCATCGACAAACGCGGAACAATACAGCGCGTTTCTGATTCGATGGAGCGAGTATTTGGGTACGTGCCTTCAGAATGCTTGGGCAACAACGTCAGCATGCTGATGCCCGAGCCCGATCGCAGTGCTCATGACGGCTATATCGAGTCCTACTTGAACAGCGGCCATGCCAAAATCATTGGTATCGGGAGGCGCACTACGGGGCGTAAGAAATCCGGCGAAACCTTTCCGATGCACCTGTCCGTTGGTGAGTTCAAGGTCGGTGGAGAGTCCTATTTTGTTGGTATCTGTCATGATTTGACGGATCATTTCCATGCTCTGGCCGATCTGGAGCGTGCAGAAAAGCGCTACCGGGACATCATAGAAAGTCAGAAGTACTTCATTTGCCGCCTTGATGATCAGCTACGCCTGACTTTTGCCAATGCCTCTCTAACAACGATTCTCGGCAAGTCTTATGATGAATTGGTCGGTGTCCATCTTGCCCATTTTCTTGCAGAGGGCTCAACGGACAGCACAGTAAAATTGCATGAGTTCCTTGCGTCTCATCGAAGCGACGAGATTAATCTCCAATTTGAGATGAAGACGAATGGAACACCAGCGCATGCCGAGTGGTCATTCCGGAAAGTAGCGAACACCGTAACAGGCGAATTGGAGCTTCAAGGGCTTGGCGTGGATGTATCAGATCGAGAACTTGCGCTGTTGAGAGCCGAATTTCTGAAGGACCATGACCAGCTCACAGGATTACTCCGGGTTCCTGCCCTCCTTGAACATTTACGATCTACCGTAAAGATATCGAGTCGGTATGCATTTATCTGTGTCGACCCGGACCGTCTAACGCAGATAAACCAGCGTTATGGTTACGATGTAGGCAATCGGGTAATTGTACAGATCGCGCGCCGAATGGCGTCGCTCCTGCCTCCCGAAGGTCAGATCGCCAGGCTCGGTGGTGACGAATTGATTATGGTGTTTCCAGTCCATGATTTGGCAGAGGCAGAGAACGTTGCGAATGCAGTTCTAGGCAAACTGGCAAGACCTTACTCAATCATCGGGGAAGAGTACCGTCTGAACTCGAAAGCTGGCATTGCTCTTTTTCCAGACGACAACTCGGATTTGGGACGCATGCCGGATTTGGCCGAAGCTGCGATGCGGGAGGCGAAAGTCAGGAACATTTCGCTTGCCACCTTCACAAATGTTAATCACCAACAACTTTTGCGAAGGATTGCGGTAGAGCAAGCACTCAAAAACGCGCTCGCATCCGAAGTTATCGAAGTGTATCTCCAACCCAAAATTGCCCTCGCGTCCAGGACAAAATGTGGTTACGAGGCCTTGGCGCGTTGGCATCACTGCGAGTGGGGTCCTGTGTCACCGGGCGAATTCATTCCTGTAGCAGAAGCAGCCGGGCTGGGCCCCGAATTGGATCGCTACGTACTGCGCAAAGTCGCTGCTATCGCTTCCTCAATGTGGACATCTGGTGAAGAAGCTCTACCAATTGCCGTAAACATTACTGGTAACCATTTTTCCGATTCGGCATTTTACGACACCATTGTCAGTAAACTGCAAAAGTTCTCTCTTCCACCCAGCGCCATTGAGCTGGAAATTACTGAAGGGATGGTGCTTGAGATGACAGCTGATGTTGCCAGCAATCTGTCAAGGTTAAAGGCACTCGGAATACGTGTCAGCCTTGATGACTTCGGCACCGGATACTCCTCTCTGAGTTATTTGAAAAAGCTGGATGTCGACGAACTCAAGATCGATAAATCGTTTATTGACGACCTGGAAGACCCAAAAGGCGAGCTTTTTGTTCAGTCGATGATTGGCTTGGCTAAAGCGTACGGCTTGACTGTGACAGCAGAGGGGGTGGAGACTGAAAGCCAAGCGGAACGGTTGGCCCGTCTCGGGTGTGATGTTGCTCAAGGCTATCTTTTCAGCCCGGCGCTGCCCGAGAGGGAAGCGAGAGATTGGAGTCCTTGACCGCATCCTCCTGTATACATCCTGTTTAGTTGCACCGCTGATTAGAGTTTTCCGCCCTTTGGCATTTTGTCGAATATCCTCATGGCCCTTGCTTCCTGATGGCCCGGGTGGGAAGAAGTAGAGTCACTCGGCCCGGGAAAAGGTCCGCTTGCTAGTGTGGCCATTCGATCGTGTCCACTCGCTTTTGTTTCGGGCCTTGGAGCAGGGGATGACAGTCAGGTCGCAAAGCGAACATTCGGATTCGGGAATAACGCCCGGCTCACACGCTGGAGTCCCCCGATCCACATGACACTCACCAGCCTCTTCTAGGAGCTGTCCGCTGTGGCGAGGTAAAACTCATGCTTGTACGAAGGCGTCTTGTTTAGATTAACCCCTTAGATCATCAAAAATTAATTGCTTTGACATTTACTCTTACGAATCTTCGCGGCCCTGACTAGGTAATCGATATAGCATTGCGTAAAGCGCTGGAACAAATATCAAAGTGGCGACAGTGCCAAGCGAGACCCCACCAATCAGAACGTATGCGAGAGGCCCCCAAAAGCTATCCACCGTAAGTGGAATAAAAGCCAATACCGCTGCCAGTGCAGTCAGAATGACTGGCCGAGACCTTTGAACCCCCGCCTCAACGACAGCGTTCCGAATCTGCATGCCAGAGCTGACATTGTCAGAGACCTGTTGGGTCAGAATGAGCGTATTGCGCATTAGAATGCCCGCAAGACCTATAATCCCAAGCGTTGCGACGAATCCAAATGGTTGGCTAAACATCAACATCGCAGCTACAGCGCCAATTAAACCTAACGGTGCGGTGAGTAATACAACGAGTGTTCCTCTGAAAGAGCGCATCTGTAGCATCACGAATATCAGCATCAAGACAATCATTAGAGGTTGCAGAACCTGAATGGATTTCTCGCCTTTTGCAGATTGCTCAACGGCACCGCCAATTTGGAGAGAATAACCTGCAGGAAGCCGCTCGCGGAGATCCGACAAATTCGCCCAAACGTCGGCCGTGACATCTTTCGCTTGTGCTCCACGGACATCGGCGTTGGCGGAAATGAACAACTCTCTGTTAAAACGCTTTATGACAGGTTCCTCATAGACGACATCGACTTCGCCGATCTGGTTAAAAGGAATTCGACGCCCATCTTTGCTCACAATCTCCAGATCCTGAATTTGCTCAGCATCTTCAGCTTGAGCTCTACCTACTGCTGGGACCAAACGGATACCGTCTCGCAACGTTGTTAATGTCAATCCAGATAGTTGGAACTGAAGCTGATAAGAAACGTCTTCTGGCGTCAATCCGAACAGTCGGAGTTTGTCGGTGTCGAAGACCAGGTTCAGTGTGGGAGTCCGCTCATCCCAGTCAAGATGAGTGTTTTCTGTGTTGGGGTGGTCGGAAATAACGTCTCGAACTTTTCTCGCAAGTTTGCGCAACTCATTTGCTTCGGGACCCAGGACTCGGATACTGACTGGCCAATCAACGGGCGGGCCGTAGAGCAGTGTTTCAACTCTTATCCTCGCTTCAGGAAAGAGACCAGCGGCAACGCTGCTCCGAAGCATGGTAATTAAACTGTCTCGCGCCTTCACATCCTCAGCAACCATAACTAACTTCGCAAATGCGCTGCTTGGTTGTTCGGGATTGGCTGAAATGAAGAACCTAGGGGCGCCCGCGCCAACGAAAGTGGACATCGATCTGATGCCACTTGCATCTTCCATGAGATCTTCAACCTTCTCGGCTGTTTTGTTTGTTACCTCGATAGAGGTCCCCTGAGGGTGATAAATGCTAACGAGCACCTCAGGACGATCAGATCTTGGAAAAAACTGTTTTTCAACGGGACCTATCAACCCAATAACTGAGACAATGAGCAGGAGAAAAGTCGTGAGTACCACCGATTTTCGGTGAGCCAGAGAACCAGTTATGACCTTTCTGAGAAGGCGATAGGGGCGGGAAGAGTAAGTATCAGATTGGTTATTGTGAGTCTTTGGGATGCTATCTGGCAGAAACTTCACGCCGAGATAGGGCGTGAAAGAAACCGCAACCAGCCAAGAGAGTAGAAGTGCTATTGCTAGCACCCAAAAAATGTTACCCGCATACTCTCCGACACTTGACTGAGCAAATCCTATAGGAACAAAGCCAGCAACTGTAACCAGAGTACCGTAAAGCATTGGAGCTGCCGTCACGTTCCAAGCATGAGCAGCGGCTCGTACCTTATCCCAACCTTCTTCCAATTTCACGATCATCATCTCTATAGCAATGATCGCGTCATCGACCAGAAGCCCCAGGGCAATGATGAGGGCACCAAGAGTGATTCTGTCGAGGTTGATACCCAGCGCCAGCATGACAACAGAGGAGAGTCCAAGAGTTATCGGAATAGCGATCCCTACAACAACTCCCGCTCGAAGCCCGACGGCAAACATAGTTACTGCCATCACGACAAGAACGGCAATAAGAAACTTGATCTGGAAAAGATTAACAGCATCCGAAATTGCTTCTTCTTGGTTCGTCAGCACGTCGAGCTCCATGCCAAGAGGCAAGTTAGCCCTTTCTCTTTCCCAGAATTCCCTTAAACGTTTACCGAATTCCAACCCATTCTCGCCACCTTGCATAACCACCCCGATAAGCAGCGCATCCTCCCCAAGAGAGCGAACGAGGTAGCTGGGGGGATCTTCATATCCTCTGGAGACGTTGGCGATGTCATCAAGTTGAACGAGTTGATTTCCAATTCTGATTGGTACTTCTCGCATTGCCTGGAGATTTGAGAGGTCACTATTCAATCGGAGATATACTTTGGGTCCATCCGTAACAATGTGGCCGGAGGGCAAAAGCCGGTTAAAGCCATTAATCGCCTCGACTACGTCAGGCAGGGATAATCCAAGCCCTTGCAGCTTACTCATGTCAAAGTCAACGAAAACTCTCTCCAGACGCTCACCAAGGATTTCCGCCTTTTTGACTCCAGAGACGCGCTGCACCCGATCTCTGATCTCTTCAACGTCTCTGACGAGCTCTCTTAACGGCATCCCTGAGGCAGTCAGAGCTACGAGAGTGAAATAAACATCGCCAAAGTCCTCGTTTACGATGGGGCCGATTACGCCTTCCGGTAGTGAGCCAGCTTCATCCTGCATTCGGCGCCTTACCTGATAGAAGCGGTCAGGAACGTTCTCGCCCTTGGTAAAGTCTTGAAACTCGATTTGAAGGTCGGCTCGACCTTGCCGGACTGTCGTTTCGATTCTATATAGGTCTTTAACTTCCTGTATCCGCTTTTCTAAGCGGTCTACAACACTATCCTGGAGTTCTTCAGCTGTTGCTCCCGGCCATAGAACCGAAACCACCATAACCCGAACAGTGAAGTCAGGATCTTCGGCGCGTCCAAGGGAATTGAAGGCATATAGGCCCGCCACAAGAGATATAATGATCAGAAATAAGGTAACCGAACGCTCTCGAACGGCTATTTTGGAGAGGTTAGGGAAAGACATCAGATTTCCCTCTCGCTGACGGGGCGGACCGCCATTCCAGGCTTGAGAAGATGTGTCCCCAGAGAAATAACCTCCAGGCCGTCTCTTAGCTCAGGACTAGAGACCCAAGCATACTCCGTTTCTATTTTGTGGATAGAAATGCTGATTTGCAGCGTTTCTCCATTGTCGACGGTCCAAATTAGGGGAGTTTCGCCTCTCTCATCAATGGATGAAATTTTGGTTTTATAGAGAGGTATGTCGGGCTGACTGTCACGAAATTGCGTTTTGACCAGTTGACCATACCTGAGGCCCGGGTGCTTTTGGTCGATCGCATATCGTGTTTTCCAAGTACGACTAAGAGGATCCGCAGCTCCCGAAACTTCTCTTCGCTTCAACGCAATCGCAACACCGTCGACGATAAGCTCACCAGACTCTGGCGGGTATAGGTCAGAGGGAAAATCAACTTCAACTTCAGGCTGTGCATCCGTGGCAAATTTCGCAACAGTTTGACCAGCGCTTACAACTTCTCCCGGCTCCCCGAAGGCATCCAGAATGAAGCCGTCGCTGTCAGACTTGAGCACACCGTAGTCCAGGGCATTCAGAGCTTGGCTCAGCTCGGCCTCGGCAGCATCGCGCTGGTTCTCTGCCTCTTTTAGAGCCAGAAATGTCCGTTGATATTCCCGACGACTTTTATAGCCTTGTTCAATCAGCTGACTGTCTTGTGAAAATTCGTTTTCAGCAAGCTCTAAGGTTGCTTCTGCTGCCTTCAACCTTGCCCGGGAAGTAACCACAGATTGACGAAGGTCTCGAAGGTCAAGCGCGAAAAGAACATCACCTTTCCTGATTGACTGACCTGCATCGACCAATCGCCGATCGATTTTGCCGCCAACCTGAAATGCTAGCTCCACTTCGTGACGGGCTTTTACTGTTCCCGTCAAACTGAAGAATGAATCAGAGGCCTCCACTAACGTGGTGGTTTGTACCCAACGATGTGCGCTCGATTCCCCTTCCGCTGGGCCTCCTGAATTCTGGCTGCAGCCGGAAAAGAGACTCACGATTGCGAGGCTGAAAAAAACCTTTTTCATCGACACTTCCTCGGTAACATGTTGTTTTTATGCTATTTTTATCGATGGGACGAAGTCCAAAGCAACACAGCGGTTGTTGAGAGCACAGGGAGGCTGCGCTAACACTAAAACTTTCTCTCATATTGACAGTATGCTGTCAATCTGATGCAAATCTTCTATCTTTACGAAATCAAATTGAATTGGACTTGAACTCATGGACAAACATTCCGAGCTCAGCGAAGCCGCCACAGACCTCATTCTTGAAGTATTTCGGTTTAACGGAGCTCTACTGAATTCCGGCGACAACTTAGTAGGCGACTTGGGATTAACCAGTGCTCGCTGGCAGGTACTTGGGGCGATAGTGTTGGAAGAGCGTGACCTGACGGTTGCCCAAATCGCCCGCAGGATGGGGTTGGCTCGACAATCAGTACGAAGAGTCGTGAATGATTTAGTCGATTCTGACCTTTTAAAGTATTCGGAAAACCCCCATCACAAGAGAGCGAAGTTGGTTGGCCTGACACATAAAGGTGCTGAGACATACCGACTCGCCGACCAGCGTCAAATACGGTGGGCCAAAGCTTTAACGGACGGTATTACGATTAAGGACCTGAAGACATCGCTTTCAATAATTCGGTGTCTTGAGGAGAGATGCGCAGAAGAAGTTGGACAAAATGATCAGGAGTGGAATCTATGAAGAACCTCCACGGTGCTGCTCCTCCAGGACTGTAGTGGTTCAATGATTCCGGACACCAACGTAGGTGGTAAGATCGCCATCATAAACGAGGTGTCTGATGACCAGAAAGCGACGTTCTTTTTCTCCTGAGTTCAAACAGGAAGCAGCCAGCATGGTGCTGGATCTATACGCTCGCCGGGTTGTTGGCTGGGCCATGTCGTCCAGTCCGGATGCGGATCTGGTTGTAAAAGCTCTGGATCACGCCTGGGAACAGCGTGGTCGTCCAGAGAAAGTCATGTTCCACTCGGATCAGGGAAGTCAGTACGCCAGTCGAAAGTTCTGTCAGAGACTCTGGCGCTATCGAATGACACAAAGCATGAGCCGGCGAGGCAACTGCTGGGACAATGCACCGATGGAAAGGCTATTCCGGAGCCTGAAATCGGAATGGATACCGGCCCTGGGTTACCGAAATCTGCCTGAGGCTCAAAAGGATATTGGGAGCTACTTGATGGACTACTACAACCGGCAACGACCTCATGCATTCAACGGCGGCATTTCACCCGTTGCGGCCGAGGAAAACCTTAAAATACTGTCCGGGATTAGTTGACCACTACACCTTTATTTAGCCTTGATTTTCCGAACGTGATGGCACGAGTTTCGGAAATGAGGCGTTCAGGGATGGGACCATGGCCTCATGCTGTAAAGTTTGCTCTGAAAGCATGGGCGCTTAAATACACGATCCGGTCGGTTGATTGCCTAAAACTCCAGCTCCGCCGCTTGCCGGGTCGGAGCTGTGGTTGTCACCTGGAACTGACCGAGAACGCCTCCACCAGGAAATCAATCATCGCGCGGACCTTGGCCGGGAGGCGTCGATCGGGCGGAAACAGTACGTGCAGGCCGCCAAGCTGCACCACCGGAACATCCAGTACCAGTTCCACGAGGGTTCCATCGCGCAGCGCGTCGGCAACAATAAAGTCGGGCTGGTAGATCACGCCCTGACCGCCCACGGCGGCTGCCAGCAGTGCATCGCCGTTATTCGCCTTGAGCGGACCCTGTATCGGGACTTTTACCTCACCGTTGCGGCCAAACGACCAGGTTCCATCGCCCTGCTGGGAAGACAACGAATAGCTGAGGCACTGGTGACTACTCAGTTCAGAGACTTTGCGAGGGGTACCACAGCGCTCCAGATAGTCTGGCGCGGCACACACCCGCATCGGGTAGTCTCCCAAATGCCTCACTTTCAGATCACTGTCGGCCAGGTGCCCGATGCGAATCGCGAGATCCCATCCCTCCGCAATCAGATCCTGCTGCGCATCACTCAAACCGAGTTCTATGTGAACGAGCGGATAGCGGCGACTGAATGCCGGCAACAGGGGGGCGATGTAGTGAGTGCCAAAAGACAGGGGCACGTTCATCCGCAGCAGGCCAACGGCCTGATTACCCTGGGCCGCCAGCTGCGACTCGGACTCTTCAAGATCCAGGAGGATTCTCTGGCAGGTGGTGAGGTAGTCCAGCCCCGCATTGGTCAGCGTCAGGCGACGGGTCGTGCGATGACACAGGCGCACGCCCAGCCGTTGCTCAAGTGCGTCCAGATGCTTGGTGGCCATCGCCGGCGAGATCCCCAGATCACGGCCGGCTGCAGAGAGACTACCCAGCGTTGCGGCCTGAACAAACACTCGCATGCCGGTAAAACGGTCCAACATTATTTTTAACTCTCAGTTAAAACTGATCCTAAATTTAACAGGTTCTCTTTCTAAAGGTGAATAGTTATCGTTGCTCGGCAACGCTGTTTCCACAGACTACGGTCAGGAGAGGTAGTTCCGATGCACCATAAAGCAACACAGCCAGTACTCTTTATTCCTCACGGAGCGGGGCCCTGCTTTTTTATGGACTGGAACCCGCCGACCACCTGGAATGGCATGGCTGAGTTTCTGGCCAACGTAAGCACCTCATTGCCGGAACCACCCAGGGCCATTCTCATGGTATCCGCCCACTGGCTTGCCCCCGAGTTCACAGTGACGTCGGGCCAACAGCCGGATCTGATTTACGACTACTACGGTTTTCCCGAACACACATACCGGCTCAGTTATCCCGCAGAGGGCATGCCTTCGTTGGCCAGTGAGGTTGTCTCAAGGCTCAAAGCTGCCGGCATTGAAGCCCATGAAGACGCCCACCGCGGGTTTGACCACGGTATGTTTATTCCACTGAAGCTGATGTTTCCGGAGGCCGACATCCCGGTGGTCCAACTGTCGCTGAAGGCCGATATGGACCCGGTTTCTCACCTTGAAGCGGGCGAGGCCCTGACCGGTCTTCGCGAGGAAGGCGTGTTGATCATCGGCAGCGGCATGAGCTTCCACAACATGCGAGGTTACGGCGATGCCCGCTACACCCAACCATCGGAAACGTTCAACGAGTGGCTGGTCAATGCCGTCCACGACACACCCGCTGAACGGAAACGGGCGTTGGGCAACTGGACCACGGCACCCCACGCCCGGGATTGCCATCCACCACGCGCAGAGGAGCACCTGATACCACTGATGGTAGCGGCAGGTGCCGCAGGCGCGGATCAGGGGCGCACTGTCTACACCGAAAACGTTCTGAAAACCCGGCTTTCGGGATTCCGTTTCGGATGACGATGGCGTGAAAGCGAATTCAAAAAATCTTCAGGAGATTTCAGATGCAGATTGATCTCAGCGGCAAAACCGCACTGGTAACGGGTTCAACCGCCGGTATCGGGCTGGCCATTGCCAGTGGTCTGGCAAACGCCGGCGCACAGGTCACGATTACAGGCCGTCGTCAGGACAAACTGGACAACGCCCTAGCGAGTATCGAACAGACCTCCGGACGTACCGATATCCGGGGGATCGTGGCCGACCCCGGCACGGCCGAAGGTTGCCAGGCCCTGACTGAGGCCTGTCCGGACGTCGATATTCTCGTCAACAATCTGGGTATCTACGGCGCACAGCCGTTCTTCGACATTGCGGACGACGACTGGGACCACATACTTGAGGTCAATGTCATGAGTGCTGTCCGGCTCGCCAGGCACTACGCCCGAGGCATGGCGGACCGGGGTTGGGGCAGGATCCAGTTTATTTCCAGCGAGTCAGCCCTGAACATCCCGTCTGAAATGGTTCACTACGGCGTCAGCAAGGCCGCCCTGCAGGGGCTTTCCCGCGGCCTGGCGAAGGTACTCGCGGGCACAGGCGTCACAGTAAACACGATCCTGCCGGGCCCTACTCGCACCGAGGGCGCCGTAGCCATGCTTCAGGAGATGGCTTCCGAACGGGGCGTATCGATGGCAGAGATGGAAACGCTCTTCCTTGAAGAAAACCGACCCTCAACGCTGATCAAGCGGTTCGCCGATCCGGTGGAAGTAGCCAGCCTGTGTATTTACGCGGCCTCACCCCAGGCCAGCGCTACCACCGGTTCAGCCCTGCGAGTGGAAGGCGGCATTGTTGAAAGCATCGCCTGAAACAGGGCGCTGCATCGATTACCAAAAACCTAAACCAGAGGACATCTCTTAACCATGAAAGACTCCAGGGAAAGTTAAGGAACACTCAGCAAAAGCCTGCACTGGCTGATGGCCGTGTTGATCGGCTGGCAGTTTCTGAAGTTTGGCGACCGGATTGCCGACGGCGAGCACTGGGTTGGCGAAACCCTTGTGCCCTGGCATGTGTCGATCGGAACACTATTGCTCGCATTAATCGTGCTACGCATGGTTTGGGCTTTCAGTCAGCGTGGCCAACGGCCCCAACATGAGGATCCGCAGGGACGCCTGGTGAAAATCGGTCATGGTTTGCTCTATGCGGCTATGCTGTTGCTGCCCGTCACCGGAATTCTGATTCTGCTGGGCGGCGGTTATGGTCTGAACGCCTTTGGCATGCAGCTGATTGCAAAGGGTGACAAGATTGCCTGGGCATCGACCATTGGCGGCATCCATTCCACCCTCGCCTGGGCTCTGGCGGTTCTGGTGATTGGTCATATCGGTATGGCGCTGTTCCACCAGCATGTGAAAGGCGACGGCACCCTGAGCCGGATGGTCTGAACTGAGCCAAACGTGCCCGCACACCGGGCCCGCTGCTGTCCGGCGCTATGCGAGCGATTCTGCAAAAAAAATCCAGAAGCAGGCGTACCTTCGGCGACAGATGACGGTTATGAGGATGCACCGCCCAGATACCGTCATCGTCTTCCTGATAGTGAGTCAGCACCGGGATCAACCGCCGGGAGTCCACTGCAGCCTGAACGTAATAATCCGGCAACTGAACAATACCAATGCCCTTGAGGGCGGCATCAAGTAGTGTCCTGCCACCGTCACAACGGGTGTTTCCCGTTACCCGCACGTTGCGTGACTGGCCCGCTTCCTGAAAGCGCCAGTAATCCAGGTTTCCCAGCAAACAGTTGTGGTTCGTCAGTTCGGACAGCGAGTGCGGCGTGCCGTGTGAGGCTGGATAGCTCGGCGACGCACACACGTACAAAGTGTGTGATGCCAGGCGGCGGGCCATCAGGGTCGAATCCTCGAGCTTTCCCATGCGCACGGCAAGGTCGTACCCCTCAGCGACCAGGTCCAGTATCTGGTTGGTAAATTTCATGTCCACGTCGAGTTCGGGGTATCGCAAAACAAAGTCGTTGACCAGCGGCGCATTCGATTTCGGTCTTGCTAAGCAGAGGGATAATTGGCTCAGAAGACACCGGGCGAATGTTCGCTTTTGTTTAGAACCCTGGGAAGCCTAAGGTCGCAAAGCGAACGTTTAGATTTGGCGTAGGCTCGGGGATAAGCGGCGACGTATGATGCCGACCGGATCGGCCCCCTTGCTGGTTGCCATAACCGAC
>LULX01000638.1_pt1 | contig 17081 bp, 18 predicted proteins | sample 729511 | NCBI WGS metagenome assembly LULX01 (sample SAMN03860278, study PRJNA289734) | marine metagenome | biome: seawater column; feature: ocean; material: water; isolation source: Red Sea water column Station 91 - depth 500m | place: Saudi Arabia: Red Sea | collected 2011-10-15 | depth 500 m
ATCGATGAGAATGACATTCGATAAAGGATGTGTCCCATCTCTTCCGCAATGGTATCCAGCGCTCCGCTGATCACCTGCAGAGTGATTGGATCCAGTTCGTCGGTTGCCATAGGTCGTTCTCTGTTCAGCAACCGTTAATTACTGCGCTCGATGGTCAAGTTCCCGTATTCTCCCGTCTGTGCGACGTACCCCGGGGGGACCAGAATGGTCGAGTTGTGCTGAATAATGATGGATGGCCCTGAAACCGCGTGACCGGCTAGCAGCTTGTTTCGATCGTAGCGGGGTGTCTGTAGGCTTTGCCCGTCGTCAAAAACAGTCTCCGCATGATAAATCAGTGCATCTTCGGTCGTGTTCGCCGCGTTCGCCTGATCCAGAGTCAACACCTCGAGCGGTGCCACCCGCTCCATACCGATGACCCGGATAGTAATCAACTCAACTTCACCCTCTTCAAAGGCATAACCATAATCAAGCTGGTGCTGGGCATGAAAACCCTCGACTATCTTAGAGACGTTTTCTGGCACTATATCGACATCAGGGATTGGTGCGCGCAACTCAAAACCCTGGCCGTGATAACGACATTCCGCGATACGTTGAAACTCCTGGCGCGCCGCGGGTACATCATCTTTCTCCAGGTCCCGGCGGCATTCCGATACCAGTTCCTTAACTAGACTGTTGATCCGGTCGATCGCCTCAGTTGTGGTATTGGAGAGTGATGTAATCAGGGAACGAGCATGTTCGTACTGCATGTCGGTCTGTAAAAGACCCATAGCGGCGGTAATTCCCGGTGCCACGGGGATAATGACGTTCTTGGCTGAGACAGCCTCTGCCAGAGCTACGCCATGCAGTGGCCCGGCCCCGCCAAACGGCAGCAGTGAGAACTCCCGAGGATCGACACCCCGGGCAACCGAATTAGACCGAATCGCGAGTGCCATATTTGAATTGATCACCTTAATGATCCCCAGGGCTGCGTCAGTCACCGAAATGTTAAGTGGCCGGGCGATCTTGGTCTCAATCGCGCGCTCGGCCAGGTCTCTATCCAGAGGCAGATCCCCTCCCAGCATCTTGTCCGCATCGAGTCGGCCAAGAACCACCTGGGCATCGGTTACCGTGGGTTCCTCCCCACCGCGGCCATAGCATGCAGGTCCTGGATCAGCCCCCGCAGAGCGTGGCCCCACATGGAAACCACCGGCGGAGTCGACGTAAGCAATCGATCCCCCACCTGCGCCGATCGTCACCAGGTCGATCATCGGGACCAATATCGGGTGACCGCTGACGTAGGAATCGCGTGCATTCATGATCTTGATGTGACCGTCAGGAATCGTACTGATGTCAGCAGAGGTGCCGCCGATATCTACTGACCGTGACTAATGAGTTTTTCCTGAAGATTGTTCAGGTAATAAGACGTACTCGGCCCTACGAACGCATTCATTGCTGCAGTGGAAAATCGCTCGTACTCGCGCAACACATTGGCCACATCCGATGACGTGCAGACAAACGCATCGGGCATTTCCTGCTCAACAATCTTCTTTGCCTGCCGCTCATGGGCGTCGTTCAAAAACGAAAACAAGAAGCCAATGACCACCGATTCAATGCCGCGTTTCTTGAACAATGCGACCGCTTCGAGCACCTCGTTCTCGTTCAGCGGCTCCACGATCTCTCCGGACGGAGGCATGATGCGTTCTGTGATCGGTATACGATTACGCCGCTTCACCAGTGGCTGACTCTGCCAGGGAACATCGAAATGAAGCGAGAAATTATGCGGTCTTTTGTGCCGTCCGATATGCAGGATATCCCTGAAGTTACGGGTAGTGATCATGCCCACCTCTGCCCCATTGTGCTCGAGAGTGACATTGGTCGCGACCGTGGTCCCATGAACAATCAGATCGATCTGATCGGGTTTAACACCCGCTTGTTCACAAAGCTCAGATAAGCCTTTGAGCACACCTTCGGATTGGTCATGCGGTGTGCTGGCAACCTTGTGGAAATAGACACCATGATCGGCTTCGATAACCAAATCCGTATTCGTTCCGCCGACATCGACACCGACTCTAGCCATAGTGCACTGCCCGGAAGTCCACGATTAAAGAAGTGAGCTGGTATTTACTGTTCATGACGCCCCCGACAACAATTTTCCTTCAGCCCGAATGATCAAGGTTTTCCAGATAATGCAACACATTTTCCAGCGGCTCTACATCACCAAACTTGGCATCGATATCAAACAGGTTCCATTCGGTCACTGCCGGCACACGATCCCCCACCGCTTCGCGGACAACAATCGGTCTAAATCCTTCTGCGATGGCGTCTTCGGTCGTGTGCCGTACACAACCCGCCATGGTCACACCTGTAATAATCACCGTATCAACATCATGCGCGCGTAGAAATCCGGCCAGGTAGGTTCCATGAAATCCACTGGCCCGTTTTTTTACGATCACAAGTTCGTCATCCAGAGGCGCAATCCGATTGTCAATTGCACAAGTTTCAGTTCCAGCTTGCAACAACTCTACCGGAATCTTTTTGTGCCAGAGCCCCATGTCGGAAGGGTTCCCACTCGTGACATCATACGCGGTGGTCGTATAGACAATCGGTATGCCAGCTCCACGAGCTGCCTTGAGCAGTGCTTGTGTCGATGGGATGATCACATCCATGTTGTCGCAATAGAACACGTTACCCGGCCGTGTCCAGGCATTGGCCAGATCAATATTGAGCAGTGCGGGTCGCTCTCCATACCCAATTCGGCGCTGGAAACCCCGTTCCTGGTAGAGCGCAGAATCGATCGCAAATATTTTGTCTAAGGCGTCCTGAATATCGTCTGACATCTGTCACTCCCAGAGAATAGAACAGCTGACAATCACAAGCTCCCATACCACAGCGTGAACTGACCTGATCAGTCTGGCGCCGCGGGCCCGTGGCAACCCACCCTCTAGACAAGCCGCACGGCGCATGATCAGTATACAACAGCTGATTGACAGTTAAGTCCTCACAAATTTACCTGTCATCGCCTATCGGCAACACCAACACAGGTAGTGTTGACACGTGCACGGAACCAGGCTCGTCAGGGAATCATTTCCCAATCAAGGGCAAAACTTCATCTGCAAATGCGGCCAAGTGGTCAAGCCGCTCTTCGTAGGGCCCCACGAGATCCAATATCACATAGCGAACTCCCGCCTCGTAGAACTCCTGAAGATTTTGTGCAATCTGCTCGGCGGTGCCCAGCGCACAGTAACGCTCAGCAGCCCGTCGAAAATCCATGCTGTAGCGAATACTGAGGCTTTTAACCGCAGCATTCAGTGCCGTCTCGTAATCCTTATCTAACCGCGTAAACAGCAGGTGAGCCGACATGAACTGTTCAATTGCCCGTCCAGATCGATCGTACTCAACCTCAATCTTGTCCAATGATTCGCGGTACATATCCGGCGTCACCACATAGCTCATCCACCCATCTGCTATTTGAGCTGCCCGTCGCAATGCCGCGTCGGATCGACCACCCAACCATATTGGCGGACCACCATGAATTGAAAATGTTGGCCGGAATGACTCACCCTCTGCCCACTCCAAAGCTTACGCATGACTTCGATTGATTCACTCAAACGGCTGCCGCGTTCAGCTATGGGTACACCGGCAACACTGAAGTCACTTTCAAACTCCCCACCCACACCCAAACCGAATATGAATCGGCCATTGGAAAGTAAATCCAATGTGGCAATCTGTTTAGCCGTAGGTCCTGGATGACGTAAAGGCTGAAGAAATACGGCAGTCCCAATCTTGAGACGATTGCTGAATACTGCAGCCTGTGACAGCTGCACCACTGGGTCGAGCAACGGAATGGAAAACGCAAGATGATCACCAACCCATATCGAGTCAAATCCTAACCGGTCTACTAGCTCGACAACATCACGACCGTCTTCCAAGGATGGGATCCACCGCCCAGTGGATGGTTCAGTGCGTCGGTGAATAGTTTGCACGCCCAACGTTAACCCCTCTGCCAGCGGTAATGTCATCCACCGTTCTCCCTCAAGTTCAATCTATTGCATATTAACAAAGCAACTTCCACGATACGCTGCGGACTCTATAAATCAGATACACGACAAATTGTGGATCGCATCTACCGTAAAACGACTTTTTTACTTGACCCAACGCGCCTGGACTGCGAGGCTCTACAAGCCCAAACTGAATTCTATACAAAATGGCACAATCTCCGTTACATCTCAGGGATCCCTACGGCGCGATGATCGCCAAACCTACTATCTCGCTGAGTGGCCCATCGGACCGACCTCTGAGTGATCTTCGGTTTGTGGCCAAGGACCTATTCGATGTCGCCGGACTGCCAACCGCGGCCGGCAGCCCCGATTGGCCAGAAACAAGACCGCTCCCACAAGTACATGCTGTGATTGTCAGCGAACTACTGGATGCCGGCGCCACACTAATCGGTAAAACCATCACCGATGAAATCTCATTGGGCATACTGGGAGAAAACAAATTCGATGGCACTCCCCAAAACCCAACCTGTCCTGGCCGCGTGCCAGGCGGCTCATCTGCAGGATCCGCTGTTGCGGTCGCAGGGGATTATTGTGACTTTGCACTGGGTACCGACACCGGAGGATCTGTACGCGTGCCGGCAAGTTTTTGTGGTATTTACGGGATTCGCCCGACGCAGGGGCGACTTGATCTCAGTGGAATGGTACCGCAGGCACCATCATCAGATACTGCTGGCTGGTTCTCGCGTAGTGCCAAGACGTTAGCCCGAGTGAGCCAGATACTTTACAAAGCGGATATTCCAAAACGTCTACCCAAAAGACTCTTGATCGCGCGCGATGCTTTCGCGTCTAGTGACGATACCGTTCAAGCCGCCCTGGCGCCGAAATTAAAACACCTCAGCGAACTATTTGACGAAGTCAGCGAAGTCGATATGGCACCAGATGGGCTTGTGCAGTGGTCTAAAGCGCAAAGAACCATTCAACCTACGGAGGGCTGGCACACATTCAACAAATGGATTGACCAACAAAATCCCAGAATGTCCTACACAGTCGCCCGAAATCTTTTTCTCGCTTCACAGATCTCACAATCCGACCTTGATGCGGCCCAACTGGTGAAACAGCAAGCCATCACCCGAATGAAAACCCTGCTGCCCCACGGAACACTGCTATGTCTGCCCACGACCCCTTTCTGCGCTCCCAAGGCGGGCCTGCCGGTACACCAGACCGACCACCTACGCACGCAGATTTCTCTGCTCTGTTGCCACGGTGGCCTAACGGGTGTACCACAGGTCTCTATACCCGGCGGCACGGTCGGAGAGGATCACGCGCCAGTCGGCCTATCCATCATCACAGGCCACAATTACGATACCGATCTGCTTGCTGTAGCATTGGCGCTGGAGTCAAAACATGTCTGACCTACTTGAAGTTAACAAACAGGATGTAGTGAACGAGATTCAGCGCCTGTTCGAAACCTACGAAACGGCATTGATCAACAAGGATGTCGAAGTCTTGGACAACACGTTCTGGAACAGTGAACACACGATCCGTTACGCCATGCACGAAAACGGCTACGGATTTGATGAAATCCATCAACACCGGGTTTCCAGAAAGAAAGGACCCGGCATCAAAGAGGAACGTCGACGTTTGGAGATTCTGACGCTGGGTGATTGTTTTGCGACAGTTAATCTTGAGTTCAAGATCAGAGGTACAGAAGACATCGGCAGGCAAACCCAGACCTGGGTCAAGTTTCCCACGACCGGCTGGAAAGTGGTTACAGCGCATGTCTCGACAATGGAGAAGCACCCTCGCTGGTAAGATCACGGGATCACGTACAAACCACCATTCACAACACCACCAAAAAATGGCAGAAAACGCATCGACTTGGGAACCCGCAAACAACGTTTCCGCCGCGATCACCACACGTCACTCCATCCGAAGCTTCCTATCGACCCCTGTCCCTCAGGAAGTTGTCGAGGAAATCCTGTCAGTTGCCCGGCGCGCACCGAGTGGTACCAACATGCAGCCCTGGTGGGTGTATGTGGTAACCGGTGATGGCAAAAACAGATTGTCTGACGCACTGCTCAAGGCCCATGACGACGGTGCCTCTGCCTGGACGCCGGAGCACCAGTACTATCCCAGCGATTTTCAGGAGCCCTACAAATCAAGACGGCGAAAAGTTGGTTGGGATCTGTATGGGTTACTGGGTATTGAGCGTGGTCAAAAAGAAAAAATGCATCAACAGCATGGCCGAAACTTCCGGTTTTTTGACGCCCCGGTAGGACTGATGTTTACGGTTGATCGGAACCTGGAAATTGGCAGTTGGCTGGACTACGGCATGTTCATTCAAAACGTGATGTTGGCAGCCAGAGAGAAAGGGCTTCATACCTGCCCTCAGGCAGCTTTCACCGGTCATCATCAGGTCATCCGTAAGTGCCTTCCAATACCTGATGAACAATCCCTGGTTTGCGGGATGTCACTGGGCTATGCTGACCCGGATGCCATCGAGAACAGCCTTATCACTGAAAGAGAACCCGTTGATTCATTTACACGCTTCATCGATAGTTAAGCTTATTTTTTCGCCGGAGGTTGTCCATGCCTGACAAACGACCCAGCGCTACTCCGACTGTACAAATTGATAATGACAATACCATTGTCACGGAATGGCGTTTTCCGCCTCACGGAGAAACCGGCTGGCATATACATCAGTATGACTATGTTGTTGTACCCCTGGTCACTGGCGAACTGCGTCTGGAAACAGCGGATGGAGAACGCCTGGCCGAACTCGTTACCGGTCAGGCCTACGCACGCAAGGCCGGCGTCGAACACAATGTCATCAACAACAACGATTTCGAATTTGTATTCATAGAAATTGAACGCAAATAGCCCTGACCCTACCACTGATCAAGGAATTCACCATGACAGATCCTAAACCCACACAGACCTATTCTGAACTAACTGCCCTGCGTGCGTTCATGGGAAAACCTTCCGAGCTTGCGGCTAAAAAAAGCATCACCCGGCTTGACAAACACTGCCGCGAATTCATTGGCCGGTCACCGTTTGTCTGCATCGGTACAACCGATGGCACTGGCAAAGCCGACGTGAGTCCCAAAGGTGACCCGCCCGGTTTCGTACAGGTACTCGACGACAAAACGCTCTTTATTCCGGACCGCCCAGGCAACAACAGAATCGATTCTATGTCGAACCTGCTCAAAGATCCGGCTATCGCCTTGCTGTTTCTGATACCAGGCTTTGATGAAACGCTCCGGGTTAATGGCAAAGGCACCGTAATCCGTGATCAAACTCTCAACGCAACCAGCACGGTTAAAGGCCGGTCACCCAAAATCGGCATCAAGGTACAAGTCGAGACCGCATTTCTGCATTGCGCAAAAGCACTCAAGCGATCCCACTTATGGGACCCCGAGAGCATTCAGAATCGACAAGAAATGCCCAGCCTGGGTCAAATGATCATCGACCAGATCACGCCGACTGGAACAAAGGCTGATCCGGCCGATATCTCAGATGCCGATGACCGTGTTCAAGAGAGTATCCGTTCACACCTGTATTGACAGTCTCTGCGGACACCTACGCTAACAGAGAGTCTACAGCCTGAATCAGGTCATATCTTCGAGCTTCTGGATCTTCTCGACCAGACCTGGCGGGAAATCACTTTTCTTCTGCTTGCGATAATCGAAACCAACGACGACCGCTCTGCCGTGAGCCGCAACCTTCTGATGATTGCGACTGAAAACAACATGTTGTATCACAAAATAATCTTTTCCTAATTCAATCACTTTCCCGCCCACGAGTACCTTATCTGGCCAGGTCAGAGGTAGGCGGAAGTTACAGTCGACAGACTTGAGTATGCCGGTTCTGCCCGACTGCGCAGTCGCCGAACGCAATTCCACCTTCTCGAAGTATTCAAACCGCGCTGCCTCCATCCAACGGATATAGACGGTGTTATTGACGTGCTGCATCGAGTCCATTTCACCCCACACCACCGGCAGTTCTACGACAACCGGACAAGCATCATAAACTGCCTGCTCGCTGAATAATTCCATAACCGAAGGACCTAGGTTGGTAACCTGAGAACTTGAATTTCTAGCGACACTATTGCGGACAAATTTCGCACAACAATTCAATATTACGCCGACCCTCTTCTCCGGACACCTCTGGTTCCCGACCTTCTTTGATTGCGGAAACAAAGTCTGCAATCTCACCTGCGTAGGGATTGGCCTCGGCAAACGTCATCTGACCGCTGTCAGTATCAATCCGGCCACCCCCTCCGCGGCCGATAGTTTCGGAACAGTAGGCATAACCCGCAGAACCACCGATTTCACCACGATTGGGTGCCGCGAATAATGCGGATGATACAAACTGGGCCACAGCACCAGACTCAAATCGAAGACTGGCAGCAGCGGTTTCATCGTGGGCACTGCCCAGCACATTTCGAGTGATGGTGCTTGCAACCTCTGTCACCTCACCGCACACGGGCAGCAACATCCAGCGTAGCCAGTCGAGGCTGTGGGTCCCCACGCCGGCCAGGCTCCACCAGCGTCCAACTTCGTCATGGGCCCGCCAGTTGGCCGCATTGGGCGCTTGAAATGTCCATTGCGCGCGCGCATACCGAATGTCACCCAGTTCACCTCGATGCACTCTGCCAGCGAGTTCGCGGTGACCCAGGTGCCATCGCAAGTGGTACGCAACGCCCAGTCGAACATCAGCGATTCGGCATGCCTGGATCATGGCATCAGCATCTTCGACAGTTGTCGCCATGGGCTTTTCCACCAGAACATGCTTACCCGCAGCTGCTGCAGCTATGGTTTGCTCGGCATGCAGCTTGTCTGGTGTAGCAATCACCACGGCATCGAGGTCTGGGTCAGATAAAAAATGCTTCAGATCATCGAAAGCCGGTGTTGGGGAAGCGGCGTTGTGCTCTTGTGCAAAGCGGGTAGCATTTGCCTTATCTCGGCTGAGCACACTCCACAATGTGGCGCCTGCCACCTCAGCGATGGCCGGCGTCAGTGCATCACGACTGATGCTGCCTGTTCCAATTATTCCGAGTCGCAACATGGGTTACCCCGAAGTACAAAACATCGATTCTACCGCCGAGAAAGCCATTTACAATACGATCAAAAACAAGCCGTCCAACATCACTGCCCGCACAATTCCAGGTCAGCCCCAAATTTAGTGCAATCGCTGTAGACCGGCCTGCAGTCTACGCGAATCTCAAAGCCCTTTCGCTTAACGTATAGACACCGTAATATTACAATGACGTCTGATTCAGACCCCGAGAGTCACATCATGAAACTTGATCAAGAGCAGATAGAACACTTTCATTCCGAGGGGTATCTGTTTATCCCCGACTGTTTCTCGGCTACAGAAACATCCGGACTGCTCGAGGAATCCTACAAGGTTTACGCAATGGACCGGGAAGAAGTTGTTCGTGAAAATAGTGGGGTTGCTCGCACTGCTTTTGCAGCGCACACCTACAACGAGGGATTTCGTCTACTTGGAGCTCATCCGCGCCTGATTAAACCGGTCATGCAGCTACTCGATGAAGACGTCTACATGCACCAGTACAAGGTCAATGCGAAGGCCGCCTTCGATGGGGAAGTGTGGCAGTGGCACCAGGATTTTGGAACCTGGCACCGCGATGATGAAATGCCCGAACCCCGTGCCATGAACATTGCTATCTATCTAGACGATGTTACAGCAGCCAATGGGCCACTACTGTTTATACCCAGAAGCCACAAGGACGGCACTCTCCCCGCTGGGCACGACATCGAAACAACGTCGTACCCACTGTGGACGCTGGATCGGGAAACCGTGACCCGATTGGCTGAACAGGGTGGCATCGCAACACCTGTGGGCAAGGCGGGTTCCGTAGTAATGTTCCACTGCAATCTCGTTCATGCCAGCCCACCTAATATCAGCCCCTTCGGCCGCACGATCGTATACTTAAGTCTGTGTGCAGTATCGAACCATATCCGTCGTTATAAACGGGCCGAGTTTATTGCACATCGGGATTTCACCCCTATTGCCCCACTGGCTGATAACTGTTTGAGCGATCTGGGAGCAGAGGCTGCTTAGGCCCGCCCACTACTCCAGAATAACCGAATTGTGTCGCGAGTAGTGCCTGTCCGGCCCGCTTGCACTCTATTATCCAAGACTCGCACCTTAATATCTTCGAATTCAATACATCATGGCCCACAAACTAAAAATTAACGGCACTCGTTTTCTCGAGGACCTCGATGCACTGCGGGAATTCGGAAAACAGGGCATAGGCGTCGTCCGTCCCGCGTTCTCGGCACCGGATATTGCATCTCGGCGGTGGCTGGCCGAAAAATTTAAAGCCTGTGGATTGATACCCCGCTGGGACCCAGCTGCAAACCTGTTTGGTCTACCGGCCCAGCCGGGTCAGCCTATATTGATCGGTTCTCACTCCGACACCCAACCCGAGGGCGGCTGGCTGGACGGTGCCTATGGCGTGATCCTCGCTCTCGAGGTAGCCCGGACAAGTCAGGAGTCCGGCGGTCCTCCGGTTGCTGTTGTTTCATTTCAGGACGAAGAGAGTGCATTCATGCCGCTGACTGGCAGTCGCTACTTCAGCCGGTATCTAGACCTTGATACGTTATACGATCTGACCAATGCCGCGGGACAGCGTTATGGTGATGAGGCGACAACGCTGCCGGAGGTCCAAGGGACCCAACCGCTGGAAACAAACTATTTCAGTCACTTTCTTGAGGCCCATATCGAAATCATGCCGGCACAACACCGATGGCGCTGAGGCGCGATGCCGTGACCGGATTTTCAGCTTTTGTTAGCGCTCTGGAGCAGCGTTATACAGCTGCCGCTACCCCTCGTTCGGTGTGGACAATTGGTCGGGTACAAGTCCATCCCAACGCACCTTCTATCGTGCCCGGCAGCGTCAGCTGTTCTGTCCAGATGAGAGATGGCGCATTGAACCAGCTGGACTTGATGTGCGATATCACCCGGGATACAGCACAAGAAATTGCGACGGCACGAAATCTGAAGATCTCATTAAGCCAAAACAAATCTGTTGAACCGGTCGATATGGATGAGCGCGTGATCAATGCCTTTTCCGAGGCCGCTAACCTGAATGCGCCTGGTCGCTGGCGCCGTATGCCGTCAGGCGCATTGCACGACGCCATGAACCTCGCCAACCACATGCCAACCGGCATGCTGTTTGTGCCCTCTATCGGTGGTGTCAGCCATGCGTTCGAAGAGGATACACGCAGGGACGATCTGGTTGTAGGCGTTCAGGTCATGGCGGACACGGTCGTTCAGCTTGCATGACAAATCGATTACTGAACGAGTCAGATTGCGCCCCACTGTGCTCAGTTCTTGGTACAAATCATTGGCATGAATCAAATCTGGAACACATGAGGATCCCATGAAACTCGATACTTTGATCCATAGCACCCATCCAATCATTCTCGATGGTGGAATTGGCACTGAACTGGAACGGCTTGGCGCACCCATGGATCACGAAGCCTGGTGCGCGGGGGCCCTCGAGACCCACCCTCAACTGGTTCGAGATGTCCATAGATCCTATATCGATGCTGGTGCCGACATCATCACTGTCAACACCTATGCCGCGACGCGGCATGCACTCACCAACGGTGGCATGGAGAAAAACTTTACGCGTTGGAACAAGCTGGCAGTACAGCTCGCAAGAGAAACACTCGATGCGAGTGAAGTGGATAGAAATATCCTGATTGCGGGATCAGTGTCGAATTTTGGCCACTTCACCGACCAATACACAGACGAACAGCTGGCGCCCAATTTCAAAAATCAGGCAGAGATTCTGGTGGAAAGCGGTGTCGACTTCATTATTCTCGAGACCCTGGGTGCCAAGACCTCTACCATTGTGACCGCTCTGAACGCCATCACTGAGTTCAATGTGCCCATCTGGGTCGCCGTCAGCTGTGCGGCAGATCATGAATCAGGCCAACTCTTTCTCGGTATCGAAGAAAGCAGGATCCACAGCCATAGACCACTGGCCCACCAGGAATTGGGGGGAGCCATTGATACGATTATGAATACAGCCGGGTCGGCCCTACTGGTAATGCATTCAACTGTAGACACCACGCTGCCCGCACTTCAATTGTTACAGTCACATTACGACGGTCTTAGGGGTGCCTACCCCAACGCAGGTTATTGGCTGCGGCCCGAGTGGGCGTTTGTCGACCAGATCAGTCCAGAGGATTATTTAGATCGAGCCTGTAAATGGCTAGATACCGGGGCGCGTATTGTGGGTGGCTGTTGTGGTATTGGACCCGATCATATCGCGGCGCTCAGCAAAGGTTTACGAAACACTTAACTCAGTACCCGCTATCTCTAGTTGTCGGCGTCATCTGTTTTCCTGCGAACCACCCTTTTCAGGGGAGACAGGTTGATTTCATCCACCACGGTTCCCCTTCGTGCCGACAGTGCCCCGCAGACAGCGCTCGCAACATCTTCGGGTTCGATATAGTTGTCGGGGTCAGCACCAGGCTTAAATTTAAGCGAATCAAAAAATTTCGTTCGCACCATACCGGGATTGACGATCGTGATCCGTACATTTGCCGCAGCACACTCGTGCCGCAGTGCCTGGGCGAATCCCCGCACTGCAAATTTTGTCGCCGAGTAGACCGCCCCATATCGGCCACCGGACAGTGCAGCTTCAGACCCCATCAGAACCACGTCGCCACCCCCGTTGGTTTTGATACCTGGCATAAAGGCACGGACAACATACATCTGACTGGTCAGATTGAGATCAACCAGTTCACGGATATCTTTGTAGGCAAACTCTTCGAGAGAACCAAACCGCCCTCTACCCGCACAACAAACGAGACCCGTGATCTCCGTGTGGGTTTTTGCCAGCCGTGAAAGAACGTCCGGCAGCGCCGACACTTGAGCGAGATCAAGCGGCACTGGTCGAAACCGCATATTGTCTATTGTGCAGTGCTGGAAATCCCGTGCGATACCAATAACGGTGGCACCTTTTTCCAACAAGCACTGACTGACAGCAGCACCGATGCCGCGACTGGCGCCCGTTACGATCAGAGTTCTCTCATCAAGTCGATCAGTCATTTTGAATTCCTACTGAATTATCGCGATCCAGCCCATTGGTAACCCAATCTCTGGATGAGGGTGAACAGGTATAAATCTTGTCAGCAGCGATATAGCCTAATAACTGGTCATGACAAAAGCTCATCATCTGTTGCTCACAATCCATACTGTAAGAGATCATCTTATCTCGTGATTCAAAGGGGCCGGCAAACAATGCTTCGTCCGGATACAAACGGGTAACGTTTCGAAAGTATGGTTTCGGCATACGAAACGGCCCCAAGGTGACCGAGTGAATACTGTTCTGGGGAACCCGATCGAAAACATCTTCGAAAAGTCTCTGATAAAGAGACTGGTAGCGCGATTCATAAAGTACCGGATCAAAGCGTAGACCGACATTCCAACCACGTTCAGCAAGTTCGGCCAATGCAGCGAGGCGTTTTTCAATTGACGGTGCCTTGTGTTCAAGCGTTGCTGCAGTCTGATCCGGTGTAAGACTGTATGCAATGACCACATTAGGTAACGGTGCAGTCTCGAACAGGCTTCTAACCTGGGTGCTCTTGGTTCGAAGTTCTACCTGTGCACGCGGATGCTGGCGCAACCAATCCAGCAGTTCACGGACAAATCCGGTCACAGGCTCCAGCGCCAGGCTGTCGCAGTCGTAACCGGAGAAAAACCAGACGTCCTCACCCCGATGGTTTTTGAGTTTTGCCGCCATACCATCGAAAAAACGTTCGTAATTTACGAACACAATGTAATGTGCAGAACGATACATGCCCTGTAGAAAGCAGTATCTGCAGTCATAAATGCAGTTCAACATATGCGAGAAATAGTAATTGTGCTCACCACCGATGCCATAACCCTCCGGCGCCGGCAGGACAGTTGCCCCGAACTTCTTTGCCAGTATCAGGGCCGGCTTTTTTTTCTGCAGGCGAAAGTTCTGCGCCTTAGGATTGAAAACCTCCTGATACCGATCGCAGGTGACACACGCCGCATCCGGGAAACGTCTAGTCATGCTTTTGGTACGTTCATGGCACGCAACAGCGTTTTCCACATAAATGGTATCTATCATGACGGCTGTTCAACCCGATCTGCGGCGTCCGCCCCTTGAGGAACAGATAGATTCACCGGCATCGCCAATAGTTTGTCCTCCAGCCATGTCAGCACACTGCCGGCGTCTTGATACTCACTTGTCCTTGGTACAACCGGTAGCTGAACTGACCTCGCCTTTAACCGGTTCAACAGAGCCGCAAGCTGATGGCGCTGTGCCACCGTGAAATGCCATTGCTCAAGATAAAGGGACAACAGGTCCGGCGGTACCCGCACGGTGTCGAGAGCACGAGACAGATCAGACAACTGACCAACGGTACTCTCAATAGCCGGCATCTGGTCAGCCAGTAACTGACTGATCTGATCTGCTGTGAGGTCAAGATTCGATCCAGGGTTGTCCGAGATAATCTTCAAGCTTTGAACCAACTCGCCAGTGCTGCAACGACTGGCGATCTGATAAAAGCTGGACGCCTCCATATCATAAGCACAGCATTGCGGGTAACAGCGTTCGGGCTCATCTACAGTGACCAATGGTGAGCGCAGTAACTCGACATCCAGCACGTACGGCGGATACCAGCAGCGCCCAGACGCCTGCTCCATAATTCGGTTCGCAAGTAATGCACTGCCGATCGGCACTTGCTGATGACCAGCGATACCGATGTTGAGCCAGGCCTGGTCTGCCCTCTGGGCAGTCCTATGAAACAGATGGATAACTGCAGCTGCACAGTAGGTTCGGCCGATCCCACTGACCACAAGCGACAGACCGCCATTGCAATACACAGGGAACATACCGGCCGGTCGATCCTGCACAAGATCCAACGCTTCGATAATTGGCCTTGCCTCGGCCTGCAAAGCAACGACCAGGTTGGTCATCCAGTCGTCTCCTCGGTGTCGAACCGTTTGTCAGCATATTTTCCTGGTTCTTCTAGACAACAACACACCCAATCCCGCTTGCGCTCGTACACCAGGCACTCGTCGCGGTGATTACGACGCCTGGCGCCCTGCAGATAGACATCCAGCTTTGTAAGCATCTCGTTGCTGGCCGATTGGATTTGAACAGTTGTCAACGCCCCTGATCGAATCAGCTTTTCAAGTGAAGCAATACGGAATCGGTCCATGCCCCAGTATTTTCTCGACAACTGGTCGTCGTGCCCGCCGAACTTCACAACCAGCTTTTCCGGCAAATAGGTGACCGGGAGTTTGGCACAGAGACGAAGCCACAGGTCATAGTCCTCACAAGCCGGCAACTCTTCGTCGAAACCGCCGAAGTCCTCGAACACACTGCGGTGAAGCAACACCGACGACGGTGAGATGACGCAGCGGGGCAGACACTGTTCGAAAATATTGCCACCGCTCTTGAGATGCTTGTTCATCGGATTTACCCGTACGCCGTTGCGAATCCAGATCTCGTCGGTATGGCAGATGCGGGATTCGGGCTCTGTCGCGAGGGCCTGTAACTGCTGTTCGATCTTAGATTCACACCAGGTATCGTCAGAATCCAAAAAAGCAATCCAGTCTCCCTGAGCAACTGATAGGCCGCGGTTTCTTGCCGCACTCACACCCCGATTCGATTGGCTTAACAAGGTAGCCTCGGGATAGTCAGTGCGCACCCGTTCACAGGTGTCATCGGTGGAGCCGTCGTCAACAACGATCAGGTCAAGCGGTGTATAGGTCTGAGATACCACGGACTGCAGTGCCCGGTTGATCAGGTGTGCACGGTTAAATGTCGGCACTACAACCGAAACAGAAGGCATCGAGCTCATCACGAATCCCCACTAGCGTGCAGGTGGACGTGGCACACGTATCAACACGGCTGTGAGTATTGCAATGACCGAAAACACAACAAACACCCACAACGACCATACATAGTCGCCAGTATAGTCGCGTAGGATACCGGAAATCAGCGGGCCGGCTGCCTGTGCGACCACCTGAACCGCCAGTGCAGTGCCACGAATCGCGCCATAGCTCGCCCGCCCAAAATAGTCTGCCCAAGCCAGCGGCAATACGGTCAGCATTCCACCGATGCCCATACCGAAGAGAGCGGCGGCGACGTAACCTTGCCAGGACTGCGTGATCCAGATCATTACCACCGCACTTAGCGCCAGAAATAATGCCGTTAATGTTAACGACAGGCGTACGCCCAGACGCCGGATGAATGCACCAAACACAAGACCAGATACGGCGGAAAGCAGAGAAAACGTACCGATAATCGTCGCTGCGATGGTGGGATCTATCCCCCGCTCAATCAGGTGAGGTACCTGGTGAAGTGAAACACCTGCCTGTACTGGGTAGACCAGCAGCGTGTAGAGCGACAGCAACCAGAATGTCCCGGTACGTACCGCCTGAGCCCGAGTAAATGCCGGTTCAGTTGAGCCATCGTGAGTATCCTGTACAGTCTTTTTAGTGGTTTGGCCGGTACCGTCCGGCGCGATACCCATATCTTCCGGTCGCCGAACCACGAGTAGCCACACCGGGATGAACCCGACTATCAGAACGGTTATGCCGATTGCGATCCAACCTGAACGCCATCCATGCGTATTGATGGTCAGTTGGGCGATCAATGGCATCGCCATTAAACCCATCATCTGCATAAACGTGGCAATAGATGTCGCAATGCCGCGTTTTTGGACAAACCAATTGTTGACCGCGCCGTAAATCCCGAGCTCAAATGGACTCGCAAAACTCATCCGGGCGATACAGAAAAGCAGTACAAATACGATCAGTGACTGCGTCAGGGACAACAACAACGCACAAATCCCGGTCACCAACACTGCCACGCAGAGCATGACCCGGGCACCGCGCCGATCCAACATCGGTCCCAGTAACGGTGATGCAATCGCCGCCAGTACACCGCCCAGAGACACCGCAGCCGACAAGGCCGTTCGGGACCAACCGAACTCGCCAGTCATCGGCTCGATAAAGATCGATAGCGTCGCCACCGCAGGACCCTGCCGGGCAAACCCCGCACAACACACACTGGCCAAC
>LULX01000221.1_pt1 | contig 17068 bp, 12 predicted proteins | sample 729511 | NCBI WGS metagenome assembly LULX01 (sample SAMN03860278, study PRJNA289734) | marine metagenome | biome: seawater column; feature: ocean; material: water; isolation source: Red Sea water column Station 91 - depth 500m | place: Saudi Arabia: Red Sea | collected 2011-10-15 | depth 500 m
CCCAGTACCGACCGGGCAATAATTTCTTTCATGACTTCCGAGGTGCCGCCATAAATTCGCTGCACCCGCGCGTCGATAAAGGCCCGGGAAATCGGGTATTCGGTGGTGTAGCCGTAACCGCCGAACAGCTGCAGGCAGCCATCCGCCACGCGGCACTGCATTTCGGTGGCGCTGTACTTGGCCATGGAGGCAGTTGGCGCGTCCAGTTCGCCCAGGTCGTACTGGTCGATGCACTGGTCCACGAATGCCTTGTTCACCCGGTAGTCAGTTTCCATGCGAGCGATTTCAAAGCGGGTGTTTTGCAGTTGGGCCAGTTTCTGGCCGAACAGTTCCCGCTCCTGGGCGTAGGCGATGGTCAGGTCCAGGGAACCACGGGCGGCGGCTACGCCGAGAGCACCGATCACCAGGCGTTCCCGGGGCAGTTCTTTCATCAGATACACAAAGCCCTGTCCCTCTTCACCGAGAAGAGCGGAGGCCGGGATGCGCATATCGGAGAAGAACAGCTCGGAGGTATCGCCGGAGTGCTGGCCGATCTTGTCGAGGTTGCGGCCTTTGCTGAAGCCCGGCAGCGAGGTGTCTACCAGGAACAGGCTAATGCCGCGGGCGCCGGCCTTTGGATCGGTTTTCGCGGCAACGATCACCATATCGGCGTGCTGACCGTTAGTGATGAAGGTCTTGGAACCGTTCAGGATGTACTCGTCGCCATCTTTCACAGCGCTGGTGCGAATCGCTTGCAGGTCGCTGCCGGCACCGGGTTCGGTCATGGCGATGGCACCCACGGCCTCGCCGGAGACCAGTTTCGGCAGCCATTGCTGACGCTGCTCTTCATTGCCCATGTGGCTAAGGTAAGGCGCCACGATGTCGGAATGCACCATCACGTTGGTGGACAGTGCGCCGAATCCCATGCGGGCCAGTTCTTCGCCCACAACAACGGAGAACTGGAAGGGGGCACCAATGCCGCCCCACTCTTCAGGCACATCCACACAAAGCATGCCGGCGTTGCCCAGGGTGTTCCAGAGTTCGCGCGGCACCAGACCGGATTTTTCCCAGGCTTCGTAGTGCGGCGTCACTTCTTTTTCCAGGACCTTGATAACGGAATCCCGGAACATCGCAAGTTCTTCTTTATCAACAGACACGGTCATGTATGTCTCCTGCAATTGGATGCTTCACTTGGGCGCCATGCGGAGCGCGCAGTCCAGACGAATCACTTCGCCGTTGAGAATCGGGTTGCGCACCATCTGGTCAACCATCATGCCGAACTCTTCCGGCTTGCCGAGACGCTTCGGGAACGGCAGCGTCGCTGCCAGGCTTTCCTGAACTTCCTCGGGCATACCCGCCATCATGGGTGTCATGAACAGGCCAGGTGCAATCGTATTTACACGGATGCCCTCGCGAGCCAGCTCACGGGCTGACTGAAGGGTAAGCGATACCACACCGCCCTTGGAGGCACTGTAGGCCGCCTGGCCAATCTGACCTTCATAAGCCGCCACGGAAGCCGTGTTGATGATTACGCCGCGCTCACCATCGGCATTGGGTTCGCGCTGGGCCATATCCGCCGCAGCCAAACGCAAGATATTAAAGGTACCAATCAGGTTGACCTGAATAACCTTGCTGAAGTTCTCCAGCGGCATCACACCTTCGCGGCCCAGAATTTTGGAAGCCGTGGCAATACCGGCACAATTCACGGCAATGCCGCAGGGACCATGGGCCTCGCGGGCAGCACTGATGGCAGCTTCCGCGCTATCGGGGGAGCTCACATCACACTCGAGGAAAATCCCGCCGATGTCCTCGGCCACTTTGCGGCCCTGCTCTTTCTGCAAATCCAGGATTGCCACCTTGCATCCGGAAGCTGCCAGCGCGCGGGCCGCGCCCTCGCCCAGACCGGAAGCGCCGCCTGTTACAATCACCGCCACGTTTTTGAATTCCATCGTTCACTCCCCTTTTCAGGATTCTGTTTGTTTGAAATCGGACCAGAAAACTACTTTACGTTTACGTAAACTTTATCTAACCTAAGTCGAAAAAGGAAATCGCAATGGTCGAAAAGAAAACGTTCAGCATCAGCGAGCTCTCGCAGGAGTTCGACGTCACAACCCGAAGCATCCGCTTCTACGAGGATCAGGGACTCCTGAAGCCCAGGCGGCGCGGACAGACCCGGATTTTCAGTACCAAGGATCGGGTGCGTCTGAAACTGATCCTTCGCGGCAAGCGCATGGGCTTCACCCTGGCAGAAACCCGGGAGCTATTTGACCTGTGGGATGAAACTCTCACCGGTAACGAAAAACAGCTCCTGAAAATGCTGGAGATCCTGGACGGTCGCAAAGCCATGCTGGAACAGCAGAAGAACGACATTGCCCAGGCAGAGATGGAAACGATGAAATCACAGTACTCAGAGCTCAACTTCGGCCTCGGCGAAACCCTCGATATGCTCCGCGAGCAGGTCAACGGCTTTGCCGCTGCAGAAATCGCGCCGCGCGCCGAGGAAATCGATCGTAACAACGAATTCCCCATGGACCTGTGGCGGAAAATGGGCGACATGGGCCTGCTGGGTATCACCGTGAAAGAAGAGTACGGCGGCTCCGACATGGGCTACCTCGCCCACGTGATCGCCATGGAAGAAATCAGCCGTGCTTCCGCCTCCGTTGGCCTCTCCTACGGTGCCCATTCCAACCTGTGTGTGAACCAGATTCACCGCAACGGCACCGAAGAACAGAAACAGAAATACCTGCCAAAACTGGTGAGCGGCGAGCACATCGGCGCCCTGGCCATGTCTGAGCCCAACGCCGGCTCCGACGTTATCTCCATGAAACTGAGCGCTAAAGACGCCGGTGACCACTACATCCTCAACGGCAACAAAATGTGGATCACCAACGGTCCGGACGCCCACACCTACGTCATCTACGCCAAGACCGACACTCAGGCCGGCTCACGCGGCGTGACCGCCTTCATCGTAGAGCGCGACTACCCGGGCTTCAGCCGCCACCAGAAACTCGACAAACTTGGCATGCGTGGCTCCAACACCTGCGAACTGGTGTTCGAAGACTGCAAAGTACCCAAGGAAAACGTACTGGGCGGCGAAGGCAATGGCGCACGGGTTCTTATGAGCGGCCTCGACTACGAGCGTCTCGTTCTTTCCGGCGGCCCGCTCGGCATCATGCAGGCCGCCATGGACGTTGTCGTCCCCTACATCCGCGAGCGCAAACAGTTCGGCCAGGCCATCGGTGAATTCGAACTGGTACAGGGCAAAGTTGCCGACATGTACACCTGGATGAACACCGCCAAATCCTACGTCTATATGGTTGCCATGTCCGCCGACCGCGGCGCTGAAACCACCCGGAAAGACGCGGCCGGCGCGATCCTCTACTCCGCCGAAATGGCCACCAAAATCGCCCTGGACGCCATCCAGCTGCTCGGCGGTAACGGTTACATCAACGAATACCCGACAGGCCGCCTGCTGCGGGACGCCAAGTTGTATGAGATCGGTGCTGGCACTTCCGAGATTCGTCGGATGCTGATCGGTCGCGAGCTGTACCTGAACAAGTAAGCAGCCGTTACAAGGCGAGGCCGTTCAACCCTGCACCGGGGACGGCCTGCTCCCAAGTTAAAACGAGGGAGTGGCAGGGTGTCTTTCCGGGAATGTCGGCGGCCATGGATGGCCGACGTCAAGCGCACATGGATGTGCTCGTAGCGGTTCCCGGAAAGACAGCCTGCCAGTCCCGCCGCCCCGAACCTCGAGGCCCGAAACAATGACAATACTGCAAAGCAAGATTAACCCCAGGTCCGAAGAGTTCCAGGCCAACCAGGAATCCATGGCCAAGGCCGTCGCCGACCTGCGCGACAAAGTCGCCACCATCCAGCAAGGCGGCGGCCCCTCCTACCAGGAGCGCCACATCGCCCGTGGCAAACTACTCCCCAGAGAGCGCATCAACCGCCTCCTGGACGACGGTTCCCCGTTCCTGGAAATTGGCCAGTTCGCCGCTTACAACGTTTACGATGAAGAAGTCCCCGCAGCAGGCGTCATCGCCGGCGTGGGCCGCGTCTCCGGCACCGAATGCATGATCATCGCCAACGACGCCACCGTAAAAGGCGGTAGCTACTACCCGCTTACGGTCAAGAAACACCTGCGCGCCCAGGAAATCGCCCTGCAGAACCGCCTGCCGTGCATCTACCTGGTCGACTCCGGCGGTGCCAACCTGCCCCGCCAGGACGAAGTCTTCCCGGATCGCGACCACTTCGGCCGCATCTTCTACAACCAGGCCCGCATGTCCGCCGACGACATCCCGCAGATCGCCGTCGTTATGGGCCTGTGCACCGCCGGTGGCGCCTACGTGCCCGCCATGGCCGACGAATCCATTATCGTCCGCAACCAGGGCACCATCTTCCTGGCCGGACCGCCGCTGGTAAAAGCGGCCACCGGTGAAGTGGTCAGCGCCGAAGACCTCGGTGGCGCCGACGTCCACTGTAAAATCTCCGGTGTGGCAGACCACTACGCGGAGAACGACGCCCACGCCCTGGAAATCGCCCGGCGCAGCGTCTCCAACCTGAACCGTCGCAAGCCAACGGATGTGGAAATCCGCAAGCCGAAGGCGCCGCTGTACGACGCTGAAGAAATCTACGGCATTGTCGGCACCGACCTGCGCAAACAGTTCGACGTGCGCGACGTGATCGCCCGCACCGTAGACGGTTCCGAGTTTGACGAATTCAAACGCTACTACGGCCAGACCCTGGTCACCGGCTTCGCCCACATTCACGGCTATCCCGTGGGCATCATCGCCAACAACGGCATCCTGTTCAGCGAAGCGGCCCAGAAAGGCGCCCACTTCGTTGAATTGTGCTGCCAGCGGAACATTCCGCTGCTGTTCCTACAGAACATCACCGGCTTCATGGTCGGCCAGAAATACGAATCCGAAGGCATCGCCAAGCACGGCGCCAAGATGGTTATGGCCGTGGCTTGTGCTAACGTACCCAAGATTACCGTGCTGATCGGCGGTTCGTTTGGCGCGGGCAACTACGGCATGTGCGGCCGTGCCTACAGCCCGGATTTCCTCTGGATGTGGCCGAACGCTCGAATCTCGGTCATGGGCGGCGAGCAGGCTGCCGGCGTACTGGCCCAGGTAAAGCGCGAAGGCATGGAGCGCAAAGGCCAGGAATGGAGCGCCGAGGAAGAAGCCCAGTTCAAGAAACCGGTCATCGACAAATACGAAGAGCAGGGCCACCCCTACTACGCCAGTGCTCGCCTTTGGGACGACGGCGTCATCGACCCGGCCCAGACCCGGGAAGTGGTAGCCCTTAGCCTGTCTGCCACCTTTAACCGTCCCGCCAAGCCGACGCGCTTTGGCGTGTTCCGGATGTAATCGGGGAGACTGACATGACAGACAACGAATCCGCAGTCCTTCTCAGACACCGTTCCGAAGGTATTGCCGAGGTGGTTCTCAACCGCCCGGACAAGCGCAACGCCTTTGACGACGTGATCATCCAGCAGCTGATCAGCACCCTCACCGAGGTCAATGCCGACAACAGCGTGAAGGTGGTTATCCTGCGCTCCGAAGGCAAGCACTTCTCCGCCGGTGCCGACCTGGGCTGGATGCGCCGTATGGCCGAGAACACCCGCCAGGAAAACCTGGACGATTCGCGGGAACTGGCGCGACTGATGAACGTACTCAACCACCTGTCCAAGCCGGTTATTGGCCTGGTACAGGGTGCGGCCTTCGGTGGCGCGGTGGGCCTTGCCGCCTGCTGCGATATCGTGATCGCTACCGAGAAATCCAGCTTCTGTCTCAGCGAAGTGAAGCTTGGCCTGATTCCGGCGGTGATCAGCCCCTACGTGGTGCGCGCCATCGGCGAGCGCCAGGCCCGGCGGTATTTCATCTCTGCCGAAGTGTTTACCGCAAAGCAAGCTCAGGAATACGGCCTTGTCCACATCGTCTGTGACGATGTCGAAGCCATGGAAGCCCGCTGCAACGAGATGCTCCAGCAACTGGCCATGAACGGGCCCGAAGCGATGAAAGCCGCCAAGGACCTGGTATTCGCCGTCAGCCACAAACCGATCAAAGACGACGTGATTGATGACACCGCACACCGCATCGCGGATATCCGGGTGGGTGAAGAAGGGCAGGAAGGGCTCAGCGCCTTCCTGAACAAGCGCAAGGCCAACTGGGTTCCGGAGGAAGAATAACAATGTTCAGCAAGATTCTGATCGCCAACCGGGGCGAAATCGCCTGCCGGATCATACAAACCGCCCACCGCATGGGCATTCGGGTCGTCGCCGTCTATTCCGACGCCGACGCCAATGCCCGGCACGTGGCCATGGCCGACGAAGCCTTCCACATCGGGCCCGCACCCAGCTCCGAGAGCTACCTGCGCGCCGAAAAGATCATCGAGATTGCCAAGAAGAGTGGTGCCCAGGCCGTTCACCCGGGCTACGGTTTCCTCTCGGAAAACACCGCGTTCGCCGAAGCCTGCGAAGCCAACAACATTGTCTTCATCGGCCCGCCCTCTTCAGCCATTGCCGCCATGGGCTCCAAGTCTGCAGCCAAGGCCATCATGGAAGAAGCCGGTGTTCCCCTGGTGCCCGGTTACCATGGCGATGACCAGTCCGTTGAAACCCTGCGGGCCGAAGCCGAGAAATGCGGCTTCCCGCTGCTGCTCAAGGCCGTTGCCGGCGGCGGTGGTAAAGGCATGCGCGTGGTCAACAGCATGGGCGAATTTGACGATGCCCTGGCGGCCGCCAAGCGTGAAGCACAGAACGCCTTCGGCAACCCGGACATGCTCATCGAACGCTACCTGACCCAGCCGCGGCACGTGGAAATTCAGGTGTTCTGTGATCAGGACGGCAAGGGCGTGTTCCTGGCCGAGCGTGACTGCTCCGTGCAGCGCCGCCACCAGAAAGTCCTGGAAGAAGCCCCTGCTCCCGGCCTGAGCGAAGATACCCGCAAGGCCATGGGTGAAGCGGCCGTGCGCGCAGCCCAGGCCATCAACTATGTGGGAGCCGGCACCGTCGAATTCCTGTACGACGTCGACGGTTCCTTCTTCTTCATGGAAATGAACACCCGCCTGCAGGTCGAGCACCCGGTTACCGAAATGGTCACCGGCCAGGATCTGGTGGAATGGCAGCTGAAAGTGGCCTGGGGCGAGCCCCTGCCGCTGGAGCAGTCCCAGGTGAAAACCCGTGGTCATGCCCTGGAAGCACGGATCTACGCCGAAGACCCGGACCAGGATTTCCTGCCGGCCACCGGCAACCTGCGCTACCTGAGCACCCCGGACGAAAGCGCCCATGTGCGGGTGGATACCGGTGTGACCGAAGGCGACGACATCAGCATCCACTACGACCCCATGATCGCCAAACTGATCGTGTGGGACGAAACCCGCGACCAGGCAATCAACCGCATGGTCCAGGCCCTAGAGCACTACCGCATTGCCGGCGTGAAGACCAACATCCGGTTCCTGCACGCCCTGGCCGACGCCCAGCCGTTCCGGGAAGCCGACCTGACCACCGGCTTCATTGAGGATCACCGGGAACTGCTGTTCCCGAAATCCAAGCTGGATACCCACAAGGCCCTGGTACTGGCCGCCGGTTTTGTTCTGGAACAGCGCAAATCCCGGGAAGTGGTCAGCACCGACCCCTGGTCGCCGTTCGGCCGCCAGAACAGCTGGCGCATGAACTCCGAGTTCGCCCAGCCATTGCAGCTGCAGGTGGGTGAAGAGATTCACGACCTGAAGGTCCTGGAACGCGACGACCGCTATCAGGTGTTCGTGGGCGACAGCGTATACAACCTTACTGCCCGACTGGACGATGACTACCTGCAGGCCGTCATCAACGGCCACCGCATCAGCATCCACGGCAACCTGCACAACGACCAGTTGGTGCTGTTCTACGAAGGCGACACCTTCAACTGCACCGTGTACAAGGAAAGCTACGGCTTCGAGGAAATGGCCGGCGAAGGCAGCCTGGCCGCACCCATGAACGGCGCCATCGTGGCCGTGCAGGCCAAGGTGGGTGACAAGGTCACCGCCGGTCAGAGCCTGGTGATCATGGAAGCCATGAAGATGGAACACGCCATCAAGGCCCCGGCCGACGGCGTGGTTACCGAAATCTTCTTCGCCGAAGGAGATCAGGTGTCCGAAGGTGCCGAACTGATTGCCATTGAAGTAGATGAAGAGGAGGCAGGCTGATGGCCTTTCCCAAACAGGTTCGCCTGGTTGAGATGAGCCCCCGGGACGGACTCCAGAACGAGCCCGGCCCGGTGATCGCCACAGCCATCAAAACCGGGCTGATCGACCGCCTGGCAGACAGCGGCCTGAGCCACATCGAGGCCGCCAGCTTCGTGTCCCCGAAATGGGTGCCACAGATGGGCGATGCCGCCGAAGTAATGGCCAGCATCAACCGCAAGGCCGGCGTTCGCTACTCTGCCCTGACCCCGAACCTGAAAGGGTTCGAAGGCGCACTGGCGGCGAAGGCCGACGAGGTCGCCGTCTTCGGCGCCGCGTCCGAATCCTTCACCAAAAAGAACATCAACTGCACCATCGCCGAAAGCCTTGAGCGCTTCGCCCCGGTGGTGGAAGAAGCCCGCAAACACGGCATCCCCGTGCGCGGTTACGTTTCCACCGTGATGGGTTGCCCGTACGAAGGCGACATCGCACCCGAACAGGTGGCCACCGTGGCCAAAGCCCTTTACGACATGGGCTGCCACGAAATCTCCCTGGGCGACACCATCGGCGTCGGCACGCCGCTGAAAGCCAAGCGCATGCTCGAAGCCGTCGCCGCCCACGTACCCATGGAAAAACTGGCCGCCCACTTCCACGACACCTACGGCCAAGCGCTGGCCAACCTCTACGCGGTGCTCGAAGAAGGTGTATCAGTGATCGATGCCTCCGTCGCTGGCCTCGGCGGCTGCCCCTATGCCAAAGGCGCATCGGGCAACGTCGCTACCGAAGACGTGATATACCTGCTGAACGGTCTGGGCATCGAAACGGGTGTTGATCTGGACAAACTGGTCGCCACCGGCGACTGGATCTGCGGCCAACTGAACCGCCACAACGGTTCCAAGGTCGGCCAGGCACTGGGCGGTAACTGTTAAAACCAGGAGTAGTCATGAGCAACAAGAATGTGGTCGCACTGGATCTGCCAATTCCCGAGATCAGCGACATGCCGGAAGACACCCAGAAGTACTTCCAGATCTGCCAGGAAAAGCTTGGCATGATCCCGAACGTACTCACCGCCTACAGCCAGAACCTCAAACAGCTTGAGGGCTTCACCCGCCTCTACAACGAGCTAATGCTCGGCGAAGGTGAACTCTCCAAACTGGAGCGGGAAATGGTGGCCGTGGTGGTCTCCTCCGAGAACAAATGCTTCTACTGCCTGGTCGCCCACGGCGCCGCCGTACGCGTCCTGAGCGGTGATCCCCAGTTGGGTGAGCACATGGTGATGAACTACCGCAGCGCCAAACTCGACAAGCGCCAGCGGGCCATGCTGGATTTTGCGTCGCACCTGACCCGCTCGCCGGCCACTGTTACCGAGGACGACATCCAGGCCCTGCGGGATGCCGGACTCAGCGACCGCGGCATCTGGGATCTCAGTAACCTGATCGGTTTCTACAACATGTCCAACCGCGTGGCGATTGCCAGCGATATGCAACCTAACCCCGAATATCACAGTCAGAGTCGCTAGCAGGTACGCCACCCTGCTCGCCCTCGAATACAAAAACAATGGAGGCAGAGATATGAGCAAGACTCTACCAAGCTATACCAGCGGAACCGCGGAAGTGCCCCTGCTGGGCATGACCATCGGTGAAATGCTCGACCGCACCGCCGAAAAGTACCCGGACAACGAAGCCCTGGTGTGCCTGCACCAGAACATTCGCTGGACCTACAAAGAGTTTGTTGAAAAGGTCGACGAAGCCGCCCGCGCCTTCATGGCCATTGGCGTAAAACGCGGCGACCGAGTGGGCATCTGGTCCCCCAACCGCTACGAGTGGACCGTTACCCAGTTCGCTACTGCCAAAGTCGGCGCCATCCTGGTAAACATCAACCCGGCTTACGGCGTGCACGAACTGCAATACGCCCTGAACCTGGCCGGAATCACCGTGCTGGTCACCGCTGACAGCTTCAAGGCCTCCAACTACCGTGAAATGATCTACGAGCTGGCCCCGGAACTGAAGCGTAGCGCCCCGGGCAAACTCAAAGCCGACCACGTTCCGGAACTGCGTGCCGTGATCAACGTTCACGAAGACAAACACGATGGCATGTGGACCTGGAAAGAATTCCTCGGCTTCGCAAGCGAAGTCTCCCGGGAAGATCTGGTGAAGCGCCAGGGCGAACTGCAATTCGATGATCCCATCAATATCCAGTTCACCTCCGGCACCACCGGTAACCCGAAAGGCGCCACCCTCACCCATCACAACATCCTGAACAACGGGTATTTCGTGGCCGAAAGCCAGCTGTTCACCGAGAAAGATCGCCTGGTGATTCCGGTGCCCCTGTACCACTGCTTCGGTATGGTCATGGGCAACCTGGGCTGCATCACCCACGGCTCCACCATGATCTATCCGGGCGAAGGCTTCGAGCCCAAGTCCGTGCTGCAGGCCGTGCACCAGGAAAAGGCTACCGCGCTGTACGGTGTACCCACCATGTTCATCGCCGAACTGGCCGAGCCCGAGTTCGAGACCTACGATCTCTCCACCCTGCGCACCGGCATCATGGCCGGCTCCATCTGCCCGGCCGAGGTGATGAAGAAGGTCAACGGCAAGATGAACATGAAAGAGGTTCAGATTGCCTACGGCATGACCGAAACCAGCCCGGTTTCCACCCAGACCAGCTCCCTCGACCCGTTCGAGAAGCAGGTCACCACCGTGGGCCGCACCCAGCCGCACCTGGAAACCAAGATTGTGGATCCGGGCACCGGCAACGTGGTCCCGCGCGGTGAGATCGGTGAGCTGTGCACCCGTGGCTACAGCGTGATGCTGAAGTACTGGAACAACGAAGAGAAAACCCGCGAAGCCATCGACGACGCCGGCTGGATGCACACCGGCGACCTGGCCACCATGGACGAAGAGGGCTATATCCAGATCGTTGGCCGCATCAAAGACATGGTCATCCGCGGTGGTGAGAACATCTACCCGAAAGAAATCGAAGAGTTCCTCTACACTCACCCGGCCATCGAAGAAGTTCAGGTAACCGGCATTCCCGATGACAAATACGGCGAAGAGCTGATTGCCTGGGTGAAGCTGGCACCGGAAGCGGCGCCCGTCACCGCAGAGGACCTGCAGGCCTTCTGCAAAGGCAAGATTGCCCACTTCAAGATCCCCAAGAACTACAAGTTCGTGGACGAATTCCCGATGACCGTCACCGGGAAGATCCAGAAGTTCAAGATGCGGGAGATCTCAATCGAGGAAATGGGACTGAAGAAATAATCAGTCTCTATTCTTGGTTGAATTCACAGACCCCGGCTCCGCGCCGGGGTTTGTTGTTAACAGCACCAGCAAAAGCGGGCCGAATCCGTGCTTGTCAGCGCTCCATCACCATGCTTCACTTCTCTGATTAGCATGCAACCGGAGACGCCTCTATGCCCAGACCCGCTACCGACCTCCCGAAAACAAAAACCAGCATCCAGCGTTTCTGGTTGTTATTGTTTGCCACTGTGCTGCTGGGCGGGTGTTCCACGGTGTACTACAAAACCATGGAAAAATTCGGGTATGAAAAGCGGGACATACTGGTAGATCGGGTCGAAGATGCCCGGGACAGCCAGAACGACGCCCAGGAAACCTTCCGTTCTTCGCTTGAGCGTTTCCAGAGTGTGGTGGACACGCCTGACACCGAGCTCAAGGAACAATATGCCGAAATCAGCGATGCCTACGAAGACAGCCTGGCGAGTGCCGAAGAGGTTAGAGACCGGATCGACAAGGTGGAAGAAGTCGCCGAGGACCTGTTTGATGAATGGGAAGACGAGCTCAGCCTCTACGAGAGCGCCTCACTGCGCCGCAGCAGTGAGCAGCAACTGAAGGATACCCGTGTTCAGTACAGCCATCTGATCAGCCGAATGCACGATGCCGAGGATCGCATGGAGCCGGTGTTACAGGCATTTGAAGACCAGGTGCTGTATCTTAAACACAACCTGAACGCCCAGGCGATCGGCTCACTGGAAAACGAACTGGTGAGTATCCGGCAGGATGTGGATTCCCTGATTCGCAATATGGAACAGTCAATCGCGGAGTCTGAAGCCTTTATCCAACGCTTTCGTCAGGGCGGATAAAACCGCAAGGGAGCCAACGCCATGGAGCGCCAAGACCCAGATCCTGCGCTCAAGCCGGCACTGATGCAGTTTGATATGGCGCTGGCAGAGTTTGCCCGCGCCCGCCGCGCCGATCCGAAGGCGTCCAGTCTTGGCGTACTGGAGCGTTCCAGACTGCTGATGACCCTGCCCGGCGGGTTCGACGCCCTGTACCGCAGGGTTCGCTCACTGGAATCCGCCGGTATTTTCGGAACCAGTGACTGGGCCCGGCCAGCCCTGTTGCAACCCGCCCTGGCAAAACATTCGCTTCGGGCGGCCGGTGCGGTCACCACCATCGTGGAGGCGCTCAGCGAGCTGCGCATGCTGGCCGTTACCCGGGGCGACTATTTCCATCCCGGTATTTCTGCGGAGCAGGCGAGGCACTTCCTCACCCAGGTGATGGCCCTGAACCTGGATCTGCTGTCTGGCCAACTCACCGAAGCCGATCGGGAACGTCCGAAGCAACTCGGCACCATCGTCCTTGAACTCTATCGCTATCTGGTCTCTCACCTCGGCTACGAAAGCCTTCTGGACAGCCTGGTGGATGAAGTGTGGCGCTTGCTGGACCAGGGGCCAGTGCAAGTGGACAGCATCTGCGAGATGATCGGGCAGATTGCCAAGTGCCTGTATGACCCCGAGATGAAAACCCGGGGGAGTTCCGACGCCACCCGGCTGGTGAGAGCACTGTTTGCCCCTACCCCCGCCAGTGCGGAGGACCCGGGCCTTGCGGTTTACGAGCAACGCCTGAAAGATATGGATGACCTGGCGCTGTCCTCCGAAGCCAGCAGTTTTGCCCGCAGCATGTTCGATACAGGCCTGGCCTCCCCCTACCATGCGGTGATGCTCAGGTTTCTCCGCGATACCGGCCAGGACGAACTGATCCCCAACACCCTGGGCCTGACCATGACCGGCCTGGACGATCTTTACTGCTACACCGAGCTGGTTCATGCCCTGATTGACGAGGCCATTTACCCGGAAACCTGCCAGGCCGTGTATGGCCTGACCATGATGCTGGAGCGCGGGTCGCTGTTTACCCCCTCCGTGGCCCAGGCGTTATGGCGGCAAATCAAGCTCCAGCCGTCTGCCGAAACCAACCAGGCCCTGGCAGAGACATTCGGCGATGCGCGGCCGCCGCGGGTTTTCCTGCTCGCCGGTGTTATCAATCTTCTGGGACAGCCACTGGGTGTTGGCCAGGGCAACAACCCCACCTGCCAGTCTGCCATTGGCCTTTCCATGTGGGCATCGAACGAGGCGGATTACCTGCTGCAGGTTCTGGCCTGGGCGGCGCGGGACAATGAGGTACTCAGTCGATTCGAGGGCCAGGAGGTATCATCCCGGGATCTGGAGCCGGGGCTTGTCAAAGGAACGCCCGTGGATGTCGACCCGGTCTCGCTGGTTCTCATCCCCCATCTGGACCGCCTTTACGGCGAAATGTGGCGCCGCTGTGAGAACCGGGATGAGGATGCCCACCGCTGGATCAACCCGGAATTCTACGGCTGGTGGGTGAGCCACGGTTTTCGCGCGGTCACCGATGTAAAAACCGGTGAGGTGCACGACTATGAAGGTTTTATCCGGCATTTTTACGCCAGTTATCACCCTTTCTACAACGGCAACATCCCTGTGATTCACGCCCAGCCCTCCGGCATTGCTGTTACCGACAGCGCCGCCCGATTCGTCGGCCGCCACGCCATTAACATACTGCGGGTTGCCCTGAGCCCAAAAAACGAAATGCGGGTCTATTTCTTCAACCCAAACAACGACAGCGGCCAGAACTGGGGCCAGGGCATTACCTGCTCAACCCACGGCAACGGCGAATTTCGAGGCGAAGCGTCCCTGCCTATTGCAGAGTTCACTTCCCGCCTCTATGCCTTCCATTTCGACCCACTGGAGCTTGGCGACCTTTCGGCCATACCGGATGAGGAAGTCGCCCGCGTTATGGACCTTGGCTATACCAGCTGGGCAGCGCCCACCGACGGATCACCGGACTAGACCCTGAAGCGGCGCAGCCTAGTAGCTCTCAGTCTTTCCGCTAACCGGCGAGTAGGGTTCGCCCTCCTCGTCCTGAAGCTGGTAGTCATAGGCGGCCTGCAGACCGGTATCCTCTTCAGTCTCCTCCTCCGGCTCATACTCGAGATACCGCGGATAGAAGGGAGACAGCATGGCCACAACTATGCCGATAGAGCAGAACATGGCAAAGGCATCGGCGTAACCCACGCTGCCGACCAGCAGACCAACCACTGGCGAGCCAGCCGCCTGGCCCAGGGATACGGCGATAAATGGCAGCACCGGCCCCATGGACAGCCGCCCCGGCAACAGGCGAATGCCGGTCATCAGATACAGGCCGGTCAGACTCATATAGGCCAGGCCAAAAACCAGAGCAGAAAACGCCGAAATCACCAGGTTGTCCGGGCTGGCTGCCAGCAACGCCAGGCTTGCAGCCAATGTCATCAACATCAGGGCCTGGGTAACCGGCGGATTGTTCCGGTCTGCCAGATCGGCCACCACCGCACCGCCCAGACCTGCGAAGCCAACACCCAACCACAGCCAGCCGGTGGCATCGGAGGGCATGGACCCAAGATTAACCACAAGATCGGGGGCGAAAATCCAGAAGGCGGCAGACACAAACCCCATCATGAAGGCGAACAAAGACAGCCGGAGCAGTCGCCACCACTGATCCGCACTGATTGGCTGCACGGGCGCCGCATTGGCGGGAACCACACGTGAAACCGAGGGGATGAAGAACCAGGTGGCAATCACGCCAATAACCGCCAGCACCGCAAAGAACGCGTAGGCATAGCGCCAGGCACCGGCCAGGAAAAGTATGGTTGGTACAGCGACCATGACACCCACACTCGTGCCCGCGTTCATCACCGAGCTGACCCGGCCGTGGAGGGAGCGTCTGACCAGCGCCTGCATGGCGGCCGTGAGCGCAGGCATCATCAGGCCCGTGCAGATACCACACAGGACAACGGCAATGCCTAGGGACAGGGCGCCCGTGGCCTGGCTAATCAGGGCCAAGCCAACAACACCAAAAATACCGGAGGCCATGGCGGTATTGCGGGCGCCAAGCCGATTCGCGGAGAGCGGCGCAACCATGGTCGCGAAAACGAAACTGATCAGCGGCAGCGCACCGATGATACCTATCACATCCGGTGCCAGATCCAGATCGTCCCGAATCGGGGGCACAAACAAACCAAACGCGAAACGCGCAAGCCCGTAACTGATCGCGATCAGTGCTGCGCCGAGGAGTGCAAATGATGTGCTCGAGGGAAACTTCATTCCGCTGTGCTCCTTGCGCTGTGCCTCTCCGTCAGCCTAGACATCCACGCAAGGTTTTTAAAGCGGTGAGCGTACAGTGCGAACGGTTTCAGCCTGCAGCCTGGGGCAGAAATCGGCGATCCCAGACCCGCTCCACCGCCTCAAACAGGCTATCCACGGTTAGCGCCAAGAGCCCAATCAGAATCGCACCCTGCAGCACGTAGGCCGTGTTGCCATTCACCAGACCGGCAATCACCGGATCACCAAGGGTTCGGGCCCCAATGGTTGAGCCGATGGCCGCGGTGGCAATGTTGATCGTCACCGAAGTGCGAATGCCGGCCAGAATCACCCTGCCCGCCAGCGGCAGTTCCACCTGCAGAAGCACCTGCAACGGCGACATGCCCATGCCCAGGGCTGCCTGCCTGACGGTGGTATCAACCCCCTCAAGGCCCGCCAGGGTGTTGCGCAAAATGGGCAATAGGCCATACAGGATCAATGCGACTAGAATCGGCGCCTCGCCGAAGCCAAGAACCGGCACCGCCAGGGCCAGAACCGCCACCGGCGGGAAGGTCTGGCCAATGGACGCAATCTGGCTCACCAGTGGCAGAAAATCCCGGCCGGAAGGCCGGGTGGCGAAGATTCCGCCCGCTACCGCAGCAACCGTGCCCACAAGCGCGGAAATCACCACCAGCGTCAGATGATTCTGCAGCAGAAACAGGAAGCTCTCCCGCTCATAGATGACGTTCTGTTTGTCCGGCTGCACCCATTCGAATAGTGGCTCCAGAGCCGGCATGCCCGCACTCAGGGCGCACAGCAGCGCGGTCAGCAATACCGGTGGCACCCAGATCCGCATCAGGCACCTTCCTGGATAATGCGTTCGCGCGTGATGGTTCCGGTTTCCTGGCCCTCGGCATTGAACACGGGCACATGGTTCCAGTTCTGCCAGAGCATGATCGACAGCGCCACCCGCAGACTGTCGTCTTCCTTGAGACCATCGGCTCCGGGTTCCGGTTGCCTCGGCTGTGGGTATGCTTGCATCAGGTCACGCACGCTGCGCAGGCTCATCAGTTTTAGTCCCCGGTCCTGCTTGCCCACCAGATTCTCGACAAACTCGGAGGCCGGCCGGCGGAGGATGTTCTCTGGCGTGTCGTGCTGAATGATACGGCCCCGGTCCATAACGGCGATGCGAGACGCCAGTCTAAGGGCCTCGTCGATATCGTGGGTCACGAACACCGTGGTTTTTTTCAACTGTCTCTGGATGCGCAGCATTTCCAGCTGCAGATTTTCGCGCGTGATTGCATCCAGGGCGCCAAAGGGTTCGTCCATCAGCAGAATATTAGGATTGGCCGCCAGTGCCCTGGCAACCCCCACCCTTTGCGCCTGGCCGCCGGACAGTTGCTGAGGATACTTGTTGGCATGGACGCTCGGGTCAAGGTCCAGCAGCGTCAACAGCTCATGAACACGTTCGTCGATCTGCTCCCGTGGCCATTTCAGAAGCTGGGGCACCATGGCTATGTTGCGGGCCACCGTCCAGTGCGGAAACAGCCC
>LULX01000286.1_pt1 | contig 17036 bp, 12 predicted proteins | sample 729511 | NCBI WGS metagenome assembly LULX01 (sample SAMN03860278, study PRJNA289734) | marine metagenome | biome: seawater column; feature: ocean; material: water; isolation source: Red Sea water column Station 91 - depth 500m | place: Saudi Arabia: Red Sea | collected 2011-10-15 | depth 500 m
GTTTTCCACATACCATGTATCTAGTTTAAATTTTTGTTCCCAACTAATTGCATTACGCCCATTGACCTGTGCATGTCCTGTCATTCCTGGACGTACATCATGACGTTTGGCTTGTTCTTTATTATATAAAGGTAAATATTCCATCAATAATGGACGTGGTCCCACGATACTCATATCACCTTTAATCACATTCCAAAGCTCAGGCATTTCATCCAAGCTTGTTGAACGTAACATCTTGCCAAAAGGGGTTAAACGCTCATTATCTGGTAATGGATTACCCTGTTCATCAAGTGCATCCTTCATGGTGCGGAACTTAATCATTTCAAAAGGTTTGCCATGCAAACCAGGACGAACCTGACGAAACAAAACTGGTGAACCTAGGTTCTTTTTTACCTTATGTGCTACATAAAAATATAAAGGTGAAAGCAACACCAGCGCAGTGGAAGCAATAACAATATCCAGTAAACGCTTAATCATATTACGCTCCTGTGACCCAATCAGAAAATTTCTGCGAAAGAATAGAACGGTTAAATTGCTCTCTAGCAACCTGCTGACCATTTACGCCCATTTCAATCAGTTGCTCTCGCTGATTCGCTGCCTGTTCCAAGGCATCGGCAAATGCTTGAGGATTCTCTGGGGGTACAGCAAAACCACATTGTTCTTTAGTAATTAACTCCGCTAACCAACCCGGATAATTATTTAAAACGGGCAGGCCAGCTGAAATATAATCAAAAAATTTATTCGGCGAGGTTCCATAATAAAAGGCTGGAACATTGGCTAAAATTTGTAACCCAATATCTGCACTGGCCATAAGACCTGCTAACTTTGCTTTATTAACAGGATCATGAAAAATCACATTATCCAATTGAAGCTCGGCCGCTCGTTCAAGCAATGCTTTTTTCTGCATGCCATCTCCAACGAGAACCAATTTAATATCTGTTCTTTGACGTTTTTTCAATTCAACTGCTGCGTCTAGCACGGCATTAAGACCATTGGCCAAGCCATGCGTCCCAGTAAAAATTGCCATGAGGTCAGTTGGTTGAACGCCCTCAGGTCGCCATGCTTGATGTTCAGATGCAAAAATATCTAAATCACAACCATTTGGAATAGAGGCTACTTTTTCAGGGGCAATCCCTCGTTTAATAATGCCGTCCACAATACCTGGAGACAATCCCACTAAACGATCAGCTGAATGATAAGAAGTCCACTCAAGCACAGACATCATCCATAAAACAATTGGGTTTTTGATCACCCCCATCGCTTTAGGCAACTCTGGCCATAAATCCCGTACCTCAAAAACGAATGGTTTACGTCGAAACCACTTGGCAAAAATACCCGGAATACCAGCCGTTAATGGTGTCGTTGTCGCAAATACAACATCGTATTGTTCAGTCAAAGCAACTTTGATCGATTTAAAAGCAAAACTTAAAAAAATTAAAATACGCTTGAGAAAAGAAAGCGCATTCGAATAATGCAATTCAAATTCAATAATATCGATACCATCGACTACACCACGGCGCATTCCTTTATCAAAAGGCTGAGTTAAACCTGTTTGCCCTGCTCCAAAAGATCCACAAACCATCGTCACCTGATGGCCATTACGAATAAGTGATTGAGCCATAGCATAGGAACGGATTCCTGCTGACCCTTTAGGTGTCGAGAAATGCTGATGGAAATATAAAATTTTCATGTTAAATCTTTAATTACAGTAAAAATTGTAGTCGCTTGAGTAGCAATCACTTCTAGAACAGGCACTTTGCTCTTTTGATAGTAGTACCTAGACTCCTCTCCCTCACTCCAACGAAGGGTGATCGGATGCTCAGCCTCTAAAATAATCTCCACTTGACCATTGCTTAGAACATTGTTCTCAAGAGCCCAATGATCTGGCTGTAAACCCCAATGATCTTGATAACCACAACCAAATTCATTAGCGCTATACGTTAATTCTTTTGGTGTCAGCCATGCACCAAATAAAAAACGACTTAAACGCGGCATTTGTTGATGTTGATCAAACTCAACGGTATTGTGACTGGCAACGCCAGAAAAGTAATTTAAATCTTCTACGGTGGAATTATAACTATAAGTTCCGCCATCACGTAAAAGGTTTCGTCCTTTAAACCAAACATCCAGATGCAAGGCATCACATTGACTTGGACGAAATTTGAATTTCGGCAATTTGAGTGCAATAAAGAAATTATTATTTTGAGAACAAATCAAACCACTTTCATTAAAAAATTGATTTCTCGAAGGCAGCTCAAAGTTTTGTTGCTTCAATTTTTGTATTTGAAAGAACGTTAGACTTTCATCATATGAATCTGGTTCTGGATAATAACTATGTTGATGGAATAAGGTACTTGCCAACTGAACTGTTGGTCTGAAATCACGATAATCCGTTTGGCTTACAGGAATCAGTCGCGCACCATCATTGGCACCTAAATTAGGGACATCCCCATCAGCTTGGGTTAATACATATAACCAGTCTGTCGCTTTCTGCAATTGACGGTATAGTTGTCCTGAAAAAGGCTTTAATTCGAACTTTTGGCGGACGATTTCAGCTAAGCAATAAGAATCCAGCATCACTCGATGGTAATTAATCGAATATTGGCTAAAACCACCATCTTGCATAATGAGCTTGCTTGCACGGTTCAGCAACCATTTCTCACCCAATGCCTGCCATTGCTGATATTGAGGCTTAGGTTTCCAAAGATTTAAAACAGCCCCACCAATATACAATGCAGCTGCCTCAGAGGTCCCATGATTATTATCCTGAGCAATGGCATAATCAATTGTAGGTTCAATACGCTTTAAATGTGCCTCGATAAATGCACAGACATTGTCATGTGGATGCTGCTCTTGCTCTAAACCGATGAGTGCAGTAATGATATGCATGACACGGATGGATGCTTCCTGCCCACATTTCCAATTCGGCCCCAAATAAGCAGGGTTCTTCTCACACCAATCATTCAACCATAAATCAAGCTGAAGCAATGCTTGCCCATCTCTCACTTGACGCTCGTGTAGCACAAGGTCTATTAACCAGTCAAAACGAGAAGCCTCCCAGATGCCTTTAATATCACCAAAATTTCCATCAAAATCTGGAATTTGATACCAAGCTTTTTCTGTATTTTGAAAAATATGTTGGGTTAAAGGACTATAGAACCAATTAGGCAGCTGTCCAGCCACTGGATACTTGAGGTATCCAAAGGCTGTTAAAGTTGAGTTTACGGGCACATTCATAGTGCCAGTGGATGCACTCTGACTAAAGAAGCAACCCGCTGGCAATTGTGCAGACAGCTTTTGTACAGGGTTTAAACCTGTTTTTACGCCCACACGATATTTAAACACTCTGAACAAATTAAACAGCCCTAATGCAAGCGCTGTTTGACCTTTCATGACTAAACTCATGTTTGTGCTCTTAAAATTTCGGCAACCTGAATGGTAACTCTAGCAACTTCAAAAATTTCATCGGCAGGAATTGGTGCTTCTTTTCCATCTCGAATACTGTCTACAAAGACCGCAGCACAAGCATCTTGACCTTTATCTTGACGCCATAGATTCATCTTGTTAAATCCAGGCCAGCCAAATGCTTTTAACTTTCTGAAATTATCTAATTGTAGTACCCGACCTGCTGTAAAGACTTCTACACGCTCTTTAGGGAAGCTTGAAGCGCCATTTGCTAAGTAGAAAATTGTGCCAAATGACCCATCTTCAAAACCAAGCGTAATTGAAGCCTTATCTTCTAAAACCTGTACTGCATCAGTTTCACCCATGCGTCTTGCCTGAATAGAGACAATTTTTGAACCTGCAAGAAAGCGCATCAAGTCGATAAAGTGACATGCTTCACCGATAATACGCCCTCCACCAACAGCATTATCTTGTGTCCAATGATCCGCAGGTATCGCACCTGCATTCATAGTCATGATAAAACTCTTCGGCTCTTTCACTGTATCCAGCAAAGTTTTCATTTTTTGCACTTGCGGGGAGAAACGACGATTGAAGCCTACCATGACTCGTGCATATTGATTATTCTGGATATTTTGATTGTAAACAGTTTCAATTTTTTCAATTTCTTCGACAGTCAGAGCCAATGGCTTTTCAACAAAAACATTTTTACCTGCCGATAAAACTCTTTCTACAAAGTATGCATGGCTATTATGGCGGGTCGCAATCGCGACGGTATTGATATCTTTATTATTTAATAAACCATCCAGATCTGTCGAAGCTTCGGCAAATCCTGTTTTTTCTCCATGAATAACCCCATTAATGCCGCCAGAAGTTACGATTGTATGTAATTGAGAAGATGCTTTTTTGAAAGCAGGAATCAAGATACGAGAAGCATAGTTGCCTGCCCCAATAAAACCAACGACAGCATTTTTGGCTTCAATAGAAATTGGGCGTAATACCACTCGCTTTTCTAAACGGGTTTCAACTGGAGAGTTATATTTAAGCAATAAACCCAAACCAGATTTGTCTTCCGTCAATGCATCATACGCTTTAGGTGCATCTTCAAATTCAAATCGCTGCGTAATTAATGGTTCTACATTTAAGGTACCCGCAGCCATCATATCCAAAACGGCAACAAAGTTACGTTGCTCAGTCCAGCGAACAAAGCCAAGTGGATAGTCATTACCCTTATCTTCATATCCAGTATCATAACGACCTGGACCATATGAACAAGAAACTTGGAAACTGAGTTCTTTTTCATAAAAATCTGCGCGGTTTAACTCTAAGCCTGTTACACCGACTAGAATAATACGACCACGTTTTCGACTCATTCGTGCTGCTTGAATAACAGGATCACTGACCTTGGTTGACGCGGTAATAATGACACCATCTACACCCACACCACGACTAAATGCCAGACCCACAGCAACTGGATCTTCACCTTTACCAGGATTACAAATCTCTGCACCGAATTGTTTTGCCAAATCTAAACAAAGCTTTCACCCAAAGTCGGTTGAGCAAGACGGATACCTTGCAAGCCAATACTTGCGACGACAGCAAAAGAAGCAGATTCATCACTGACATTATCTGGAATTTTTGCACAAAGGTTTTTAGGTACTTTCACCATATCAGCATGTGGGCCATTTGACACAACACGATCGCCAACTTGGAAATCATCTACATTGGCACCTACTTCATGCACGATACCCACATTGCAATAACCTAATGCAAGTGGTTGGGCCAACTTAGACTTTACCGCATCGTAAGTTGTTAACAAACCATCTGTTTGTACTTTTTCCAGTACCATTTTCACTTTTTCAGGTTGCTGGCGTGCTTTATCAATTAGAGATGCCTTACCAAATCCAACCAACATACGTTCTGTTCCAGCAGAAATAAGCGAAGTCGTTGTGGAAATCAGTAAATGACCTTTTGAACATTGTGGTACTGGAGCTTCGGTCACAGTCGTACCACCATTTGCCATATCTTGAAGAATTTGTTTCATTAATAACTTCCTAAATATTCATCAACTTTTTGATTAAGATCATCCTTTTCTAAATTAAACAACATAACACCATCTGGTCTAGGTACTACATCTGATGCTAAAACTGGTGCACCAAAATATAATGCCTCTCTCAAACTAACAGAATCACCATCAGTAGTTGTTGCTCGGATAAATAATTTCGTCACCGTTAAAAGTGGCCAGATTTTCTTATCATTCTCTAGAAATATAAGGTTGTCATATTTATCAGTGAGTAATCGTACCTTTTCTTTTATTTCTTGACTAAAACTAGTTTCTGGATAATTTGCAATAGCTACAAGGAAGTAATCATCTTTATACTTTAAGGCTAATTCGCAAAAGATATCTATTAAACAACTTAAAGTATAAATATCAGCCCCTTTACTATCTAAATTTGGCTGAAATGCACTAGTTAATATGATTTTTCTTTGTTTATTTTTTAAGGCAGTTTCATACAAATCTAACAACCTCTGATCATAAGTAGATAGGATGTCTGCTAATTCAGCTTTTGCAGGAGGCAAAAAAGCTGAAATAGTTACAAACTTATTATTAATTTCGTTAAACTCATTAAATACTCTATAATTTTCCTTAAGATGCTCATTAACTAACATAATATTTTTACACTTACGAAAAAACTTCAAATAGATTTCTTTTCTCCAATTCAACAAAGAAGAAAAATGCCTACTTGAGTTATGATCATAAAATATCACAGTTCCATATCGTGCAAAAAAACATGCCAATAAAATCAATATAAAATTAGAAGCACTTAAATGTTTAATTTCTTTAGATCTTAAAGCCACAACTATCTTTAAAATGTTTTTTTTACATGGTTCAAGTAAAACAATATTAGCATTTTTAGTATTATTACTTAGCTGCTCTAGTTTGCGTTGGTTAAAAACCGTAACACCACCTATGGGCGATGGAAGTTTACCAATAAAAAATATTTTATCCACTTAATTCCCACCTGCTCTAGACTTTCCAATTCTACAAAAAATTAAAATACACATTGAAATAACAACACTAAGAATAAAAAAAGTTCTAAAATTACTAATCATATCGTTTCTGAGAGTAAAGGAAAAACAGAATATGTATATTGCTCCTAACAAAACCCCAAAATGAGACTTATTATAAAACTTAGAAAAGAACACGATTAAAAAAGCAAAAGCGATAGGGCCGAAAATATTAAAATTCATCATAGATTCAAGAATGGCATTAAAAGCCAAACCACCACCCGAATTATAAATATCTGGATAAAACTCTTTCACGAAGTTAACTGATGGTGAAATAGGCCTACTAGGAAAAATAAATGTAGGAACGATCTGTGCAAATGTTTCCAGATAAGTAGGCTGCATTTGGACTGAAGAGTATCTAGAGAAATAGTCATTCCAAACAATACTAAAAGCACCAAATTCAGATTTATCAGGACTAAAGGCTGTTCCATAATCGAGTTCACTTAAAATAGCACCCCACTCAGAAAAGCTCGTATTCCTCAAATACCCATAAACCCACATTAATAAGCCGAATACAAACCCATATCCAATATAAATTGGATTAATACGCTTTTGCACATTAACAGCAAATGCACAAATAACGAATAAAATTATTGCTAATTTCCTATCACCTAGGATTAAAATATCCGTAGCAGAGAACAAAATTAATGGTAACAACCAAAAAACCAAAGCCCTCCCATTTTTCTGCTCAACACTAACAATAAACCAAATATAAAATACAGAAAAAGAATAAATAAAAAGCTTATAAACATCAAAAAGAGTGGATTTAGATTTATAAATATCTGCACGAGAAACAGCACCAATATCTAGTGAAAAAAGCGTTGCAACCATGCTTATATATACAAAAACGATAATACTATAAAATAAAAAAACTGCATTTAAACTCAATCTTTTTCTAAAATTTAAATTTGGTATTTTCACCCTACTAAAATATGAATCAAAAAAAATAAAAGATCCAAAAAAAATAAATGTATAAAAAATTAAGCTTGCATTTGTTCTTTCAAGAAAATAGCTATAATCTCTATAAATAAATGAGTTAAAGATTGCAGTCAAAAAGTATGGTAATGCAGTAACAAAAACAATTGTACTCGGTGAAAGAATTCCACTTTTCTTAATTTGAAATAGAGATAATAGAACAATAGAAACAATAGAAACATTTATAAAAAGATCTAAACTCTCTAAACTTATGAGTAGCCATAGTAGACATATCATAACAAGTGAGATGACCCCCCAAATAAATGCTAATCTATTCATTTCAACCTCTTTACATACATCAGAATGCTATAAAAATTTACAACATAAATGAGCAGCATAATTATCAAAAATAAAATCACAAAACTTGAAAAAGATAACTTTGCAAAAAAAACTACTAAAGGCAAAACTATAGCAACAGAAGCAAATCTAACTAATTCAAAACCTAGAGCTTTATTAACCTTGCCCCATAATGGATATAATGTAGTTAAAGGTTGAAGCAAAGCATCAAAAAAGTAGTATATAAACAAAAGGGACAGCAACCATGAGAATTCCAACCATTCACGGCCAAAAAATATCATTATTATATAACTTGAGCAAAACACTAAAAAAACTAAAAAGCATGCAAAAGACATTAAGACAATAATAAAATTTCTTGCCGTCAATACACTTTCAAAAAGCTCTTTAATTTTTTTCGCATCACTGTATTCACCATTAAAAAGTATCAATACATTTCTTCTTATCAATGAAAATGGAACAGCCATTGTTTGAGAAAATAAAAAATATGCACCAATTTGACTCTTGTCAAAAACATATCCACCAAACAAAACTGGTATCACAGGAGTTGAATATTGTATAAAAGTGAGAAAGGAGTTCTTAAAACCTTCCCTATAGTTTTTATAAAAAAAAGGGATGAAATTATTCAACTTAAATGATAAGGATTTCCTAATAAACAAAAAGAATAGAATAGAAATTATTAACTGAGGCAAAATATTGGCTAACAATAGCCCATTTTCATGAAAAACATAATAAAAACCTACAATCATTACAATTTGAAGAAGCAATTGATTTGTTTTATAAAAAATAAATTTATTGTAATCCTTTATTAATATAAGATATTGACTCAATAAATTAAAAAAACTTAGACTCAGGCAGAATAACAACAAATAAATAATATTATACTTAAAATGAAAGACATTGTTAGCAATGACAACGCCTATACACAATAAAAAGAAAGTTATGATACTTACAACTATAGCATTAGAGAAAAATTCATTTTTTTCTTCTGAACAAACTCTATCACTGAGCACAATATAATCAAAGCGCATCGCAGCTACAATTGCAAATACTGAGGCAAAACTTAGATACCAACCTAACTCACCAAATACTTCTGGTTTATAAAGTCGTGATGAAATCATAACAGATACTGCTACCAGTATCTGTACAATTACCCCACCGGCTATAAGCTTGGATAGAATCTTCATAAACTTTATCTATTCTTTATAAACTTTAGTGGATTACCTGCATGTATTTCCATAGAAGATATTTCTATACTTTTAACAATAGATTCAGCACCAATAATTGAACCCTTACGAATCGTAGTATTTAAAAAAATACTGCTCCCTCGTCCTATCCAAACATCTTCTTCTATCAGAATTTCACCTTTCTTCATTCCTTGTTTGTTTATTGGTTCATTCTTATCAAATAGATGTTGTGCGTCTCTAATAGATACCCACTCTGCAATTAAAGTATTACTTTGTATCTCAACTTTATTAATTGCAGAAACAACAACGCCTTGTGTCATTTTCACACAATCACCAACTATTAGTTGGCCAAATGGCGGTATATCAAAATGACTAAATGCCCCAATATCACATTTTTTACCAAACTTAATACCTTTATGCGGTGGGTATTTGAAAATGACATTTTTCCCAACTTTAGGAATTCCTTTACAGATCCCGCCACATAAATTAATTAACAAAAATAATTTTAGACCACGATAGTAATCACCTAGTCTAAAAAAAAATTTGAATAGGCTATACATTTATAAAATGCCTTTCGTATCGACTACATAAGAAAAAGAGAAGTTCATATCTTTAAACTGTCTATGATCAACCAAAATCAAATGGATATCTGCTTGTTGATGCTCCTCAAGAGCAATCAATTTAATATTTGAAGGCAGCTTGGCAGGAAGCTCTTGAATATTCGGTTCTATTGCAAGAATATTTAAACCTTGTTCAGCCAATTTTTTCGTGATTTCAAGTGCTGGGCTCTCACGCAGGTCATCGATATCTGGTTTAAAGGCCAAACCGTAGCAAGCGATCGTTACATCTTGAATCGTCTTATTTGGATTTGCTTGTAAGAAATCCGCAATTTTAATTTTAACCTGATCAATAACCCATTCAGGTTTGGCATCATTCACTTCACGCGCAGTACGAATCAAACGAGCTTGTTCTGGAGTCTTTGCCACAATAAACCAAGGATCAACCGCAATACAGTGACCGCCGACCCCAGGTCCTGGCTGTAAAATATTGACGCGCGGATGACGATTCGCCAGTGAAATCAACTCCCATACATTGATATCTAACTTGTCACAAATAACTGAAAGCTCATTTGCAAAAGCAATATTGACGTCACGGAAAGAGTTCTCTGTCAACTTACACATTTCTGCGGTACGAGCATTGGTTTCAATACATGCGCCTTTTACAAAGATTTTGTATAAATCACATGCTGCTTTTGAACAGCGTGGTGTCATCCCACCAATAATACGATCATTACTGATGAGCTCTTGTAAAACTTTACCTGGCAATACACGCTCTGGGCAGTGCGCGACTAAAATATCAGCCTCTTCACCCTTTTGTTGCGGGAAGCTTAAATCTGGACGCGCTTCACTTAACCAAGCCGACATTTGTTCAGTCGCTTCCACAGGTGACGTCGACTCTAAAATAACCAAATTACCTGGCTTTAAAAAAGGTGCTAAAGCCTTAGCAGCAGATTCAATATATTTGAGATCTGGCTGATAATCATCTTTAAAAGGTGTCGGAACTGCAACAATATAGGCATCTGCTTCTGTTGGTGTAATCTGTGCCGACAATTTTCCTTGCGCTACAACATCACGAACTAAAGCATCCAGATCAGGTTCAACAATGTGTACTTTTCCTTGATTAATCATATCAACAGCATGTTGATTAACATCCACACCTGTTACTTTTATACCATGAGCAGCAAATGTTGCAGCAGTAGGTAAACCAATATAGCCCAATCCAATTACACAGATATGCTTAAATGCGTTATTCATATTCAATACTTTTCAAACTTGATAGATAAAAATTAAACGAAATTTCTTTTTAAGAAATCAATAATCTGCTGACATGCTGTGCCATCACCATAAGGGTTATGTGCTTCAGACATTTCTGCATAAATATTTGGATTCTCAAGTAACATGGTTACTGATCGTTCGATAGTATTTACATCAGTTCCAACCAAACGTACCGTTCCTGCCTGTACAGCTTCTGGTCTTTCCGTAGTGTCACGCATTACCAATACAGGTTTGCCTAGAGAAGGGGCTTCTTCTTGTATACCCCCTGAATCAGTCAAGATTAAATAGCTACGATTCATTAAGTAAACAAATGGTAGATAGTCTTGAGGGGCAATCAGAAAAACATTATCAATATTTGCCAACAACTCATTCACAGGTTGTTGTACATTTGGATTTAGATGGACTGGATAAACGATTTGAATATCAGGATATTTTTTAGCGATATTGGCCAAGGCAGTACAAATATTGAGGAAACCTTGACCGAAGTTTTCGCGACGATGTCCCGTAACTAAAATTAATTTTTTGCTTTTATCTATAAAACTAAATTCTTGTTCAAATTTTTGAATAAGTTGTTGTTCTTGCTCCACTTTAGTTTTAACTTGTAGTAAAGCATCAATCACTGTATTACCCGTAATCACGACTGTTTCAGGGTTAACATTTTCCTTAATTAAATTATTATAAGATGACCGAGTGGGCGCAAAATGAAAGTTTGCAAGAACACCCGTGAGTTGACGATTCGCTTCTTCAGGCCACGGCGAGTAAAGATCTCCTGTGCGTAAACCTGCTTCGACATGACCAATTTTAATTTTGTGATAATAACCTGCTAGAGAAGCTGCGAAAGTTGTAGCCGTATCGCCATGGACCAAAATAAGATCAGGCATCCACTCTGCAAATACCTGTTCTAACCCTTTTAAAACACCCGAGGTTACATCAGATAAAGTTTGTCCTGGTTTCATCAAATTCAAATCAAAGTCTGGTGTTAATTCAAATAAACTCAGCACCTGATCCAACATTTGACGGTGTTGACCTGTCACACAGACTTTAGTTTCAAAATCTTCATTAAACTGTTGTAACTTCAAGGCCAAAGGGGCCATTTTTATCGCTTCTGGTCGAGTACCAAATACTAATAAAACTTTTTTCACCCAATCCACCTTTTTTATATATGACTTTTAACTATGGTTTAAACTCGATTAATCCATAAAGTGCAGCATTTTCACTCATCAAACTTATAGCATATAATTGCTCAAGAACTACAATTCTAAAACAAGTTTAAATAAACAAAAATCAGATAAAAACAAATTATATCAACATCTTAAATAAACATATCTAATGTTGTTTTTACCAAAGTTCTATCACATTAATGTATTACAATAAGATTCTTTAACTTTTCTAATACATTGATGTGAGTTAAATTTAACTCATTATGTCACGGATATCCTATCTTCCAATTACTTTAATTGCTTTAATCAAAAGTTTGCATCTCTGTAATTACCAAGAAACGGGCGTACTATAGCAGATTTTTAATACGTCCCCTATCTGAATTGTATGATTGTGTTTAACAATATATTTTCCTTTGTTCTCAAATCGCAATAGATTAGTTTTGCAAAACTTATTATTAAATTTTTTAGATAAACTAAACATACAAACCGAAATGATTCTCCGATGATTTTTTACTATTTTTCAGCTAGAATTAGCGCAATTCTAAGTCCAAAGATATGTTGTTATGTAACAACAGATATAACTATTTAAGGGTCAAGTGTGAAGCATTATCAACTTTTTTCCATTCTTGCGATTAGTATTAGTGCTACAGGCTGTGCTGTTACTTCTGGCTTACAAACATATGATATTCCGAGTGAAGGCATTTACACTACTGATCAGGGAACGGACGTCAATGTTATAAAAATTACGCAGGATAATTTACCTGCAATTCAACCTGCCCAAATCGACTATCAAAGCAATTACTCAACACTATTTAAACAACAACAACAAGCCTACCGTCTAAGTTCTGGTGATGTGCTTTCTATTCAACTGTGGGCATATCCTGAAATTACTCCACCAGTGAACAATTTGACCAATGATCAATCAATTCAAGCCAATGGCTACCCAATTGACTACAATGGTTTTGTGCAAATTCCTTTAGTAGGCCGTTATAAAGCCTCAGGAAAAACATTAACGCAACTTAATACGGACTTACGTAACCAGTTTGCTCGCTATTTAAAAAACCCCGATGTGATTGTAAGAGTACTGTCTTATCAAGGGCAGCGATATTCAGTCCAAGGGAGTGTACTTAAAGGTGGTCAATTCTTTTTAAATGACCAACCTATTAGTATTTATAGTGCTTTAGGTATGGCTGGTGGTGTCACAGAGAAAGGCGATAATACATTTATCCAGCTCATTCGTAATGGCATCACTTATGATCTTAATACCATCGCTTTAGAGAAAGCTGGCTATTCGCTCAATAAATTATTGGTACAACCTAACGACACGATTTATGTAAGTACCAAAGAAAACCAAAAAATTTATGTAATGGGTGAGTCTGGTAAGAATCAGGCCTTACCAATGCGAGATCAAGGCATGACACTAAGCGATGCGTTGGGTGAAAGTTTAGGACTCAATCCTCTCTCAGCTAGTGCGAGCCGAATTTACGTTCTCCGCACAAATCCAAATGATCGCCATACTGAACTCTATCATCTAAATTTAATGAGTTTAGGGGATTTCGGTCTTGCTAATCAATTTAGATTGCGAAGTAATGATATTGTTTATGTCGATGCAACTGGGTTGACTCGCTGGCAGCGTGTTATCAACCAAATCATTCCGTTCTCTAGTGCGCTTTATAACATAGACCGTCTAGGGCAATAATTGATGGATATTAAAAGAGTTTTAGTTGTTTGCGTCGGCAATATTTGCCGTAGCCCGATGGCCGAGTATTTACTGAAACAGCAGCACCCAGACCTGCAGATTGAATCTGCAGGCATTTCTGGCTTGATTGGGCATGCTGCAGATGATAAAGCACAGTTATGTATGCAGCGTTTAAATATTGATATGAGTGCTCATATTGCTCAAAAGCTCAATTCTGGTCAACTGAAACAGGCAGATCTGATTTTAGTGATGAGCAATAATCAGCAAAAGTATATTGAGCAAACATGGCCGTTTGCGAAAGGGAAGGTTTTCCGTCTAGGACATTGGCAAAACAAAAACGTACCTGATCCCTATCAGCATGATCAGACCTTTTTTGATAATATCTGTCAGCTGATTCAGCAATGTGTGACTGACTGGAAAAACTATATTTAACTTTTAGATTTAAGATTATGAGCCAAAACACCAATACTGAAGATACAATTGACCTAAAAGAGCTTTTCTTTGCTTTGATTGCACAATGGAAGCTAATTGCACTGTGTATTATTCTGAGTTTGGTCTTTGCTTTGTTATACCTACGCACAACTCCAAATACATATTCAGTTGATGCTTTGGTCCAAGTAGAAGACAGTAAAGGGGCTTCAGCTGCACTGCTAGGGGATCTTTCACAAATGATTGATCAAAAGTCGCCTGCTCAATCTGAGATTGAAATTTTAAAGTCTCGCTTAGTTCTTGGTTCTGTGATTCAAGCACTTCATCTAGATATTAATATTTCCACCACTGAAGATACCTTTTCTCATCGTTTATTCAATAAAGTAGATTACTCTACTGAATATACTCCAAAAGCTGTTATTTTTAACGATGGGGAGAAATCTTTTGATATCAAGCAATTCGATGTTCCAAATTACTATCTAGATCAAAAGCTGAGCTTAAATTTTAAGAATAATAGTTTTAGTTTAACCGATCCAAAAACGGATAAGATCCTTCTCACTGCTCCTCTGAATCAGTTAAATCAGGTTAATACTCAAGATGGTTTTTGGAAAATTGCAATTTTTACAAAAGATACTTTTAACATAGATTACTCTGTACAAAAGAGTTCATTACCAGCTGCAGTCAATACTATTCTTTCCAACTATTCCGTTGCCGAAAAAGGGAAACTAACGGGAATTCTAGGATTAAATTACCAAGGCCAAGATAAAGAACATATTACGAAAGTTCTAAATTCTATTTTATCAGCTTATAGTGCACAAAACGTTGCTCGTCGCTCTGCAGAGACAGCACAAACTTTAAAATTTTTAGATGAGCAACTTCCTGAGCTGAAAAAACAGTTAGATGATGCTGAGCGTGAGTTCAATAAGTTTCGTCAACAATACAATACGGTTGATGTGACTAAAGAATCAGAACTTTATTTGACTCAAAGTATTACTTTAGAAACAAAGAAAATAGAATTGCAGCAACAGCAAGCTGATCTTGCTGCTAAGTATACGTCTGAACATCCTGCAATGCGTGAAATTAATGCTCAGCTATCAGCATTAAATAAACAAATCTCAGACCTTAATGGCACACTTAAACGCCTACCAGATTTGCAGCGCCAATACTTACAATTGTATCGAGAGGTTGAAGTTAAAACCCAACTGTATACAGCATTACTTAATTCATATCAGCAATTACGTATCGCAAAAGCAGGTGAAATTGGTAATGTTCGGATCGTCGACACAGCTGTAGAACCTGTAGAACCAATCAAACCTAAGAAATTACAAATTTTAATTCTTTCTATTTTCCTTGGTGGCTTCCTTGGAACACTACTTGCATTATTACGAAATATGCTACGTACTGGTGTCAAAGACTCGACACAAATCGAGAGAGAATTCGATCTTCCTGTTTACGCTACAGTTCCGAGATCTCCTGTACAAGAAACTCGTATGAATATCTTGAAAAAGAAAAAATCGATCCCGATCTTAGCTGTAAAACATAGCGATGATATTGCAATTGAGAGCTTACGCAGTATTCGTACGGCAATCCATTTTGCCCTTGCGAGTGCAAAAAACAATATCATTATGATCGCTGGTCCAGCTCCAGAGGTCGGAAAATCTTTTATTTCAACGAATTTAGCAACCATTTTTGCTCAAAGCGATAAAAAAGTTCTTCTCATCGATGCAGATATGCGTCGTGGTTATATGCATAAATACTTTGATGTTGAGGTGAAACCTGGATTGTCTGAGTTTTTAAGCAATCAAGCTGAGTTAAGCCAAGTAATTCATCAGACTGAGGTAAATGGACTGGATGTCATCACGCGTGGTAAAAGCCCAACAAATCCATCTGAAATGTTAGGTTCTCAAAAATTTAAAGCATTACTTGATGAACTCAGCCAACAATATGATCATATCATCATTGATACGCCACCGATCTTAGCCGTAACGGATGGGATTATTATTTCTCAATATGCTGGCGTAAATCTATTGATTGCTCGTTATTCTAAATCACAAATGAAAGAGCTTGAGCTTAGCTTAAATCGTTTTGAGCAAGCAGGCGTCAAAGTGAATGGCTTCATCTTGAACGATATCCAACGTACTTCTGGCGCTGGTTATAGCTATAACTATGCTTATGCCTACAAAGCCAATAAAGAAGACTAACTTTAACTCGCTTTAAAGTGAGTAAAAAGCCAGATCAATTGATCTGGCTTTTTTGTTAAAAACAAAAACCTAATAAAAAACACACGTATTATTCAAATGGGTTATTCAATGGATCAGCATAGACATGCTAAGATCAATGCCATATTTTTTACTAAGAACTCATATCGGGACATCTCATGAGTAAAGCTTTACCTTTTGTTGTTGCAGCCGTTTTAGGCGGTGCAGCGCTTGTTCCTGTTTATTATGCTACACAACATCCAACAACTGAACTTGGGGCTAAAGCTGATAAAAATGCAGCACCTGTAGCAAAAATCAGTTATGCCTTAGGTTATGAAGTTGCAAAGCAAACACCTCCTGAATTAGATACAAATTCATTTATTACTGGTTTCCGCGATGCACATGCGCAAAAACCAGCAGCATATACAGAAGAAGAGCTACAAGCAGCTTATGTTGATTTTCAAAAAGAAATTCAACAAAAACAGTTAAATGAAACGAAAAAAGCAGAAGCAACAAGCAATAGCTTTTTAGCTGAAAATGCCAAAAAAGAAGGTGTCAAAACAACTGCTTCAGGTCTACAGTACAAAATTATTAAAGAAGGTACTGGTAAACAGCCATCTGCCACCTCTGTCGTTAAAGTTCACTACAAAGGTCAGCTCACTGATGGTAAGGTCTTTGACAGCTCTTACGATCGTGGCGAGCCAATTGAATTCCCGCTCAATCAAGTGATTCCTGGTTGGACGGAAGGTCTACAACTGATGAAAGAAGGCGGTAAAGCAACGTTATAC